>OBIC01000150.1_pt1 | contig 28530 bp, 25 predicted proteins | sample 1519831 | NCBI WGS metagenome assembly OBIC01 (sample SAMN03019805, study PRJEB22545) | beach sand metagenome | biome: beach; feature: sea beach; material: beach sand | place: USA: Municipal Pensacola Beach, FL | collected 2010-10-20 | depth 40-45 cm m
AAAAATTTGATTTTTAAATATAGGCCATTTTTTCATCAAATTCTTTAGCATCATATAATTTCATTTTCTTATAATTTTTGACTAATAATCTAGTTTCAGTTGAAGGTGGTGAATATTGTTGTAAATATATTGGACCATCAAAATACTCAAATTTATTTTGTGTGTATAATGTTCTAAATTTCAATAATGCCCGATGTGGTTTAATTTTTTTCACCCAATCCATTTGATATTTCATGTCATCAAAAACAAGTTCATCAGATTCAGAAGAATAATTCTTTTTACTTTCTCCATAGGCTAAAATTCTAATATCACTAATAAAAAGAATATTTTTACCCTGTCCAATATATTTTGATGCTTCCTCATCAGTAAATAATTTATTATGTAATTCAATATTAGATAGTTTTTTTAAAACAAATTTTCTGGGATCATATAATATAAATTTATGTTGGGAAAACATTTCTGCCAATTTGGAAATATGAGTACCTTCTGCCGCACCCACATATAATATTATGTAGGATCTATCATTAAACATAGATAAATAAAGTAACTCTGATAAAAATAATTTTAATTGACCCCAATGTAAAGGTTTATCTTCTTCCTTCATTCGGGCTATTATTTTTGATGATTCTCCATAAGATATTCTTTTGTCTATTTGTGAATATTTATATATCATATATATTCATGTTATAAAATAAATTAAAGTGATACAATATTTTCAACATCCATATCGTTATCAGTGGCCCAAAGTAATAAATGTACAATTTTACCTTCTTTATTCTCTCTTAATTCCACACTTATATTTGAGGCAATAGAATTTAATTTATCAACCAAGTTATCAAGGTATTTAACAGTTTCATAATCATTCGAATAGGTAATAAAGACCGTATTTTCAAACAAAACTTCATTTTCTTTAATATCTAAACCTAATTCATTATCATCATATCGATAAATTGACCATTCTTGATCTTCTATAAAAAACCCTCCGGCTCTACATTGATATCTATTTAAATAATAAGTTGCTTTTTTTGTAAATTCATCAAGTGACATTTTGTCATAAGTCTCTTCATCATGATATTTTAATTCATAGGATAATAATATTTTTTTAATCTCATTAGAAGTTAAACACTTCATCGCAATTATTTTTAATTCATTATCATCCAATTTATCATAATTATTGTGAATAAATTCAGCCAATATTTTTTTATTTTCTTTTGTTTGACAGTCATTATTTCTTAAATAATTTTTCTGAGAATCCATTTGATGTAATAGATCATAGTGTTTCATTTCTTTATAAATATCCATTTTAATAATTATATAAATAAATAAAATTTTAAATACATTTACACAATTTTTATTTGGAAAGTATTTTTATTATTGTCTACAATTAAACATGGAAATGATAAAATCTTTTCAGAATTAGGATCATATACAACATATTTTTTGGTATTAATCCTTCCTTCATTGGCATATTTTGTCATTTCTTCAATAATTTCTTCTTGTAATTTTTGGTCTTCAACATGTTCACTTACATATTCTTTTATTTTAACAATTTTATGAAATGGAAATAGTTTATTCCACTGCTTTTTATAAGTTAATTTGTCTATCTCCTTGAATAAGTCATCTTTCGCCGTAGTTTTATTTGTTTCAGAAGATGGAGTTTCTATCTTCCCATTGACTAATTTTTCAAGTGTTTGTTTTCTTTCATCAATATCATAATCTGAAGAATTTGAAAAAATATTTACATTACCTCCATTATTTATATAATCAAGTTCATTTTGAAGTTTAGATGCATAATTTGAATGCCTTATATTTTCAATAATAACTGCAGGATCCATATTAATTCTTATTTAACTAGTTTTAAGCCATTTTATTTAGATTTCAATTTTTGCTTCATGCTCCCCACAAGATTCCCTACAGATTGGGCAATGGTAATCATAATCTTTTAAATAAGGTTTAATACATGTGGAATGAAAAACATGATTGCATGGTAAAATACAATATTTATAATTATCTTTATCTTCCACTAATCTGGAAAAACATATACTACAAGTTTCTTCATCTGAAATTTCTTTATTCTTTTCTTTTAAATTATTTAAAACTTCTTCATACGTTTGATCTTTTAAATTTTCCAATGCATTTTGAGTCAATGCAACTGGTACTGGATCTTCAAAATTTAATTGTCCCAGATTTCCCAATCCTTGTAATATATTTGTAAAAAATGGTGATGTTAAATTAGTATTGTACGATGCTGAATTTATATTACCTGATCCAAAAAATTGTGACAATAATGGATTATTTGAAATATTATCAGATAAATTATTTGAATTAGAAGTTGCACTGGAAAAAGAATAATTATTTCCGTTGAAATTAAAAGTATATGTTTGAGTGGATATAGGTTCAGTTCCCATTCCCATAAACATATTGATAAATTGAGTAATTGGGTTTTGTTCAGGTTGAAGATTATTTTGTTGATTTACATGTTGATTATTATAAGTTTGTAATAATTGATTTTGTAAATTGGTGTTAATTTCTTCATATGAGTCAGTATTGACGTAATTATTAATAATTCTAAACATATTATTAAATCCATGAAAGTTATGTGAATAAGAAATATTATTTTCATCAAAATCACTGTCATTTAAGTAAAAATCCTTTTCTAAAATTTCATCAAGATCATCTAATTGAGTTTTTTGATGTTCATCCAATAACATTTTTATAATTTCTTCATCATAAATACCTCTATCATTAGCCTGCAACCTTAATGCTAAAGAAATGTCACTATCCATTATTGTGGTATATATATATTTAACATATTATCCTAATAATTTATTTAAATCAATTTTTTATTTTGTTATTAGTTTATATAAGATGGGTATATATACTTTTATAAACTCATTCAATAATAAAATATTATTTCGCAATATTGTTATCATTCTAATATTTTTATATTTTTTTATGCAATTATCAATAGGACTAAATATTATCCTAGCACTTGTTTTAGGTGTTGTAACAATATTATATCTATTTGAAAAAGAAACACTGTTTACAGAAATTGAACAAAAACAAATACAAGAAAAATTAGATACTATACAACCAAAAACAGAAAGGGTACAAACTCAGGAAAACAAAGATCTCATAGATTTCTTATTTTCAGTACAGGATTTTTACAGATGGAATCCACAGGCCTATGAAGAAATGATGGATAATTTGGAATCCTTTTTAAAATTACATGAAAGTATTTTCCTGGAAGATACTTTATGTAATTATTATTTTCAAATAGCTGAAAGTAAAAAACAGAATGCATTAAATGCTTTCCATTCTATAATTTATAAACTTCCCAATGATAAGGTATTCACGGATAAATTTAATAGAGCACATAGAAGATTAGATACTATTTTAACTAAACATATTAATGAACTCTATGATCAATGTAGATTTGTTATGATGAGAGATGGTCGAAATATACTTCAAAGACAAATTAATATCGGACCCAAAGAATATAATACATATTTTGATAAAGATTTTACCTATCAATATTATTAATATTTGATTTCCTAGTATTACTATCTAATATTATTTTCTTTGTTATAATATATGACCACTTATAATTTTGTAAATAGTTTTAATCAAGTTCAAAAAGAAGAACATTTTATTAATTTTTATCAATTAGCTTCTTTTATGGATACAAAAAAATGTAGATTCCATATTAGAAAATATAAAATCAATGATAATAATGAATTTGTTTCAATTAAAGAATATTATCTACCAAAAAAAATTTATGAAAAACTAATAAAATCAAAAAGACCTAACAGCTATAAAATGTACACTGTTTATAATTTGAGTATAGTTAATCATCCGACCTTATCTGATATATTAACGGCAAAATCATCAATGTTAGAAAACAATAATTATTATTATGGTGCTGCTCCATTTTGAATTGTATTAAATTTAATTTCATGCACATGTATAATTTTACCAGACCCGTCCATTTCGGGTTTTTTAGGTATGAATACAAAATACATATAAGCTGCAATTGCAAAAATAATTAAAGTTAATCCAATATAAAATAATCTATTTTCTTTCATAAGTATGTCTTTAGAAAATTTAAAATTTATAATGTCATCAAGTATGTTAAACAGAGCATCTTTAGTATTAATTGCTAATTGTCCAATGGATAAATCGTAAGCTGGTGTTGGGGGAGGTGGATTATTTAATTCATCCAATCTTTTTTGTAATCGAATAGCCATTTCTTGTTTTCTTTTTTCTTTATATTGATCAAAATCTCTATTAAATTTATCTATGTCAAATTTACCATCATCTAATTTATAAAGATATTTACCATCTTCGAATCTAGATAGATCCCCTCTAGGCTCACCTTGATCCACATTTATGTCCATTATAAATTAAATTAATATAAAAAAATTGATAATATTACTTAAAAAATATATGAATTATATAATATAAATATATGTTATATTATAAATGTCCATCTTGTAAAACTATACTAGCCAACAAACAAATTTTATATGAAAAAGGCCTTAATGATATTTGTAATAATACAAAAATGTCAGAAAAAGAGAAAGATATGGCCAAAAGAAAATTACTAGATGATTTAGAGATAAAAAATCCATGTTGTCGTATGAGAACATTAGGATACATTCAACTTATAGATTTCATTCATTAGAAATAAATGTTGTACCTGTAATATCATCAACTGTACAAGAAGATATTTTATTAGTTTCACCAATATGATAAATGTACCATTCACGTTTTATTTTATTATAATCTACCATTATAAATGGCATTTGTAATGGTTTTTTTCTTTTTTCCATATCCCATTGATAATAAACTCTAATATCCGATTCTGGTTTGATTCCTAATGATATCAAACTCTTATTTATCGCTTGATAAACAGATAATTTCGGTTTTGACATAATTATAGACCATAAAATTAAAGTTAATAAATAAACTTATAATAACTTTTTACAATATATTGCAAGTTAATAAATAAATCTAAATGATTTCAATGTTGCCCTTTTTAATCTTCTTACCTCCTTTAGGAGCACCATCGACACTTGATTTCAGACCACCTCTTTGATTTCCACCATCACCTTTGTTGCCACGATGATGTCTTCTGATGCGATGTTGTTTCATTCTCTTAGCTTCGGCAGGATTTGGATTTTCATCATCTTTAACAGGTAAAATTTCTGTAATTGTACCACATCCTTTTGTTGTACCTTCACGGAAGAAAAAGATGGAACCATTTTCAACAAATTCTGGGAATTGTGTAAAACGGAATGATACTTCGGCTTCATCACCCATTTTCAAAGCTTGGTTTTCATTCAAGATTATCCTTGCCGCTTGTCTAACAACACCACAATGAATCACAGGAGTATATTTAGGAGAAATCATTGTAGAATGGCTTAAAATTGTAATACTTGCTTTAAACTGATAACAAATGTTATTTTCCAGGCCTTTGCTTATAACAATCATACCTTTTCTAATATTAGCTTTGTTTACCTCTTCTTTCTTATCTAATCCTTTGATTGCTATACAACCTCTTTGTCTATCTTTCAATTCTTTAATAACATTTTTAGAATTGTCATGCAAAGACCATGCTTTAATTCTTCTGAATTCTTTACCATAAGGACCAATAAGTAATTCAGAATTAACCGGAATATTTTGGCCTTTAGTTAAACCAGATACAACAAGACCAATACCCAGTGGAGTAAACTTGGAATCAATGTAAAAAATAGTCCCTTTCATATTTTCATTATCCCACACTTTGCGAGGTTCTAAACCAAGTAAAAGGTCACGTGAAGGATTTATAAAATAACCAGTTTTATTGGATACTGTAATTACAGGTACATAGTAAGGATTCGTTTGAATTTTCTTAATTGCATTTTTAATTTGAGGAGAAATGTTTTTTTCCTTTTCTTTATAGAGATCTGGTTTATCAATAATATTAAAGTCATCCGCAGTATTAATCATGTCAACATTTCGCTTGTATCTCTTCATCATTTTCTCAATCATTTTAACTACATCTTCATAAATATTTTTAGGAGTAATATCAACACGGGTAATCACAATAATAAATGGTACTCTCATATATAACAGAATACCCATGTGTTCCTTGGTCATTTTCAAAAGCCCTCTGTTTGCTGCAACTATAACAACACCATAATCCGGGAAAAAGCCAGTAACACCAAATACCGTAGTTTTTAAATATTTCTCATGACCACACAAATCTACAAGAGTTAATTCCTTGTTTTTGTTAATAATCGTCTTTGTAGAAATATCAGATGTCTTACCTTCTCTAATTTCATGCGGATGTTTGGCAACTTTTGCACGGGCTGATCCCTTACCGTCATCTAATTCACCAGATGTTAATACACCTAAATACGAGCTTTTTCCCGCATCTACCGAGCCAGCAACAACTACACATATTGATTTTTCAGTTTCATCATTTGGATTATCCATATCTACCTTTGGAGCAGAAGATATGGAAACCACTTCATTATTCATCGTATTTTCCATTTTAATGTATATTATAATTGATTTATATTGAAGCTATGTTTAAATCAATTTTTTTTAATCATAAGACGTAATTTCTAAATTAATGTGTCTATAAAAAGTTGATTTTTCTGTTATATATACATAAGAATTATTCAATAATAATATTCTATATGAACCTTGATAAAAAAGATGTTAAAAAGATAAAAGATGTCATAAAAACACATGATGGAAAATTCTATGAAGAAGAAGAAATTCAAACCATTATAGACAATATTGTTAATGAAAGTAAGAAAAAGGTAAATATCAATCAAGAAACTATTACATCATTTGTCACACAACATGTTTATAATAGTAAGGAAGGTAAATACTATTTACATTGTAAGAAAAAACAAAATAAAAAGAAAAATGAGTACCATGAAAAAATATTAAATACTGTAAAAGATGATAGTGTAAAATTAGATATTGTTAAAAGTGATAATAAGATAGATGACTCTGAAAAAGATCAAGATCCAACCTCTGAAGAATTGAAAGATTTAGAAAATGAAATATTTAAGAAAGTCGAAAGTTATAAAAATGAAGCTGATCAAACTTCGGAAGAAACACTTGATAATGATGGTGATGATAATAAAGATCAAAATATAGATGGATGTGAATATTGTTATCCAAATAATCAGCCATTTAAATTTAAAAAACCAAAAGGTGATGATTTTGGACCTTATGGTACTCAGTGGTTTCACGATAAACAATTTGATGATCCATGGACCGACTATCAATTTAAAATGGCAAAACAATTCGATGTTATTCGGGCCATCAAATTACCAGATCAACGAACTCCAGAATGGTATGCAATGAGAGATGGTAAAATCACTGCTAGTGATGGAGGAACTGTCTTAGATCAAAACGGTCATGAACAACAATTTAAATTTATATTAAAGAAAACCATTGGTCTACCATTCCTTTCCAACAAATTTGTCCACCATGGTAAAAAATATGAAGATATTGCCACATTTATATATGAATATCGAATGAATGTTTCAACATCGGAATTTGGGTTGATTGGTCATCCAAAATATTCCTTTTTAGGTGCAAGTCCTGATCGAATTTGTAATCATTATAAACTAGATGGTAAACATAAATCTAAATATGTTGGAAGAATGTTAGAAATCAAATGTCCATTAGTGAGAAAAATTAAAATGAGTGGGCCTATTATTGATAATATTTGTCCTATATATTATTGGATTCAAGTTCAGTTACAATTAGAATGCTGTGATCTTGAAGAATGTGATTTCTGGCAATGTGAAATTCGTGAATATGAATCACGTAATGAATTTATTGAAGATTCAGATCCAGATGAACCTTTCAGATCAATTGAAACTAAATTTGAAAAAGGATGTCTGATTCAGTTATTACCTAAGGATAGAATGCAGGATATTATTGACGGTAAATATACTAATGTAGTTGAAGATGCATCCATGTACATTTATCCACCTAAAATAGAAATGTCACCTTACGATTGTGATATTTGGGTTGCAAAAGAATTAGATGAAATGAGTGACAATCCTAAATATAAGGATTACTTTTTTGACAAAGTTTTATATTGGAAATTAGTTAAATCAAAAAATGTTACTATTAATAGAGACAGAGAATGGTTCAAAGAAAGTCTACCTAAATTTGAAAGAATTTGGAATTATGTACTATTCTTTAGAGAACATAAAGAGAAATTACAAATTCTTGTTGATTATATTGAAACAAGGGAAAAAAAAAAGAATAAAGAAATCATGAATGTTATTGATAAATTATATAATATACCAAAAGATGATGATCTTAAAAATAAAAAAATATATGATAAATATCTTGAGACATTAGTCAAAGAAGTTGAATATCTGAAGGCTAAGAAAGAGGCAAAATCAATGGAAAAGGAGACTACTGATTATAATGATAACGAGTATATGTTTGTAGATAATAAAAGTCAAAAAATAACACCATCCTATAATCTCCCAAAAAATAACAAAACTAAAAGTAATCCATTCTTAACTACCAATAATAAACCATCCAAAAAAATTACTGTAAAAACTGATTCAGATAGTGATGATTATATGTTTGTTTGAGTGACTGCGTCACTTCGCTTCGCTCAGTTCACTGCGTTCACATAACGGTTTTTATACTTTTTAAAAAGTAAAATAACCTATTTGCGAACGCAGTGAGCTGAGCGTAGCGAAGTTGACTTTAGTCAACCGAACGAAGTGAGACGAAGTTCTTGCTGAGCGCAGCGAAGTTGACTTTGTCAACTCGACTAGGAGCTATAAAAAATATTGATTTTATTAAATAATAACTTAAGAACATATATATATATCTTCAATATATATATGCCAAAAAATAAAGAAAAGACTACAATTAATGAGCAAAATATAGAGGATAGAATTAAACATATATTATTAAATACAATAAATGATAAAAAGATAGATGATAATTTAAACTCTGAAACTGTTGAACTCTTAGACAAATTATTCGAGTTATTTCCTGAATTAAAAAATGAAAATAAACATTTGATAAAAAAAAAATCATTACATAATATTATAGATGACAAAGATTTGAATGAAATAGTCTTAGAAGAGTTTAAATTTAAAGAAAACGTTTACTATAGAGATTATAATGGTGGTATATGGGATAAAGAGGCAAATCTTATAGGTATTATCAAGAAATTTGACTGTGAAACAGGAGAACCAATATGTGTATTTTTTGATCAACAATTTGAATTGAATGTTGATGTGGATAATTTGTTAACAAAATAAATTTTTTTATGACATAATAATATAATTATTTTATGAATAATTCTACTATAAAATCACAGGAATGTAGTATTATTTCAGAAAGTATTACATCTTCTGATATTAAACCATTAAATGAAAAAGATACAAGATGTGCTCCAAATCAAAAATTTGAAAATGGTTCATGCATCCCATTACATATTTTAGTTGAAATGGCAAAGGCATATAATAAAGATAATCCAGGGAATGAAATAAAATTATCATCAACACATGAAACTGTAAATCCAGAAAAATATAAAAGATATCTGGTCAAGCAATTTAAAAATAAATTAATTAAACAATGTAATAATCAAAAATGCTGGACAAAACAGGGATTTATAGAAAATTTACAAGATAAAATAAAAAAAGAATTAAAGGAAGATGTTTTTAGACCGAAAGGACCCAATGGTAAATTTGAATGGTTAAACACAAGTAATATTAATGATGTTATGTCACAATATGAAAAAAAATATCCAGACTATAAATTTCTTGGAGCAATTCCTATGGATTTTGATAGTTTAGATCAATATAAAATCCCTTATGAGAAAATTAAAACATTATATGATAGTGGCAAAAAGAAAATTGGTGTAATATTCAATCTAGATGAACATTGGCAAAGTGGTTCACATTGGGTTGGATTGTACACAGATTTAGAGAAGGGAATTTGTTATTATTTTGATTCATATGCTGTTCATCCAGAAAAAAGGGTTCAAAACCTCATGAAAAGAATTGGCAGATTTATTAAAAATGAAGTAGGTAAAGAACCTAAAATAGATTATAATAAAACTCGTCATCAAAAAGCCAATAGTGAGTGTGGTGTTTATAGTATTGCATTTATATTAAGAATGTTGAAAGGAGAATCTTTTGAGGATATTAATTCTAAAAGAATCCCTGATGAAGAAATAAATAAATGTAGAAATGTTTATTTTACTTAAATTGTTACTTTTATCATATAATCTTTTTCATTATCTTTTTGAGTTATATTTGACAGTAAATTGTTATATTTATTTTCATATGAGCTTGTATACATATCTAAAACTCTTAATAATTCATCTAATTTTCTTAAATCTGGTTTTTTAACATTCATTCTAAATTGTATTATGTCTTTTTCAATTTCAGGTATTTCTCTTTTTAAACTCGCCACCATAGGACCATCTTTATTATTTTCTAAGAATGAAACAAATACTAACTTTGATGGATAGACATGTTCTCTATATTCCTTAAAAAGTTTTGCAAAAAATCCACCTTTGAAATCAAAGTTTCCTTCTTCATCAGAATTTTCAATCTCATCTGTAACAATGACAAAAGTTTTTACAACTTCTTTATTTTTATAGTAAGGGACAAGTGATGCAACAGGAGAGGTTGTGCCATATGCTTTATATTTGCTCATACTTTCCAAGACTTCTTTAACATTAGTTGGTGGATTTTCAATTACTTCATCATTACTTCTAAATAAATGCATTTTTGCTTGACATAATCTTGCTAGTATTGAAGTGATAATGCTACTTGTTCTAATTGCTATATCCATAGATGATGAAGCATCTCCTAAAACAACCACAGGTTGATCAATTTCCATTTTATAATTAAGTAAATAATTCTCAGCAATGGATAAAAGTTTTTCAACTAATTGTTTTGAATTATCATCCTGATTTAGCATTTGGATCCGTTTCATTAATTCGCCATAAGGCATATCTATTGTTTCTCCATTATTTATCCTTGTCATTATCATTTCCATATTTCGTTTTGTGTTAAATGATTCCCAGTGTCTGATTATATTATGTAAAGGTGTATAATCAAATATTGTTTCCATTACATCTTCTGCTAATAGCTTTTTATATTTAAGTCTGAGAAAATCATACGGTAATTGATATTGACTAATGATTTTCTTTATATTTTCTTTCTCTATTGTTTTACATATATGAATAATAGAATTTTTTGGATACTCATTTGAAAAAATATAAACTGAAAACCAATCCAATTGAAAATCTGATGGTTTTAAATGAAATAGATCTATGAGTCTTTTCCAGTGATTAGTCGGATAAAGGAGGGCCATATATTCTAATTTTTCTTTAGGAATTTGTCGAATCCAATGATCTCTGATAAAGTTTATTTTTGCATTAGTAAGACTCATATTAATACCCTCATTTAATGCTTGTAAATTAGCCAATATAGTCTTATGTTTTGATAGTTTCTTTTTATTTTTTATTTTATCTGTTTTTTTATCTAATTGATTATAAAGTCTTCGACTATCCAATATTTCACAAGTCTTTAAAATTACTGGTAGATCATATTTTTCTTTTTTTAATAAATATTCTGCTAAACTTTTATCTTGCCTGATTAAAGAAGTAGTTAATATTTTTGCCAATTTTATGATTGTAAAATCATAATTATATTCATCAAATAATAGAGTCAAATTAGTCATGTATTCATTATAATTTGAATTTTGTGAATCAATATGTTCTTGTAAAGATGATTCTTTTAATAAAATATTTTTTGTAGACTGCATATCTAACTGTATAAAATAATAAATTTATTTTTTTATGTGATTTCCAAGTTAATCACATTTTTAGGATTCTATAAAAAGACTTAAAGATTTGGCAATCTATAAAGTCATAGAAATAGACTATCACCTATCTGGTATTCTAGATATAATTTGAAACTCATTGTATGAAAATATTATGAGACATTTATCTGGGTGAAATGGAGATAATAACAAATTTAATGAATACAAATGTTATTATTAAAATTTCCATTGGGCCTATTGGCTTGATGAAAATATTTTAATTGAACTTTTTTTTATTGCATTTATTTTAATATAACTATTCATTTATAAATCATTTCTTTTTTGATGACTTAAAAAAAAATACTTAAATGAATATTACTAACTAATATTATCAAAATAGATGATCACCAATTAATGGCAATTTCTAGATATAATTTGAAACTTGTTTTAATTAAAAACTAAAATAAGACACTTATCTAGATGAAATAAGAGTAACGGTAAATTATAGAATTAAACAATACTATTATTTTTATTTCCATTGGGCCTTTTAGGCTTGATGAAAATATATTTTTAATTTGATTCTCCAATTCTCATTAATATTTCATGAGGTTGTCCATTGAAATCAACATATTTTTCAGAATCAGGATTTTCTTCTAATTTGAATTTTACATAAACTTCAGAAAGACTATCTATAGGTTTCTTTAGATGATATTTAATTGGTAGTAATGATTTAACATCTGTATTACTGGTAAATTTTATCAAGGGATTATCATCATCTATATTCTCAATATATAAATATACATTCATTGTCTTGTCTATAATTGGGATGCTTTCTGCCACATACTCTTTCTTTCCGATATAATTGGATTTAGTAAAACCAAGTACTTTAAATATACTTCTGGAATTGTTTAAAAGATCAAAAGTTTTATTAAAACCATTTACTATGCAAACCTTATTATCATTGTTAATTTCAATGTTAAATTTAGGATTTAACATATGATTCAATGTACTAATTAAAGATAATGAATTATAGATACCTGGTTTAACATTTAGAGTCATTTCTTCATTTTCTAAAACATATGTAACATGATTGTTATTTTGTGTAATGTAATTTGCAATCTTGGGTATGTTTAATTTTAAAATTTCAAAAGTACAAACATTTTTAAAAGTTTCATTGAATTCGACCATATAATTACTATAATTTGATGGTTCATCATAGTCAGACGATTTAATCATAACATCATGATATTTAATAAGACTTTTATCTGTTTGTTCTGATTTATATTGTGGTATACTAATTGATGAATCCATATCAATGGTATCTTCATCTGATAAAATAATATTCATATTTGTAGGCATATCTTCAACTTTAACCATTGAATTTAATCCATTAATATCTGGCAATTTTTTTTCTGTAACTTGATTCATTAGTTCAGCAGAATTGTTACTTTGAGGAATTACATTTGGTAAAGTATTTTCTGTAAAGCTTTTATTATGTTGTTCAATCTTATCACTTAGTTTAATATTGGCATTGACAACACTATTTAATCCTGACAACTCATAACTAATTTTATTTATTAAATCATCAAGTTGCTTGGTATCTAAAGTTTGTAAGAAAAGTGGATTAAAATTTGTTAAATTCATTTGATAATAGATTTTATTTTTTATTTTTTGAATGTAATCATCAAGTTGCTCTGAATCTAAATTTTTCATAGCCTCAAGACTATTTACATTCTGATGTACCCCCCGATTATAGTTTAAATGATTCATATTCCCATTATTTGACATCATCTCATGCATTTTTTGCATCATTAACATTTGATTTATATCCATATTCCCATTTATACCCATATTATTTATATTCATATTTGGAGAATTCATTGGATTGAAATTTCTTGTACCCCCCGATACATTACGATTTCCATTCGCGCTTCCATTTCCATCCATTGATTCTCTTTCAGCTTTCATCTGACTTAACTTTGAGTTTAAATCACCGTCACTTAATTCAGTATCATTTATACCCATATTACCAAAATCAAAACTTTGTCCATTTCCTCCCCATTGACTCATATCCATTTGATTATTCATTCCCATATGGTTCATTCCCATTTGATTATTCATTCCCATTTGATTATGCATTCCCATTTGATTATTCATTCCCATATGGTTCATTCCCATTTGATTATTCATACCCATATGATTCATCCCCATTTGGTTATTCATCCCCATAGGATTCATTCCCATTTGATTATTCATACCCATCTGATTCATATCAAAAGGCATCATACCTCCACCATTCATATTCTGAAAACCTTCCATCATACTATAATCCATATTAAAATTATTATTATTCTCTCTTTTATTTTTTCCATGTACTAATGTAAAATCAATTTGAGGTGGTCCTCCACGATTATTATTCATATTTGGAATTCCCATTTGAGGCATTCCCATACCGCCACCAGGCATTCCCATACCCATACCGCCACCAGGCATTCCCATTCCCATGCCACCACCAGGCATTCCCATTCCCATGCCACCACCAGGCATTCCCATACCGCCACCGGGCATTCCCATACCAGCCATTCCATTTCTTCCCTCATATTCATTTGCTCTTTCCATCATTCTTCTTTCTAATTCATCCTTTGCATCACCTTTTTGTCCATACATATCATCTTCTAAATTACCAAAATACATTTTAGCCCCCATTTCTCCAGTTGCGGAAATGAATTCACCAGAACCTTGAGGTATTGGTGCAAAATTTGCTCCAGCGCCATCACTAAAACCTGGCATACCAGTATTTTTTTCAAGATTATTTTTATTAACTGCTGTATATTGTGGTCTTTTTGGAACCATTATATCTCTTTTGCCATACATTTCTTCTTCCCTAGCTCTTTCTAATTCACTTATATTACCACCAAAAGTCTTTTTTTTTGTTTTATTTTCATCACAAATTTTAACACATTCTTTAATACTTTTTTTATTTAATAAATCAATAAATTCAGTTGCTTTCATATCAGCTGGTTTTCGTGATCCATACTTACCATAAACATCTTTCATTTGACTAACTAAAAATTTTTTACATTTTGCCCTTGATTTTGGGTTATCCTTTATATTCAATTGTCTTTCCAATGTTGCACACTGCCTGTCAACGTTCTTCTCGGAAAAGAAAAACTTATCCATTTATATTTTATACCTAGTTTATTATATGTTTTATTTAGACACAACTATAAAGAAAAAAAACTTTAAATAATATCTATAACATATATATAAAATATTATGAACAACAGCAATTTTCCCAATAATATAAATTCAAGTAATACTTTCCCAAATGCAATGTATGGACCGTTTGGAACTAATGATAATAACTTTAACAGACAAAGAGTTCCTTCTAATATATTTCCTCCACAGGGTGGATTGACTGGTAATCCTACGGGACAATACAATCCCCTGACCACAACAATGCAAAGACAATGGAATAATAAAACTCCCGTAAGTAATTTTAATGAATCATTCCAACCAAACTCACCAATTGTAGAAAGATTAGATTATAACAATAGAAATGAATTATTACATAATAATATTGGACAAAATGTTTTGGATGAACATGTAATTGAATATAGGATATATATAGATAGTTTAGATAGAGATATTAAGACTTATCCAGATCCTTTTTCCTTTACAGTAAAATTTAATTCACCTGGTGCTAATGTAATTCAACATGAAGAACCTATTGATTATAAGGATAGAACAAAAGGAACAAAAATAGTTGAAACAAGATTTGAAGGTACACCTTGCCCTCATATTAATAAAGAATTTAGAAATGTCAAATACATTAAATTAGAAAATATAATACTTCCTCAATTTAGAAAACTTGTCTTAAAACCAGATGGAGATGGTGGGTTTGAAGTTGATAAAGAAAGTAATCTAACTAATGATAGATATGTATCATTGGTTATTAAAGAATTAGTTATGGAAAGATATTATTCAACTTCTGAAAGTGCCACCAGAATTTCAGATGACGGTAAATTATATACTCCTCCCACTCCATTTGCTATAATTTTGCCTGATAAATATTTAGGTTCATTTTTTACAGGTGTGCCATATTATGGATCTAAAGTTTATAAAAGTTCAGCATTGGGGAATATTAAACAACTAACTATACAATTTTATGATTCTTGTGGTCTTCCAATTAAAATAGATGATTTATTTACTTATGATGATTTACAACAATATGAATTTGACAATGGCGAACCTTTGCCCACAACCGATTTAAGACATCCTCTAAATAAAAAATTTCAGGTTAATTTATCATTCGTTATTGGTGTTGTGGAAAGTCAAATTAATACTGATACAAAGTTTGATTATTAATTATGAAATTACAATAAATATACTTTATATCATAAAATATATTACATTTACTTATCTAAACTCTTTTTATAACTATCTATTAATTTTTCAACAAATTTACTTGTCATTGTTAACCCAAATCCTCCTTTTTCGATAAAATTTATAATTAAATCTTCCTTTTTTTTATCAAAATCCTCCTTGGACATATTATTTTTATTTTCTCTTAATTCGGCAAATGCCTTGACAAAATTTTTGGAAATTTTAGTTGGATTGTTATTGATTATTTTATTTAGATATAGAAATGATTCTTTAATAAAATTTTTATTAGCTGTTATTAATTTTGGAATTTCCCTAAAATATGTTGTGCTTATGACATAATATTCTTCTTCAGAAAAATAATTTTCAGCATTTATAATTATATTGATATATCTTTTTATTGCAGATAACCACTTTTTCTCTGGTGTGGGATCAAATGTCTCATCGATTAATGTATTTTTTATAGATTCAAGCTCTTCAAGTGTAGCCTTTGTATTATGATCAGTTTCACTCATCATTATATCTAAAGTAGGAAATGCATTCTTAGTAATATTGTTTAATTTAACCAAATATCCTTCTGTATTACAAACAGTTTCAGTCAATGTAAAATTAGAGTATTTATTTAAATCACCTCCTCCTATAAAGTTAAATAAATTAGATTTATTTTGTTCTTTATCACCTAATTGTAATAAAAAATCTAAATCTTTATTATACATTTCTAAATATTTGCCTCCTTTCTTTTTCGATAGTTTTTCCATATTCATAAGATATGAATTTAATGATCTAAAATCTGCATTTTTTAAAAAATTTCTTCTATAAGATTCATTATAAATATTATTATTTTCCATCGATTATATACTTGTATTTATATAAAAGTTTTATGATTTATTACACAAAATATTATACACACCTAGACTGTATTGTTGTATGATGTATAAAATTTCTTCATCAGATAAATTTTTGAATATTTTTATAGCTTCGTCTGGAGTTATTTTATTTATACTAATCAAATGAATTAAAATAAGTGTAGTAATTACACAATGACCATTTCCAATATGATTATTTGCAAATCTTTTATTAATACAAATATTTTCGTGATTCCATTTATCTATATGGACATATTTATATTCTAACCCTAGGTTTGAAAGCTGGTTAAAGTAATTTCTTAATAAAATTTCAACAAATTCAGATGTATCTTGATGAAATACATTATTAAAATAATCACATTTTCCATTTGGTTCTAACATATAAATTTTCTTTTGATGATTATCTATCATGAAAGCTGCCTGATGTGCAGAATCCATCAAAGTATTAGCATAATTTAATGTTAAAAATAAGAACCTTTTATTAGAATTATCCAATACATAATTACATAAAAATGTTGGTGATAAGGCATTTAGAATTAAATATTTATCAGTTGAATCAATAACAGTATGGTACTCATATTCAGAACCATTTTCAACATCAGAAATATGTTCAAATTTTAAAGAGTCATAATCCAATTTATAGATGGAGTATTCTTTTTGTTTAATGGGTTGTTGATCACTGATCATATTTAAAATTTGTTCAAAATAGTCATATCTTAGTCTTCTAACTGTATTTTTAACTTTATCATCAAATACTCCATGTTCAGCAAATCCTGTGATGGAAGATAATGTATCTTGAACCTTAGAAAACATATTGGAACTTATCTATTGTATATATAAATAAATTGTATAATAATAATATTTCATTTTTTTATCATTCCATGATCCATCCTATTTTAATCAAAGGTAGGGATAGGAATCATGTAATCAATAATATAGGTATCCTTATCAAGTTTGACTGCTGTTCCATTTTCATCCATAGCCACCTTTCCAACGGGAAAATGAAGATCATAATCATAAATTGATCCATTTTTAGAGTAATACCAATAGTGTTCTGGTTTAGAATATTCAGCATTTCCTGACTCATCTGGAGGAGTAGTCATTCTAACGGCCTTAACTTTCATCACTTTGATTCTAACAGTTTGAGCTCTGATACTATTACTTCCATTATCCATCTTTATATCGTCAGCCATATCTTCCTTATAAGCAGGACCAATGTGTTTATCAAATTGAGATGGTTCTTCAAATTGAAAACATTTATATTCTTGAGTGAGCATATTCTCATTTTTGTTTAATTGACAATCAACTGCCACTTCCCTCATAGCATCTAAAAATGATTGTATAAGACTATCTTTGCTTCTTGCTAAATCTTCAATATATTGATCCGTTGAAAATTTATTCTTATTCTTTCTTACTGATTTATATCTATAAATATCTACATGTCTTTGATCTATAGGTAAATCTTTATGAGAACATTGTCTAATACCACGACCAATCATCTGAGTAATTCGAACCTCATTCCAATAAGGTTCCATAATATGTACTTGTCTTACATTCATCAAGTTTAGACCCTCAGAACCAGCAGGACTAATTAAAATAACCTTGATTAATTGACCATATTTATTTTCCGGTAAGTTATAAACTCTTAAACCCTCCATACGTTCTTCCATTGTTTTAATGTTACCATGGAATTCTACATAACCAACTCTATCCTTTAATAATTCTTTAGTCTCCATATAATTATAAAAATCAAAGTAATTAAGATAAATCTTAAATATTTGTAAACCTTCCATCAACACATAATTTGAATATACAACAGTTGGACCAGGTGATGTCAAAATATTAAAAACAATATTAAGCATTTTTGGTGATGAAGTATAAAGAGCATCATATAATGACGATTTTTGCTTTTCTTCATTATTAAATTTTTCAAAATCCTTATTATATTTATCTAAAAATTTAGCAACATCATCTGAGATAGTATAACCCTGTCGTCTATCAGCCTCATATTTATCATCTAAATAATTAACAAAAGTATTTATAAATAAATTTACAGCATTTAAATATTCTGATACATGTACTAATTTGGATTTATCTTTATCTTTCACTTTTCCTTTTTCACTTAAGCTAATTGCCTCTTTTTCTGATAATCTAAATTTACCAGGTCTTGGTCTTAATTCTCCATTTACTTTTTGTGAAATGGCTGGGAAAACAAAGTTACATGCTTGTCTTGTATAAACTTTATAAGTTGTGCTTCCACCTTTACCAGAAAATCTTCCAGATGCCGCCATTTTTTTCTCGATTTCTTCGTAATATGTATATACATCTTCTTGATAATCACTCATTGTTACATCAATGTAATTAATCTTTTTGGTTGCATATTTATCTATAGTTGCTCCCATATAATATGATACTAAACCCATAATTCTTCTTTGAAACATATTTTTAGTGTTAGGATTTAATGTTTGATGTGTGGTGCTGGATATAAATATTTGATTAAATTCATTTTCACTTCTTGGAAATATACCTGGTCTTAGCATATTAAACAACAATCCCAATTCAAAGGGGTTGTTAACTGCAGGAGTGCCAGAAAGTAAAATAACTCGAGTATCTGGATTTTCCTTTTTATCCTGAATAATATAGTCGTAAATAACTTGTGCCCTTTTACCAGCATCTGAGCTAATATTACTGTAAACATTTCTAATAAAGTTGTGAGCTTCATCCACAATATACATTGATTTTTTTGCACTATCTACATTTTTAATTGCATCCATAAATTTACGATCAGCAATTGGAGAATCATAATGAACAAAAATAATATTTTTATATCTATAATCATAATCATCTTTATTTAACCATTTTTTTAAATTGTCTAACCATTCTCCTTTAATAGATGCTTTGATTAATAAAAAAACATTCCAACCCGGTGTGTAATTGTATAAAACATTATAAATATTTATAGCTGTAGCAGTTTTACCAACTCCAGTACCCATATAAAGTAATATAGAATTGTAAGGACTTCTAAAATCTAAATATTCACCGATAAATTTTTGATATTTTCTTAATTCCAGTTTTATTTCTCCTTTATCAGTTCTTTGTTGGCAAGGATCTTCTCCAGGTTTTAAAAAAAATTCTTCCAATTTATATTTTTTAAAATTCAGATTAACCCAAGATGGGAATAATCTACCATTTATCTTTAAATCAATATATTTTGGAGTCTTATCATACTCTCTAATAGACATTATATATATTATAGTATATTTTAATTATATCTAAGAATTTTTACTTAAAGATTTTTTTTTGCAAAGGGATGCAACATGCTTTTTATATTGTGATTCATTTGTGAATCTTTTATTGCAATATTGACATATTTTATTATTTTTTCCTTTGATTATTTCTACAGAATCACTACTGCTATCACTTTCATAGTCACTCTCGAAATCACTATCATTATTAGAAATTTCTGAACGATCACTATCTGTTAAAACATCAAACATATCGGTTTCAAAATCACTGTCATCACTATCATTATATAAACCATAGTGAATCATTGCTTTTTTACAAGCCTCTTGTTCACCAGCCTTTTTAGAATTAGCAATCCCAATTCCTACAAGTTCACCTTCATCTTGTGCATTTTTCCTGCATTTAACGTACATTGTGTACATTTTTTTATTTTCTGGTCCAGATATATCTAGTGTTCCATATATTGGATCCATCCATTTTCTTAAATGGAAGTATTGAAGTAATTTTTCTTTAAAATTTGTTTCTTGATATAATAACTTGGCAAAGTCTATTTCTTTCTCAATTAATGTAACAATAAACTTTTTACATACATTATACCCAGCTTCGTGATAAAGGGCCCCCATAAATGCTTCAAATGCATCTTCTAATATTTTTTTATTTGTCTCGCGACCACCATTTTTCTCTACATACCTTGAAATTATAATATATTCATTTAGTCCAATAGTATTTGATAAAATTGTTAGAGTATCACCGTTTTCTATTTTAGTTCGTAGTTTGGTCATAAATCCTTCATTTTCTTGTTCATATCTATTGAAAATATATTCTGCCAAAATAGCATGGAGAATTGCATCTCCTAAAAATTCCAGTCTTTCATAAGATTGTTCTTGTAAAGGAATCGCTTTAGAAATATCATCTAATGGTTCTATATCATTAGATTGGATTTGATAAGGTTTTGTTTTATTATTTGCATAAAATTTTTCATCTCTAATCAGATAAGATAAATGAATCATTGCCTGTTGAAATAATTCTAAATTTTTTATTTTAATATTAATATCGTATCTTTTAAGGGTATCCTCAATATATTTCTTGGTAATATATTTATTGTTCTCATTCAATATATAACAAAGATCATTTGGTTTGTTATCAGAAGCCATTTCAATAATATATTATTAAAATGAATATTATTTTAAATGAATTTTTTTTCAATTTTTTAGACAGATGAATTTTTAAGATGATTGTCTTAAGGCATCATGTTCTTTTTCTTTTTCCATCTTTTCAATAAACTTTCTATATTTACGTGCCATTTTATTTATTACTTTATTATAATCTTTCGGATCATAATTACAAGATATGTTATTCATTATAATAATTATAAATATTATTTTTAATATAATTCAGAATTTTCTTCTTCCTCAATCATCATATTATACATTTCATTATCATCAGCATCCATATTTTTTTTATCTATTTTCTCTAATAAACTTGGATTCTTAACATATTTTGTTATTTTAAGGTTAATAGGTTTTTGAATTTCATTACCTGATGTATTTGCAAATTTATAATCCGGTGGCTCTCTTCTATTTTCTGGATAATATTTAAAAATAACCATTTTACCTTTTTTATATTTATCAGTTCTTTCAAGTCTGGCTTGTCTTCCTGGATCCATTGTTGATCCAATACATTTAGTAATAAATGATTGGAAAAGTGTTTCATCCAAAAGATTTTTATTATTTTTTTCTAAGAAATATTTCCGCATTTCAACCAAATGAGATGTCATAATATTATGATAATGGTATTTAGTTTCTAAATTATTAACTTTCGCTCTAAACCCAGCAATTAGATTCATTAATAGGACAAAATCATAACTACCAACATTAATATAATTATTATCATTTAATTTTATTTTATGTACTGGAACACAACGATGATTATGAGAAGTAATATGTAAAACTGGAACATCTTTATAATAAATTACAGTGCTGTATCCAGTGAACATCCAAAGTGGATAGAATTCTTTGAAAGTTATATTCTTATCCCCAAATTTATCTTGTAATTTTAAAATAATATTGACGGTATCCTTAATATAATTCGTGGAAATTAATTGTATGAAAGGCAAATCAATTTCTTTATAATTTTTTGATAAATTTTTATCTTTTAAAATACCAGATTCTTTTAAATAAATATTATAAGCATATTGACCAACTATAATAAAAGAATCATCATTTTGAATCATTTCTAAAATAGTTTTATTTATTTCTTCAACTTTATCTTTCTTATCAACGGGTAAATCATAAGCATCAGTTAATTTTTTTGTAACCTTATTAAAAGAATAATACTTTTGTAACTTTTGTAATCTTGGGAAAATTTTTTCCCATCGAAATGATGAAAAATAAGGTTCTGTCATAATTCGATAAAAATCAATATATGTAAATGAAGGATGAGTATAATTTATCCCGTCAACTTCGATAAATGGTATTTTATTATAAATGTTTTTTGGCACATAGGAAATATCGGCCACATTATTAAAATTGACAAAAACTGAATATGTTTCTTTATGTTGTGCCTCTTTCCCTTCAATAAATTTATAACCAGCATCGTATAATCTATTACTAATTTCTATTAAATCTTTGATAGGTTCCGGAGAATAAAAATCAATATCTGGAATTTTATTAGGTCCATAAAACACATCATCTTTATTTTTAATTTCAATGGCTTTATTTTGAGCATATCCACCATATATTTTTCTTTTATTTTCTCTAATATAATCCATGACGATTTTATTGGTTCCTAAAATTTCTTTTTTAGTTGGTTCAAATATTTCTAATTTTTTTTCTTCGACTTGATCAATTATATCTCCAAGTTTTGAAGATACCAAGTCAACATCCTTTGTGGAATACATATATTTATATCATAATATTAAAATCTTAAAAATTGATTTTATTATATTATATCTAAAATAGATAAAGATTAAGGCCTAATATATTATATGAATTCCAAATCATTTGATATCTCAAAAATTAATGAACTTATAAATGATGTATCTAACAATGATTTTATTAAACTTGATTTTTTAACTGATAATATAAAGTGTGTCAGCGATAAACATATAAAATTTCTTAATGATAATATTAACAGAACAAGTATTATTTCTAAATTTGCTGGAGTATTAAAAGACATTGATGCGGCAATCAAAATTGAGTTTGGTATATATGAATACACTTTAGTATATACAACCATGAAGAATATATTACCCACTTTAATGCCAGCAATTTATAATGACAAATCCAATGAATTACTTTTGAACTTGGATCCTAATAGTATATTATTGAATAAAACTTTAAAAAGATCAATTGATGAAAATAAAATAAATCCTCAAATGATAGCATTCTTAAAACCACAAGACTTACATCCAGAACAATGGGATGACTTAATTAGAAAAAATAAACTTCGTGAAGAAAAGAAAGAGAATATAGCGGTTACCGATTTATATCAATGCAGTAAATGCAAGGAAAGACGGTGTAGGATGGTGGAGCTTCAAACAAGAGGCAGCGACGAACCAATGACCCGCTTTATCACCTGCTTAAACTGCTACCATGTCATGAAACGTTAAACTGTTTTCAGTCAACATATTTCCATACAAAACCATAAGCAGACTTAATTTTCCCACGACAGCACATACTAATACCTACATGATTATTTTTTTTATATTCATACAATACACAGGCCTCCTTAATGGACTTAAATTCCCGGATGAAATTACCATTCAAATCGAACTGTTTTATTTTACGGCCACATCCATGTTCAGTATTCTCCTGTCCAGTAATCCATTCCAAATTACTGACATGATTATTTAACCGGTTTTTATCCTTATGGTTGACCACAGCATCATCAAATGGTTTCTTACCAATGAAATTAATGGCAACCAAAATATGACATTTAATCCAATGAGATTTTTTAGACTTGTTATCTCTTAAGCAAACTATCCGATAACCATTATCCAACCTGCCATTCAAAATATTATTCCGTCCTATGTTTCTCACATTACCATAATTTGAAACTTCAAAATTATGATAATCTCTTCCTTTGTAAATACCAATTTTTAAGAATACTTCATCCGGTTTCAATTGTATCTTTTCTTTATCTTCGACATATTGCCATTTAAAATTATATAATTTATCTAATTGTCCAGTTAAACATTTAAGTAAACAATCATATTTATAATCTTCATTCTCTCCGATAATCTCTCGAATATTTCCCCACTCTCTAACTAATTCCCCTTCTAAAGTATATTGATTAATCCTTTTTCCCTGATATACAACAGTTTCTCTATAATATTTTTTATTCTCGGTACCAGTACACCATCTCAAATTAGAAATTCTATTATTCTTCTTATCCCGATTAATGTGATCTATCTGATCTTTCTCTAAATCATTATTGGGAATAAAGGCTTTTGCAACAAGTGTGTGGACAAATTTCATTCTTCGGTCTATATCATTTCTTAGAGTCACCACTGAATATTCTCTGTCCTTATAATCCATTTTCAAAACTTTTCCCACATTCTGATTCCCCGTCCGATTACTTGCCCTCACTCGGATCCTTCCCAAAGTACTTACTTCATAATTAGGAAACTCATCAACAGTCTTCCAAAGTTCTATATTATGATTATCAATAAAAGAAACATAATCTTCCCAACTTTGATCGAATAATTCTTCATTTAACTTTTTATAAATATGATCCATTTATATAATCAATATAAGTAGATTATTCTTTATATCAATAATCACGCAATGGCATCATTTTACAACAACCATATTGTGACTATCCATCATAAAACAATTTCAATATAAAACCCATAAAATTAAATCATTGCGTAATATCATTATCAATAAAATAAAGATCATATCTGTCCTGCAAATTTATTTGCTTCGCGCAGCGAACGTGAACGAAGTGAACCGAACACAGTGAGATGTAGTGAGTGTAATGAATGTAATTGTGTGAGATGACTCGTATCTAAGAGTCATTCTAGTTCATCATAAGCCGCTTCCAAGATCCACTTCTTAAGAGGTGTCACAGAACCATTTTCATTAATTGCATGGAATTTCAACAGGTCAATTGTGCCCGGAACATACCCATATTTGGTTTCAAAGTATTTGTAATATTCTTGAGTTGTAAGAATATAATTTCTATCAACAAATCCATAACTATCATCTGGATAATCGTTAGTAAACTTGTTAGGTTTGAAAATATTATCATTAAGTAATTTGTATTTGAAATGATTATCAACAGTTGCTTTGTTATTTTTATTCACACCTGTCATCTTCTTCCATTTTTCAACACTACTATTATATTCTATAATATGACCCTTTTCTTCATCATTCACCATTGTACCAAATCCACGAGTTCGGTATTTATTAAGAATATCAATTGGATCCCGGATTCCAGCAAAATATTTATAATCAATATTTGTAAAGGTCATCATGGCAGTAATACATGATGGTAGCATGTAAACATTATCACCATCATAATAACTTCTCACACAAGGTAAATGGAACCGAGACACACATGAGAAGAAATCTTCAAAATGTACTCTAAATACTTCAATAGAATGAGACATAAGTGACGAGCGAAGTTTGAACTTGATTCCTTCAGAAATCTTCATTACTAGAATATTCTGATCTTCGGGAACTTTGTCAGTCACAATATCATTCAAGTAGACATAAGAATCACTATCTGATTCCATTGGTTTAGTGTCTTTAGTAATTTCATTTGAAGTAATTTTAATGGTCATATCATCTAGAGACATAATATGATAAAAATGTTCATAAAATGGCTCTTTAAATTTACGTCGATTATTGGTATTATTTTTACGTTTCAATGTGTGATATTCACCATGAATTTGTTCCTTAATCGAATTAGAGTTAATATTATTTATAATATGAGTTAGATCACCCATATCTGAAAACATTTCTTCTAAATATTTTGTATGAACAAATACACATAATGTTTTAACAGGTTCAACCTCAACAGATGTATTGATTCCATTAATTTCAGTCAAATTTTTATTTAAGACATTTATTAATTTATAAACATTATCCATAAAATCAAAAACAGACTTTGAATTACACATCATATCAATATCTGCTTCTGGATAATATTCATTAAAATATCTCCGCAGTTTGTCACTATATGACATATCAGTTGATGTCACTTGGTCCATCAGAGGATTTCTTTTTGGAATACATGCAGTCATAATACTTCCACTAATGGCAAAATTTTTCCAACGTTTAGTGCCTTCAAATGTATCCAGACCATTAAAAATATTTTTATCTGTTTTACCTGTAGTAAAAACATTAAACTTTTCCTCAAACTCTGAAAGGGTTCCAATACCATATTGATTGTAATCTGAGATCATGGCAACACCATTAAAATTATTTTTAGATTTTACAACTTTATCATCAACAGCCAAAACGGCATAAGGATTCAAATGAATACTTTCATGAATATAAGGGAAAAATGGTAATTTATTTGCAGTATTAATCGTAAAAATATAACGGTTGGTTTTTAGAGTTCTGGTCTTGACGATGCATTCCTCAAAATACATACACATCCAAGCATAACCAAATAAGTAATTATAAAGTGCTGCAAACTTGTTTTCAAAAAATGGCTTCATTTTACTCAAAACATATTCATTGTTAATAACAAGATGACAATGTGTTTTTGATAAAAGCAGTGTATTAAAAACATTATAGAGTTGTCGATTATCATTGATAGATCGGAAGAAAGAATTCACATCATCAAAAGTCATCGATGGCAATTCTTCAATTCTATAAAGTTTATATTTCCTTGTGTTATTGGTCGAGGCAACATCAGTATAAACATCTTTACGAGTAATATTGGCAATATTTTTCAAGTCATATGAACTCTTTTTTGGTTGAACATTATTGTTAGATAATTTATCAATAACTTGTCTCACATCATTATTTTTAGGTGAATTATCTCGACCAGTAACAATTGCTTTCAATTTATCACTCATTGGTTCCTTGTATCTAAATTTTCGTTGTTGAAATGCCTCTGTAATGTTAACTTCACAGTTATAAGGATTTGACCAATAATTAGATTCTGAAATATCTCGAACAATATGTGATATTCTGGATAATACCAAACCGCTAATTTTGTTGCAATCAAAATATTGATAAAGAGTATTGATCTTTTGTAACACACTAATATCATATTGCGGTTCATACATGGAATTGTAAATTGGAATTACCTCCTCTTTTAACTCTAAAAGTGGAATAACAATCTCATTACCCTCAAGCGCAATATTTGAAGAATTAAAATGATTGAGTATGTTTCTATCTAAAAGTAGAGCAGTTTGTCTATGGAATTTGTTTTTCAGTAATTTAATACTCACAACAACCAGAGTAAAATATTGTGATAATTCTTGAAATATTTCGGCAGTCATGATTCTCTTATAAATAGGTGCTGTTGAAGATGAAGAAACATTTGTTCCATTCTTCAAGCATATACATAAGGCTCGTTTATAATTTCGATACAGATCAAAATCAGGCATTTGATTGACTAAAGTTGGATTCATTCCAACAAAAAATGGATTTTTAATGGCTCCTGGAACAGATTGATCTGATTTCTCTTCATCTGAAAGTGTTTGATCTTGAGAATCAAAAAAATTATCATCAAAAGATTCAAGGCGAAAGTTAACTCCGAAATCTAGATCGGCCATAATCTATGCTTTTTAGAATAGTACTATGTATATATGTGAAATATACCATAATATTAATAAATCAATTTTTTCTTCTTTACAAATACCTATATTGTAGGCTCATTACTTTTAATGCATATAAATTTAATTGTTCAACTTATATACTTTTACAATTTTAGTATTTAAAAAGTATTAATGCGAAACTTATTTTAATATTTTAATAATATAAAAATATATGAAACGGCTAATAGTATTTGATTATAGTAGATAGCAGAAATTATAAAACATTAAAAAACGTTTGCGTATTAGTTACCTTATTACATTTTGATGGATAAAATGGGTTAAAATGACAATTGTTTAGAAGAGTAAAGTAAAAAAAAGTAAATAAGGGTACTTAAATGGATTTTCCACACACAAACTTTGTGTGTTGGAAAAATCGATCCCGGACTTTTTTAAAATTTTTCATTTTACGTTAAAAAAATTAACTTTCAAAGT
>OBIC01000152.1_pt1 | contig 28420 bp, 33 predicted proteins | sample 1519831 | NCBI WGS metagenome assembly OBIC01 (sample SAMN03019805, study PRJEB22545) | beach sand metagenome | biome: beach; feature: sea beach; material: beach sand | place: USA: Municipal Pensacola Beach, FL | collected 2010-10-20 | depth 40-45 cm m
GAGCCCAGACGTCGGATTTGAGCGTTATCACAATTGCAGCAGTATCACTGGCCCGGCAATGTCCGCGAATTACAAAATGTCATCGAACGGGCGATTTTACTCAGCAACAATCAAACCATCGGCTCCAATGAACTGGGTTTGCCCACTATGGCCGAAACGGGGCAATCAGTGAAAGCTCCGGCGCTCTCGCTGGATGACTATCTGGTTGATTTTGTTACAAAGCATCAACACCACATGAGTGAAACACAGATGGCTGAACACCTGGGCATCAGCCGGAAAAGTCTGTGGGAAAAACGTCAGCGCCTGGATATTCCCCGCACACCGCGAAAGTAGCCGTTGGCGCCCCTCCCGCTGTTCGGTCGCCGCTTTATTCTCCCACTTTAACCGGTTGGGCTTTCAAAGATGGGTATGGCTTTAAGTAATCTGCCAGCAAAGCCGCTATTACCGTAGTCACAGGGGTATTTCTCATCTTTAATTGAAAGACACAGGCTAAAACAGAATTACATGAATTCTTCTGACATGTCGAAAGAGGCGCTACTGGACGAGCTCAATCGTCTGCGAAACGAAATCCAGGAAGCTCAAGTAAAAAAAGCCCAACTAGGCTCTTTGGTTGCGGCCCAGACACGCATGCAGGCCTTACTTCATCACGCGTCCGATGCCGTCATCCAGGTCAGTGGCGTGGATGAAACAATCCAGTCGGTTAATCTCGTGGCTCTGCGGGTTTTTGGTTATGAAGAAATGGAGTTGCTGTACCGACCTGTTACAGAGCTTATTCCCACACCACCTCAATACGGTGGTTTGTTGCCATACCTTGAAGATATCGTGCAGAGCAATGCAGACTCTGTTGGTGAAAAAAGGCCTATTGTCGGGTTAACCAAAAAAGGGTCCATTGTTTATCTCCAGGTTGCGGTGGCTAAAGCCAGCCGTGGTGATATGACGCTCTTTGAAGATAGCGTGGTGGAATGTGTCGAAGAGGATGAGACCGAAGCGGAGAGCTATTTGTGTATTGTTCGTGATGTTTCTGAGGAGCGCCGCATTCTGCATGAACTTAAGCTACACCGTGATCAGTTAAATGCCATGGTTTTTGCCCGCACAAAAGATCTGGAGGCCGAACGTCAAAAGGCTGAGAAAGCCAGCCGTGCCAAAACAGAATTTTTAGCGAATATGTCTCACGAGCTGCGCACCCCTATGCATGCCATTTTGAGCTTTGCCGAAATGGGTCAGACGCGCATCGATAAAGTGTCTGTTGAGCGTCTTGGCTACTACTTTCAGCGCATTGATGAAAGTGGCCACCGTTTACTCCGTTTAATTAACGATCTACTGGATGTCTCGAAGGCTGAAGCGGGGAGAATGGAGCTTATGTATTCCGAGACGAGCATTGTCCAGCTGGTTGATAGTGTCCGCGCAGAATTTGAAAGTTTATTTCTCGATAAAGCCCTCACGTTTACCTTGAGCGTCGATCAGGCGTGCCCTGCAAGCATTTCTTTGGATCGGCAGAAAATTTTACACGTGTTACAAAACCTCCTGTCCAATGCGGTTAAATTCAGCGCGCGGGAAGGTGATATCAAAGTGATCATCCAGCCTGAAGAGCGTTATCTTAAGACAAATGACAAGAGTCACGAAGAGCAGAAACAAGAGGGCATTTCGATTTCAGTATCCGATATGGGCGTGGGTATCCCCGATGCTGAATTAAGTCTGATTTTTAGCAAATTTGTTCAGTCCAGTCAGACAAAAGATGGCTCCGGCGGAACCGGCCTGGGCCTTGCGATCGTAAAAACCTATGTTGAACTTCATGGGGGGTATGTCGCGGCGGCCAATAATCCTCAGGGAGGGGCCGTGTTTACTGTCTGGCTGCCTTGCCAGCCGTTATCCCCGTCATAAAATTCGCAGGCGCTTCTCCTGGGCACTGAGTAACGCCAAGTTGCTTATACCTGCTCAAACGTTGACAATCAGCCTGTGTCAATCAAATAACTCAAATGTGATGAAAAGAAAAGTTGCCTTTATTGGATTGGGAGTCATGGGCTACCCCATGGCAGGCCATTTATCTGCCGGTGAATATCAAGTCACGGTGTATAACCGTACATCGAGTAAGGCAACGGCATGGGCCCGCGCCCACAAAGGCGAACAAGCCACGACACCTGCGCTTGCAGCAAAGGATGCCGATATTGTGATGGCCTGTGTCGGTAATGATGACGATTTAAGAAGCGTTATCCTGGGTGAAGAGGGTGTATTGGCGGGAATGAAAGCCGGCGCTTTACTGGTTGACCACACCACAGCCTCGGCGGATGTAGCTCGTCAACTGGGCAGGCTTTGCCAGACCAAGGGGATTGGTTTTTTGGATGCGCCTGTGTCGGGAGGGCAAGCCGGTGCTGAAAATGGCATATTAACCGTCATGGTGGGAGGGCAGGCTGATCATTTTGCCGAGGCAGAACCCGTGATTTCCTGTTACGCCCGCTCCGTTCGTTTGATGGGTCCTGTGGGCAGTGGGCAGCTTACAAAAATGGTGAATCAAATATGCATTGGTGGCCTGGTCCAAGCGCTCTCAGAAGGTTTACATTTCGCAAAGTCAGCCGGTCTGGATCCCCATGCGGTTGTTGACGTCATCTCAAAAGGCGCAGCACAGTCGTGGCAGATGGAAAACCGGTACAAAACCATGCTTGCTAATGAGTACGATCATGGATTTGCCGTTAAATGGATGCGTAAAGATCTGGATATTGTCCTCAACGAAGCCCGTCGTCAGGGTGTGAGTTTGCCGGTGACAGCGTTGGTTGATCAATTTTATGCCGAGGTTGAAGCTCTGGGGGGGGAAGGTTGGGACACATCGAGCCTACTGGCGAGACTGGAGTCACTTAAAAAAGATTGAGGCAATGCGCGATGTTCGGTAAACATCAGTATCATCCAGCCACTTTAAACTCGTTGGTTCGTTCGCTTCGTGAACAACTAGGGGATCGGCTGGTGACCACCCGTGCTGTGCGTGAGCAACACGCACAAGGCGAGTCCTGGCATACTCCTTACCCACCCGATGCGGTTGCTTTCCCTGTGTCCACGGAAGAGGTGGGGCGGATTGTCAGCCTCTGCCACGAGGCAAAAGTGCCCGTCATACCTTTTGGCGCGGGGACTTCGATTGAAGGCCAGCTGGGCGCTGTCTACGGTGGCATCGCGGTGGATATGTCACGCATGAATAAGATTATTGTTGTGCACGAAGAGGATATGGATTGTCGTGTTCAGGCCGGTGTGACTCGAAAACAGCTCAATGAATACTTGCGTGATACCGGACTATTTTTCCCGATTGATCCTGGGGCGGATGCCTCGCTGGGTGGAATGGCTGCGACGCGTGCGTCAGGGACGAATGCTGTCCGCTACGGTACGATGCGTGAGAATGTGCTCTCTCTGACCGTTGTCTTGCCTAATGGCCGTATTATTAAAACCGCCAGACGGGCGAGAAAGTCGGCGGCGGGTTATGATCTGACCCGGTTATTTGTTGGATCTGAAGGTACGCTTGGGGTCATCACGGAAGTTGCGGTGCGTTTATATGGCATGCCTGAAGCGATGTCTGCTGCGATTGTGAATTTTCCCAGCGTAGATGCCGCGGTTCAGACCGTGATCACCACCATTCGCATGGGAATACCTGTTGCCCGGATTGAGTTGCTGGATGACTATTCGCTCTATGCGATCAACCGGTATTCAAATACGCATTATCCGGAAAAAGATACGCTCTTTCTCGAGTTCCACGGTACTGAGCAATCCGTTGCTGAGCAGGCAAATACTGTTGCGGAGATTGCCAGTGAGGAAGGAGGCAGCGGCTTCCATTGGGTCACAAAAGAAGAAGAGCGCAACCAAATGTGGGAGGCGCGGCACAAGACTTATTATGCCGCACTTGCTTTAAAACCGGGGTGTAAAGGCTGGTCGACCGATGTGTGCGTACCGATATCCGCCTTGGCTGAGTGTATCGCTGAAACTAAAAAAGATCTGGAGGGAACTTTCTTCAAAGCCCCTGTTATTGGGCATGTTGGAGATGGCAACTTCCACGTATTGTGGATGATGGAGCCGGGTAACCAAGCACACATAGATGAAGCCGTTCGGCTGAATGGCAGGCTGGTGGAAAGAGCGCTGGCGCTGGGTGGAACTTGCACCGGAGAACATGGTATTGGGGTTGGTAAGCTCCCCTACCTGCGGGCTGAGCATGGCGATGAGGCCGTCAACATCATGCAACTGATCAAGCAGGTCATTGACCCACTGAATATCATGAACCCCGGCAAGACAGTAGCTGTTTGATGTCATGGACGTAGATCCAAAGCCGCCTCAGGTCGATGAGTGCATCGATCTTTTTTTGGATAAGCTTTGGACCGAGCGGGGCTTGAGCCGGCATACACTGGCTGCGTACCGGTCTGACTTGGTGTTATTCCAACGCTGGTTGAATCGCCATAACCAAAGTTTGCTCGACGTAGAGGCTGCTGCTATTCAACAGTTTTTTGCCGCTCGCCTTGATCAAAAATACAGTGTGCGCAGTATCGCCAGAACACTGTCCACCTTACGCCGTTTTTATCAGACGATGGTGCAGGAAAAGTATCTTTCTGAAGATCCTACTCGGCTGATTGATGCACCCAAACTTGGCCGCAAACTCCCCAAAACATTAACAGAAGCCGATGTTGATTTACTGCTCACCGCCCCCGATGAATCGGAACCACTCGGGCTGCGCAACAAGGCGATGATGGAGTTGATATACGCTTGTGGTCTGCGTGTCAGCGAATTAGTCGAATTGACGATCGCGCAGGTTAATCTTCGTGCAGGTGTTGTGCGGGTGATGGGAAAAGGCAGTCGGGAGCGTGTTGTCCCCGTGGGGGAAGAAGCACTCGATTGGCTTGAACGCTATTTTCGCTGTGCCCGTTCAACCCTGTTACATCACCGCTGTGCCGGGACAGAGCAATTTTTTGTGACGCGTCGCGGCGGAGGCATGACCCGTCAGGCATTTTGGCACATCATCAAACGTTATGCGGTGGAAGCGGGAATTAGCAAGCCGTTATCACCTCACACGCTCAGGCACGCTTTTGCCACCCACCTTGTCAATCACCATGCAGATTTGAGAGTGGTACAGATGCTGCTGGGCCACAGTGACCTGTCAACTACGCAAATTTACACCCATGTGGCAAATGAACGTTTGAAAAGCATTCATCAGTCACACCATCCTCGCGGTTAAAAATAATTAACTATAGAGTATTTTTTCGAGAAATATGGTTGTTTTATTTTTCTAAATAGATACTCAAATGGGATGATTTTTTTACCCGTAAATTCCAATTTTAATGTTGATCCTGGTAATGATAGCCGTTAATGTACCCTGCTAAGCGCTTTTGCCTGTTAGAAAAAGTCATAGGTGCTTGCTTAAAATGGCTGCGATCCATCTCCTTTTACATAGAATGCCGATGGGTCTCAAACCTCTCCTGAGCGGCAGCCGGTAAATATCAAATAATGTTTTGAGGAAATGTTATGCGTACTCTGAGACGATTGGGTTTTATGGTTGTGGCATTGGGAGTGGTTTTGGTCACCACCGCGTCGGCTGCAACAGTGGTGAATTTTGCAGCTTATGTACCGACTAAGCACATTGTGATGCAGGATGTTCTTATCCCCTTTTTTAATGACGTGGAAAAGGAAACCAACGGTTCTATTACTTTTAAATTGCACGCAGGCGGTTCGTTGGCCAGTGGCAAAGGCTCATTGGCCGCTGTGCGTGATGGGCTAGCCGAAGGAGCGCTACTGGTTGACTTGTATACACCGAAAGAGCTGGCGGCTATAGGCATGATCAGTGGGCTGGCAATGCTGGGTAAAGACCCACGAGTCATGTCGGCGGCCTCAAATGAAATGATTTTGCTGAGCTGCCCCGAGTGTTTAAAGTCGTACCAACGCCATAGCGTAACGCCTTTGGCACTCTATGCAACGTCCGCCTATAAGCTTATGTGCCGGGAACCGGTCAAGTCTATCGAAGACATCAAAGGCCGCAAAATAAGAGCTGTAGGTCCCTATGGTATTTGGGCCAAGGAATTAGGCGCTGTGCCGGTGCGCATTAATAGTGCAGAAGGGTATGAAGCACTTGAGCGTGGTCAACTCGATTGTCTGGTTGGATCTCTGGCTTGGCTAAAATCCTATTCGTATTGGGATGTTGTGAAGCATGTTGTGGATTTCCCCTTAGGTACGTACCATGCCGCCGCATTTTTTAATCTGCGTACAGATGTTTGGGAAGGTCTGAGCAAAGAAGAGAAAAAAGTCATTATTGACCGCATTCCAGCTATGATCGCGCGCGCGGCCAATCTGTATCTGGAGCTTGATGAAAGCATCAAAAAGACAGGGACGGCTGAGCATGGCCTTCAGTTTGCTGACCCTGACCCCAAATTGGTCGAAATGATGAAAACGCATCAGCAAAAAGAAATCAAACGGGTTGCTGCACAAGGTGATAAACGAAAAGTTAAGAATGCTGAAGAGATCGTCAATACCTACCTGGAAAAGGTGAAGAAATGGGAAAAGATCGTTGCTGAAACAGGTGGCGATGAGGCCAAGTTCACCGAAGCACTGCGCCAGGAAATCTTCAGTAAAATCCAGTACTGATCATCTCCGGTCACTCAATCATGTTTCGTTGCGCTTGTCTTGCCTCGACAAGTGCAACGGGATTTACATTTAGTCATTGAGCTAACAACTCTATTAAAAGTGGAGTTAGCCAGGAGCTTGCAATGAAATTTATCGAAGCACCGATCAAGTGGCTTAGCTTCGTATTGATGCTCATTGGTGGCGCAGCCATGTTGTTGATGATGGTGCAAATCACAGCTGACGTTTTCATGAAGCATTTTTTTGATCAGCCCATTACAGGCACGCTTGAGGTCGTCTCGTTTTATTACATGACGAGTATTATTTTTCTGCCCTTTGCGTATATACAACTGAAGCGGGGTCACATCGTTGTCGAATTGATCGCGCAGAAAATGACGCCAAGAGGCCAGCTGATCAGTCAGTGTTTTACCGATATTCTATTATTAATCTTCCTGTTACTTTACGTAAGCAGCAGTTATGAAATGGCTGTTTTCAAGATGGGGTTTGATGAGGCGGTCGAGATTGCTGAAGACGACTTCAGCATTTGGCCTGCCCGGTGGTTTCTCCCCCTGGGTGGAGCAATCATGATTATCGTCGTGATTTTGCAACTGTTTCGAAATCTACCATACGTATTTAACGGCAGATTACCTGAGTCCGGTATCGCCTGATTATTCATCATAAAAATATACTCGCTTGAAGCTAGCAAAGGGCTTAGCCAGAGCGACTCAAATTATTAAAACTGGAATGGATGGTGTCGTGTGTCTAGTGTCGCTATAGGATTCATTGGTATTTTTGTCTTGTTACTCTTATTGGCGCTTAAAGTGCCGATTGGGGTTGCGCTTGGACTGGTGTCTTTAACAGGCATCACTATTTTAAGGAGCTTTCAAGCCGCTTATGGAGCGTTGGGCTCTATTCCGTTTGATTTTGCAGCACACTGGTCCTTGTCTGCAGTGCCTATGTTTTTGCTCATGGGCTCAATTGCCTATCACTCAGGCTTAACATCCAGTTTGTTTACCGCTGCCCGTGTCTGGTTAAGCTTTTTGCCGGGCGGACTGGCGGTGGCCAGTAACTTTGCGTCGGCAGGCTTTGCGGCGGCCTCGGGCTCCAGCCTGGCGACAGCCGCTGCGATGGGACGTTTGGCAATTCCAGAAATGCTCAAGCGGGGTTATGACCCTGCGCTGGCAACGGGTGTGGTCGCCGCTGGGGGCACGTTGGGTTCACTTATTCCGCCCAGTATTTTGATCGTTTTATACGGCTGGGTTGCAGAGCAGCCCATCGGTAAGCTTCTGATCGCAGGTATTATCCCGGGCATTTTGACAGCGTTGGTTTATACCGCCATGGTTGTTATCCGGTGCATGGTTAAACCTGAGCTTGCGCCACGCATACACGAAACGGTGAGCTGGAGTGAGCGTTGGGCTGTGATGCGACAAGTCTGGCCATTACCTTTGCTTATTTTGGGTGTGATTGGGGGCATCTATAGCGGATTTACCACGCCGACAGAAGCGGGGGCTTTTGGTGCGGTTTTGGCCATCGTCATTGCCTTGTTGCAAGGCCGGCTCACTAAAGAAGTGGTTAAAAACAGTTTGTCGGAAGCGCTGGAAAGCACATCGGCCATTTTCTTCGTGGGTATTGGCGCGGTGCTTTTTGCGCGATTCATTGGTTTTAGCGGTATCCCGGATTACCTGGCAGGTTTTATTGAAGCATACGCCCTGAATCCTTTGGTTTTAGTTATAGGTGCTTCGTTGATTTACATCCTCCTGGGCATGTTTTTGGATCCCATTGGCCTGATGCTCATTACCTTACCTATTTTGTTACCCATGTTTGAGGCTGCAAATCTTGACCTGATCTGGATGGGCATCATCATTATCAAGTATTTGGAAATCGGCCTGCTGACACCGCCGGTGGGCTTGAATGCTTACGTCATTAAAGGGGTGGTCGGCGATCAGGTCGCCTTGAGCACCATTTTTCGGGGGTTGACCTGGTTCATTTTTGCCGAGGCCATCATCATGGCCATACTCATCGGCTTTCCGGATATGGTAACCTTTCTGCCTGAATTGATGGCTGATTAGAGGATTGTTGCATGTACATTAACCGTACTGTTTTTTCAGAAGAGCATGAGGCATATCGGGACACAGTTGCCCGCTTTATGGATGAAGAACTGGTGCCCTACCATGCACAGTGGGAGAAAGAGGGAATCGTTCCCCGCGAGGCCTGGAAAAAAGCCGGTGATGTCGGCATTTTATTACCAGCCATTCCCGATAAATATGGTGCTCCGGGTGGGGATCGTCTCTTCTCATCTATCGTCATCGAAGAGCAAGCCAAACGCGGCTTGTCAGGCCCGGGGTTTACTCTGCACTCTGATATTGTTGCGCCTTACATTCTGGCCTACGGAACAGAAGAGCAAAAGCAGGCTTTTCTTCCCAAGATGGCTGCCGGGGAAATGATCGGCGCTATCGCGATGACCGAACCGGGTACAGGAAGCGACTTACAGTCTGTGAAAACCACAGCGATCCGCGAGGGTGACGAATATGTGATTAATGGTCAAAAAACCTTTATTACCAACGGCATTAACAGTGATTTGGTTATTCTTGTCACCAAAACGGACCCTGAACTGGGGGCGAAAGGTATTTCGCTGATTCTGGTGGAAGCCACGCGAGAAGGCTTTACCAAAGGGCGTAATCTCGACAAAATCGGCATGAAAGCACAAGATACGGCCGAGCTCTTTTTTGACAATGTTCGCGTTCCCGTGACAAACCTTTTAGGTAAAGAGGGCACCGGCTTTTACATGCTCATGCAGGAGCTTGCGTGGGAGCGTATGCAAATTGCGATTGGTGGTATTGCCTCAGCGGAGAGCATTATCGAAGAGACGGCGACTTATACCAAAGAGCGCAAAGTCTTTGGCCAACCCATCGCGGGCTTTCAAAATACACGATTTAAATTGGCAGAGCTCAAAACACAAGTGCAAATAGGACGTGTTTTTGTGGACAAATGCCTTGAGCTGATCATGAAAAAAGAGCTTGATGCAAGCACCGCAGCTATGGCCAAAATGTGGTGTAGTGACTTAAACTGTAAAGTCATTGACGAGTGTTTACAGCTCCATGGCGGCTATGGCTACATGTGGGAATACCGGGTGGCCAGGGCCTACGCGGATGCGCGTGTTTCCCGAATTTACGGGGGCTCGAATGAAATTATGAAAGAATTGGTGGCACGTACGTTTGATTGATGCCCCTTGCGGTTGCATAAAAAATAAACACATGAGGCCGCGTTTGCGGCCTTTTTTGATGGGAGGAGAACCATGTTTGATAGAACAATATTTAGTGAAGAGCATGAAATCTTTCGCAAAACCGTTGCCCGGTTTGTGGAAGAAGAAATGGTCCCTTATCACGAACAGTGGGAAGAAGACGGTATCGTCCCCCAGTCACTGTGGTTGAAAGCCGGTGAGGCCGGGCTGCTATGCCTGACAGTACCGGAAGCGTACGGTGGCCCTGGTGGTGACCGCTTGCACTCCATTGTGGTGATTGAGGAAATGGCGAAAAAGAACATCACTGGGCCGGGTTTTTACCTGCACTCCGACATTGTCGCCTCATACCTTATTAATTATGGGACGGAAGAGCAAAAGAAGCAGTGGTTGCCAAAGTGTGTTTCCGGTGAAGTCATTCTCTCAGTTGGGATGACCGAGCCTGGTGGTGGCAGTGATTTGGCCAACATTAAAACGACCGCGATTCGTGATGGCGATGAGTACGTAATCAATGGCCAGAAAACGTTTATTTCTAATGGCCACAACGCAGGCTTGACGGTTCTGGCTGTTAAAACAGATCCTTCGCTGGGCGCCAAGGGTGTCAGCCTCATTCTTGTTGAAAACGACCGCCCTGGTTTTACCAAGGGTCGTAACCTGAAAAAAGTTGGTATGAAAGCGCAGGATACGGCTGAACTTTTCTTCGACAATGTGCGAGTCCCGGCCAGCAACTTATTAGGGGAAGAGGGCAAGGGCTTCATTATTTTAATGAAGCAACTCGAGTGGGAACGCATGATTATTGCCGCACATTGCACGGCAACGGCTGAGGCTGCGCTTGAATGGACGATTGACTACACCAATCAACGGATGGTGTTTGGCAAACCAGTTTCTGACTTTCAAAATACCCGTTTCAAACTTGCAGAGGTGAAAACCAGTCTCACCGTCGGCAGAGTCTTTGTTGACCGCTGTCTGGATGCCCTGATGAAAGGTGAGCTGGACAATGCCACCGCATCCATGGCCAAACTTTGGGGCAGTGAACTTTTGGGGAAAGTTGTCGACGAGTGTGTGCAACTGCATGGCGGGTATGGCTTTATGTGGGAATATCCCATCGCCAGAGCTTATGCTGATGCGCGTGTACGGCGAATTGCAGGCGGCTCCAGTGAGGTGATGAAAACGATCATTGCCCGCACCATGTTTCCCAAAGAGAGCCGCTGACAGGACCCTGGCCGGTGAGTGAAAGGCGCGTGTTGCGCCTTTTCATGCCCAATCGTTTGATGGGCCGCCCGCCTCTTTACATGTGGTCTAGGGGTGAATGATGGACTACCAACATATCCAAGTGAACAAAATTGCAGGGGCACTGGGGGCCGAGATCTCCGGTGTTGACTTATCACATCTGCTTTCGGATGAGGTGATTGCAGAAATTCGCAAAGCCTGGTTAGACAATTTGGTGATTTTTTTCCGTAACCAGGACATCACCCCCGAGCAACAACTGGCCTTTGCTGAACGTTTTGGCGAAATTGATATTTACCCCATGCTTCAGGGCATAGAAGGCTACCCTCAGATTGCACCGGTCTTGAAATTGGAGCACGAAACTGTCAATTTTGGTGGCTTATGGCACTCGGATACCAGTTACCTTGAAGTCCCGCCTATGGCGGGCATTCTACTCGCACGGGAAGTGCCTCCTTATGGGGGAGACACCTTGTTTTCCAATATGTATATGGCTTATGAAGCACTTTCTCCCGGCATGAAAAAAGCGCTGGAAGGACTGGTCGGCATTAACAGTTCGGCCAGTGCCGAGGTGTCTAGAACCCGTGAAGACCGGGTGCAAACCGCCGCAACCGCGTTTAGCCATCAAGAATTGATCGGCGAGCACCCCGTGATTCGTACCCATCCTGAAACGGGTAAAAAAATACTTTACATCAACCGAGGGCACACCCAGCGTTTTAAAGGTTTTACCGAAGAAGAAAGCCGCCCAATTCTCGAATATCTATTCGCGCATCAGGTGCGGCCAGAATTTACCTGCCGGTTCCGATGGGAGCCCGGGTCCCTGGCGTTTTGGGATAATCGCAGCGCCCAGCACAATCCGGTGAATGATTACCATGGCTACAAACGGCTTATGCATCGGATCATTTTAAAAGGTGACAAGCCTTCATGACTTCAAGCGCAGGTATTGGCCTTCTTAAACAGCGCATTGAAAGCATACCCGCCAGCGTGAGAGGCATCATGCTGGCATTAATTGCCGCGCTCTCTTTTACCAGTTTGCACACTGCCATACGCTACACGTCGCAAGAGTTGCATGTTTTTGAGATTACTTTTTTCCGTTACCTGCTCTCTGTACCGATTATCCTGCCTCTGCTGTTGCGTTCGCGGTTTGCGATATTAAAAACCAATTGTTTCCATTTGCACGCTCTGCGGTGCTTATTCCTTTTGTGCTCTGTGGCGGGCTTGTTTACCGCACTGAGTATTTCGCCATTGGCCCAAGTGACGTCCCTGACGTTTTTAGCGCCTGTCCTGGGCGCGGCTTTTGCGATTCTCTTCTTGCGAGAATACGCCGGCTTTTTCCGTTGGTTTGCGGTCATCGGGGGCTTTATTGGTACGCTTGTCGTTTTGCGCCCAGGGGTGATCGAAATTGAACTGGGCCCCATCCTGGCGATTTTTGGGGCGACTATGTGGGCGCTGTCGATTCTAATCATCAAGGTCATGTCCAAAACAGAATCCAGCACCACACAAGTCACCTACCTGACCTTACTGGTAACGCCGGTTTCTATGGTGGCGGCCTTGTTTTTTTGGCAGTGGCCGAATCTGGAGCAATGGCTGCTGTTATTTTTTATCGCAGGTGTTGCAACGTTAGGGCAGTTTGCCTATACCCAGTCGTTTACCTTGGCAGACACGACCGTGCTCATGCCTCTGGACTTTACTCGCATGGTTTGGGCGACTTTATTCGGTTATGCTTTTTTTGGTGAATTGCCCGACTTATGGACATGGGTAGGCGGCGCACTGATTTTTTCCAGTGCAGCAATGGTCACTATTACTGAAGCGCGCAGAAAACCGGCATAAATACAGCGCAGACTTAAGCGACCACACTGGCTGGAGACAGCCAGGTGGCCAGAACTGCTGTTGCCAGAAAGATCAACAGGCCAAGCGTTAATTCCATTTTGATGGAGCGTGCCAGCGCCAAGTGTCCTTGTCCCTTTGCCAACAGAGGGGTTAAGCGCCACTTATTCAAGGCTGCCAAAGATAACAGGCCAGTGACGAAAATAAGTTTCGTCAGCAACACGTTGCCATAGTTTGTTTGGATGAGTTCGGGCGGAGACGCCAAGAGTAGAAAGAGCAAATACCCGCCACTAAACATCAGCAATCCTACGGCCCAAGCGGCCAGCTGTCCAAACCGGGTCATCAAAGCATGCAATGACGTTTGCTCCAGCATATGGCAGGACCGCCAAAGAGGGTAGAGTGACCCGAGCCACCAGGAGATTGCGATCACATGAACCGCAATCAGCAAGACGGCAATGTTGGGCAAGTCGACGGTATGCCCAGTCTGGTGAAAGGAGTACCCATAAAACAGCAGGGCGCCCGCCAGGGTTATATTACGAAAACGCACGGATGAGGCAGTGAAGGACGCGGCTGTTTCACGCCAGCATAGCCCTGTGCCCAGCAAAAAAAGCAGGCCCGAAAGTGACCGGGTCAGCGCCTGATGTCCGATTGGTGAGTCCCATAAAATAGCGGTAAAATCAGGATCCCAAAGGCCACTTAGACCGTTATCTGCGTAGGCGCCGACCTGAATGAAAAAACTCATGGTAGCCGACACGGATAAAACCACAGCGGATACCCCGGCATACCTCAACAGGTAACGCCTGAAAGACAGAGGCTTTGAGGCCATTAACGCAATGGAAAGTCCACCCAAGGCAAAAGCACCACTGATGTACATGAGTAACTTGTTAGCGAGCGCCACAATATCCCAAGTGGATATATCCAGCATACAAAGCTCCTCTTTTGATTTTTACATGTTCCATGACCGCTCGTACTGAAGAGGGAGAGGCCAACACCTTCGCTTGAAAACGGATCAAGCCCTATTCAACAGACTGTATAGCGTCGAGAGTAAAGGTGAGCCTGCCGGAAATTTTGTGTGCATCGGAACCCATCCCGCGCCAATGCACAGTAAATCTTGAAGGCGTTAATGGCGGTAGGGCTATTTCAAAAGTGTCTTTCGCTGCCTTTTGGGGTTTAAACTCAAGTGGGATGACTTGATTTTCCGCATTGACCAAGCGTAGCTTCAAGAGGCGAACCTTGCCAGTAAAACGCAACTCCAGAAACGCCGGAGCAGCGCTGAGCAAATCGCCGTCATTAGGTGTGGAGCCCGTGAGCTTGGTATGCCCCAAGGCCTGGGTTGAAACCAATAAGGCCAAGCTGAAAAAAATGTTTCTCACGACATGCATGGTATTTCCTTTTTAAACGAAAGGGCCGTATTGAAAATCGTGTACAAGCCGTTTCCCACCGGTTATGCAAGGCAGGTATGCAGCGAGTTTCCGAGTAACACGGCCTTCAGAAGGTCAATTAACTAGTATTGTTCCCGTTGTTGTGTGACGGACGAATAAAGCCGGTAGGATCCGTCTTCCATTATCATCATGATTTGATACGGTGAAAACTGGTTACCATATTCCATGCCCGGGCTGCCCGTCGGCATTCCCGGTACGATCAGCCCACGCGCACTTGATGGTTTTTCTTGTAAAAAGCGCTGAATGAACTTGGCAGGAATATGCCCTTCAAACACATAGCCTGACGACGAGACCGTTGTGTGGCAAGCCTGGTGGCGGGGGTTAATTTGGTAACGGCGCTTAACGTTGTCTAAGTTTTTCATATGTTGTATTTCTGTTTTGAATCCAGCCGCTTCAGCGTGTTCGACCCATTTTGTGCAGCACCCACAAGTAGGGCTTTTATAGACGGTGAGTGGTTCATAGACTGGTTGTGTCTCAGCGTGTAGTGAAGGAAAAACTTGCGCACCTGCCAACAACAGGGCAAAAAAACAATGTAAAAGGCGTATTTGTCCGCGCTTACTTAACATGATGTTACTCCTAAGAAATTATAAAAATGGTATGGCCACATCTGTTTGCAGCCAGTCTCCCGTCAGTACGACGCTGCTTTGTCGGACTGCGAGCAAACGAAGGGGAGTCAACTGATCAGGTGTTTGGCGGGCGCAAAGGTGGTGTGAAATATCCAGCGCGAGTGGAGGCTAAGGTAAAGACACCTGCGTTGCGCTGTAATGGAATGGGTTGGATGGACGCATCAGCCGTTAAAAGGGCACTCATCACGCAGCCACTTGTGGCGCAGTGAGCGAATTCATCACAGCAGTCAGCATGGGATTGGAGGGTGTTTTGATGGCGCTCGGCAGCCGAACCGTGCAAAGCCGAAGGTGTGATCGTGTGAGGGGTGTGGATGAAAACATCACTAACCATTTGCGCCTGTTTGGCCTGAAAAGCCAGAAGCAAAAGCACGGTGATCAGTACCCGCACAAAGGGTCGGCTCATGTTCCAAAATAACCGTTGGTTTACCACAGTTTGATTGACGCTATCCATTCAATACGCAGTCACGACGACACGTCGTGACTTATGATGAGTTTAATCGACAACCTTTGAAAGGCAAAGGTATATTGCTTGGCCGTCATGTTTTTATTTCTTAGCCTGAGCATAAGGGCACTATCTGAATGTGGTGGTCATGGAAGTCTCTGCTCCGTTTTTCGGTCAGAGGTAAACAAAAAATCTTATGCTTGTTCACGTGACACCCGCTTTGTTCTGGGTGTTTTTTTATATGTACCACGGGCCGCTCCCGCCCGATGTGATATGTGTTTTGAATCGCATACGTACCCGTCCAGGCACCGTCATTCCTGTATGATGGGTGGTCAGCAAAACCGCTGTATTTGATGCCAGTGATATGACGAAGCGCTTAGGTCTGTTTACATAAATGACCCGTAAACAGGGTTGATGCCGTCATCTACTTAAAAATTTAACAAGTTCTTATATTTCAAGGAAATTATGAACTACGAAAACGGAAATTACCGAATGAGTGATGACCGAAAAGAGGTGCAGCTTGATCAAGTTGAGCTTCTATTAAGGTCGTCATACTGGGCCAGCAAAAGAACTCTGGAAACTATAAAGGTCTCGATAGAAAATAGTATTTGTTTTTCACTGTTTTTTGATGATGTTCAAGTTGGGTTTGCCCGGGTAGTAACCGACTTTGCTTCGGTGGCTTATATCGCTGATCTAATCATCCATCCGGATCATCGCGCTAAAGGGGTTGGGAAGTGGATGTTCGGGATGATAAGCAATGATCCACGTTGGTGCTCTAAATTTCAATTTTTAGCCACGGATGACGCACACGGTTTATATGAAAAATTCGGCTTTTCCGGGAGTCACAAACTCATGAGTACAAAAATATAACAAGTTGCAGCAGACTTCCCATCAGTCGTTGGGACGCCCGAAACGCTGCGCTTCTTTTGATCTCTGCTGATAGGAAGCGTTAGGCAAACAAGAAATGAGCATGATTGAAATTAAACGGCCTCAAACATTGGCGCGCTTGCGCCGTCTGGCTCTGTCGGCGCAAGGTTTACTGCAGGCACGGCCTTACGGTCGAGGCCTTTCGGGGGCGCGTAAAGCGATTAACCACATCGGTTATGTACAAGTGGACACCATCTCTGTCGTGGAGCGCGCGCATCACCATGTATTTTATGCCAGGGTGCCTCATTTTAAGCCGGATATGACCAATCAAATGCTGCTGAATGGTGATATTTTTGAGTATTGGACACACGCAGCAGCATTGTTACCCATTGCTGACTTTCGCTTTTCCTTGCCCTATAAGCACGCCATTAAAAACGGCCGAACCCATTGGTACAAAAACCCTGATAAAAAGCTCATGGGTGAACTGCTGGCACGTGTGCGTTCCGATGGCCCGATACGGTCTCGGGATATCGAAGCCAACACCGCAAAAGGAGACGGCTGGTGGGACTGGAAGCCGGCCAAAAAGGCACTCGAACAGTTGTACATGGAAGGTGACCTGATGGTCTGCGACCGTGAAGGCTTTCAAAAAACATATGATCTGACCGAGCGAGTGCTGCCGTCTCACGTCAATGTGCAAATGCCCAGCATGGAAGAGTTTGCCGAACACCTTGTTGACCAACAGTTGCGTTGTCACGGGCTTGCTTCACTCAAAGGCTTGACATACCAGCGCCGGAACACCGAGCTACGCAAAGCCGTGAAAGCCCTCATCGACGACAGGCTGGCGCAGCGTACTTTAGAACAAGTACGCTTGAGCCGTGGCGAAGTTTTTCTATTAGAAGCCGGTGCGCTCGAGAGGCCTCTGCCTCGGTTGAATAATCGCCTGTCAATTCTTTCACCTTTTGACAACAGTGTGATTCAGCGCGACCGGCTCAAAACACTGTTCCAATACGACTACCAGTTAGAATGCTATGTCCCTGCGGCTAAACGACAGTACGGTTATTTTTGTCTACCGCTGCTTTACCGCGATGAATTTATTGGACGGATGGACTGCAAAGCACATAGAAAAGCCAGCCACCTGGAGATCAAAGCATTGCATTTGGAACAACACGATTTTGACGAAGACGTGGCCATAGCCGCCTTTGCCCGCGCCATCAAACGGTTTTGTCAATTTCAACAATGCGATTCCGTATCGTTGACCCATGCCTACCCCAAACACCTTACCCAGCGTGTGCGCCGTGCACTAAACGGCTAGGGGTGAGTTTCGTCAGTAATCTTTTTTGAAAGGTGTATTGACTTCACTTCTGCCGTTTTGCGGGATCGCACCCGGATATTCAACAACTCCACAATAAAAGAAAACGCCATTGCAAAATAAATATATCCCTTGGGTACATGCACATCGAACCCTTCTGCCATCAGCGTAAAACCAATGAGCATCAAAAAAGACAGGGCCAGCATTTTAATCGTAGGGTTCTTGTCGACAAAATCCCCAATAGGTTGGGCGGCAAACAACATCACACCAATCGAAATGACAATCGCAATGACCATAATTGACACATGCTCCACCAAACCAACTGCGGTGATTACTGAATCGAGTGAAAACACAACATCTAAAATGGCAATTTGAATCAGAATGGAGAGAAAACTGGCGTGTCGAGTAGGTTTGCCCGTGTCTGTCGTGATTTCCAGACTGCTGTGAATCTCATGGGTTGCCTTTGCCAAGAGAAACAGCCCGCCCAAAATTAAAATAATATCCCGCCCGGATATCTCAATATCAAATACAGAGAACAAAGGCTGAATCAAGCCCATAATCCATACCAGGCTGAACAACAGCAGCAACCGGGTGCCCATGGCTAAGCCAATACCCAGCCTTCGTGCCGAATTACGCTGGCTTTCTGGTAAACGGCCAACGAGGATAGAAATAAAAATGATATTGTCGATCCCCAGCACAATCTCCAGGGCGACTAAGGTAGTTAAAGCCACCCAGGCTTCCGGATTAGCGGCCCACTCAAACATATTTTTTATCCTTAATTTAAATCCCGTAAACCGGGAGTGGATGTATTGTAAAGCCTACATTTTACCTGGCAAGTGATGAGATGATACGGTGGGTTCGTTACTGTTTTGATCAAACAGTGATCTTCAAAAAACAGGGAGGGGCCGGGGCCAGAGGTGGCACGCCTCTTCGATCAGCAAAATACAGCGCTTCTGGGAAGATATCCGTTTTACGACCGGTTGCAGACAACGGCGCCACTGAATACGTCAATCGGAAGAGCCTTTTTTGTAACCGTTGATCATTGCCTTAAGCAATGATTCATTGTGGGCACGGCTGGAATAGGCCACTCCAGCAAGGTGCAGAGCAATCAGTAATAGCATCAGATTCACACCGAACTCGTGTATCTCTTCCCAAAACTCCTCTCCCTCTCCTTCATGCTCATGTTCATCATCGTCATGCTCGTCGTCATCAGCATAGGCTGAATTGATCATTGGCAGGCTGGTTGCGCTGGCGCATGGATCTGGCCTTGGTCACTTGTTGCAAGAGGCTGTCATACTGTTCATAACGCTCATCATCCTGTTTGGGTTGATCGTTGAATATCGCCGCAAGAATCAGCAGTTATCCCTATTGCAGAAGGAGCTTGAAGAAGCCCGTAATATGTCTGCGTCAATTTCTCCCCATGTATCCGCCGCCCGCCACAAACTGGGGCAGGCGATTGTTGAGCAGTTTGCTGGCTGGCAACTCAGCAAAAGCGAACAGGAAGTCGGGCTGTTGCTGCTAAAGGGTTGTTCACTCAAGGAGATAGCGCTGTTGCGTGGTACGGCGGAAAAAACCATTCGTCAGCAGGCTTCATCAATGCATGGTGTGCGGAGGCTCATTCCCGAGGCATTGTGCCTGGTCTTAACAGCGCTTTGTGATTATTCATGTTCGAGACGTTTGCCTAACCCAACAACATTGTCATTGCTGTAACCAATAGCAGCGTAAAATGCAATAACAGATTCATTAGTTTTGCGGACTTGCAAATTAATTTTGGGGCAACCCTTTTTTATCAGAAGCGCTTCGACAGCTTGCATAATAGCCTGCCCATAACCTTTACGCTGCTGTGCCGGTTTAACCGCTAAATAGTTAATCCAACCCCTGTGGCCTTCGTAGCCGCCCATGACGGTTGCTACAACAGCATTTTCTCTGAGGCCAACCAGGAATAGTTCTGGGTCTACTTTGAGCTTTCTTTCTATATCCTTGGCAGGGTTATTCTGCGGCACAACTAAACCACACTCATCCCACAATGAAATGACATCTTCTTTATCCTGCTGTGTGTATGCTCGAATTTTCATGGGAGTGTTCACTTCTAACACTACGGTGTGCGTTGACAAACAGCCCGAGGCCACAGGCCACATGCTCGGTACCTTGTTAATTTTGGGCGGTCCATACTTCAAATTCCTTGCCGATTACGATGATCGCCTGTTTATTACTAATAGGGCAAAGATCTAATGTCCCTTGATAATGGGAGATTATACGCTCAACCGATTCTTTGAATGGAGCGTTTGTATAATGCGGGAGCGGATAAAAATCAACCATACCTAATGACGAAAATGAGTCTAAATGCGGTGCGGCTGTGAAATCGTCCATGTCCTTTGCATACTCAATATTGTGCGATAGCACAATAGATCCAGCAGATTCTCCGATATACACTTTTCCTGAATTTATTTGTTCAGTTATAAGCTTATCGGCACCTGTTTTTCTCAACTCTTGAAGTAAAAAGAAAGTATTGCCGCCAGTGACATAGATATAGTCATTACTTTTAAGTTTACTTTCAATATCTTCTTTTGTAGCCGATGAAATTTCTAGTTCATCAATAACAAAACCTTGTTTCTCAAGTACTTTCCGGCCTGCATCCACATAAAATGTTACTTTTTCTGTTAGGCTGGCTGTAGGGATAAATGAAACTTTTCTCCCCGTACCACGTTCGCCATTAAATTTTAAAAAAAGATCTTCGACATCGGAAAAAGATGACGCTAAAAACATTTTTTTCATAAAACTCCTGAATGGTTGAATATTGCCTGCCTAGAAATACAACACATCTGTAAGGAATTCCCGAGTATTTTTTGAGGGAGTAAAGCTCTTACATAGCTACATCCATTCATGTCAGCCTTTAATTGACTACTTGGAACGAGTGGCCGAAGGAAAGTAACGGCAAGGGGGTTGAAAGGCATGGTTATGCGTGGTTATTAATTGTCTGAATATACATTATTATAAATAGCCGTTCTGATAGATTTTCTTTTTTCCCAACCGATCTTTTCTAGTTCTGGTATTTCCTTGAACTCTTTGACATAGCCAATACACAGATAAGCGACTAGTTTATTTTCTGCTGGTGATTTAAGTATTTTCATCACTTCTTGAGCATCCAGTATGCTTACCCACCCCATACCTATATTTAGTGCTCTTGACATTAACCACATGTTTTGAATTGCACAAACAACACTATATTCACCAGTTTCTACCATAGTGTTTTGTCCCAAAACCGGTTTATTTGATGGTTTGTAGAACACCGCAATATTTACAGGCGCTTCAATAATGCCTTCCAGCTTGAGTTTGGAATATATCTGTCTCTTTTCATTAGTAAATACTTTTCCCGCTAATTCGTTCTCCACTTCGAAACATTGAGCTATTTCTTTTTTGACTTTATTGTCTCGTATAATGACAAACTCCCAGGGTTGCGAAAACCCTACAGATGGAGCCAAGGATGCTGCCAGTAATATCTTTTCAAGAATATCATCCTCAACTTCTTTATCTAAAAAGTTGTTGCCACGAACATCCCTTCGTTGAAGCATGATGTCTTCCAGTAAGCGTTGGTCTCTTTCCGTGAATATTTTATTAGTCATATTGATTTACGAATACACAAGTTAATTTCATTTTTTCACACAGAATGCCGCATTCGCGGCGAGCAATTTACTGCGAGCCTGGGGGCCTTGTTTGCCATTTTCTGGCTCAAATTAACATCGCCGACATCTACGTTGCTCGCCAATGACATCAACCAATCCAATGTGGAAGCAATATCTGATATCGGGATAGGGTGTTGACCCTTGAAATCCCCGTTTTCCATATCGCGTAATGCCTCTTCAGTTACGATGCTTCCCAGGTTAAGAACATTGAACCCTATGCCACTACGTTTCAATGAGGCACGAAGCCCTTGGCCCTGTGCAAAGCTAATTTACTCTCAGAATAGGCTACCTGATCAGAGGCCAGATGTTCGACTCCTGACATAGCTCCAAAATAAATAACCCTAGGACTATTCGACATATCCCAAATTTGTTCCGTTGTCTTCATGCTGCCTTGGGCATTAGTTGTTCACATCATGGATATTTTGACCGTGCCACCTTCAACACCTGCTTTGTGATGACAGATCATCATTTTTCATTGAGTGCATGATCAATTTCTTTCTTTGATCTTACTCTACGCCTTTTAGCCGCGTCTCTTTTTCTTTTATTTCGTGTGTTTGACTTCAGTTTATTCAAAAGGGAATGACCCCAGTTTGTTAGTTTTGCTGATGATTCATGACTCTGTTTCATTTCGATTTTATGGCTCTTTTAGACATCACATCTCGTTCCCTGGCGCCGGACGCGTGGGGCTGGGAGCACACGGGAACATTTGTTAAGGATTGCTCTCATACTCTGCTATTTCAACCAAATTACCATCAGGATCTCGAAAGTAGAAAGACAGTATTGAACCGACAACACCTGTTCTTTGTGCCGGTCCTTCGAGTATTCTCATGCCTTTTCTCTGAACATACCCCATGGCTTTATCCAAACATGTTTCTGTAATAAAACGCAAATCTCCAGACCCAGGATTGGACGTACTTGTTTTTGGCTCGAACTCTTTTTCGTATTGATGCAGATTGATCTTTTGATTCCCAAATTTCAGAGCGATTCTTCCTTCTCCAAACACTTGCTTTGTCATTCCCAATACCGACTTTTGTAAAAACGCACTGATTCATCAATATTCTGAACTGTGGGCGCAATGTGATCAATTCTTGCTATGTTCATGAAAACCTTCTTAAAGATTTTTTATGAAAATCCGAAAGCGGTAGTCCGTTTAGCGTCTAAGATCAGCGGAAAGACGGTCCTCATGTTGACTACCTAATTGAAGTATTTTTTCATCAATGTCATTGACACTTTCCGTAAGAAAGTCCAAATGAACAGGTGTCCAATGACGACCGTAACCACGTTTAACCGCTTCTGATAGTATTGGTTTTGTTCCTGCTTTTTTTGCTCGTAAATATATATCGCAATTTCCAGCCGAAATTACCGATATGTCTTCTTGATCTATCAACTTTTTACAACCAAGGGATTCAATATAAAAGGTCTCAGTCTGCTTCAGGTTTGAGACATCAATACTTACATATATTTTATTATTTTCTTCCGTGTTTGATTGGGTACTGTCGAGGCATAACACTTTGTTAAGGGGTGAAGTGCGCAGAACTTTGTCCCGCGGAGGGCCAGCGGCCCGGCCCGGAGTGTACTTGAGCAACTGGTTAAGCATTGCTCGTATAGAAACATATTTTATTTTTGTCTAAATCTCTGACATAGGCCGAATACATGTTAGAACGTATTCTAGGCTCACCTTCACTCATGCCTCCCAAATCAAGGGCTTTATTATGCAGTCGATTAACTTTTTCAATTGAATCAACTTGGAAGCCAAGCATAGTACCATTTCCATTCGACGCTGGGTTTTCATCGAATGGCTCTGCTATGGCAAACGTAAATTCTTTGTTCCCCCATAGCGTCATTCGTCCCTGATCATGAATTTTATTTAGCTCGCATCCATCAAACAATTCATCGTAAAACGCAACTGCCTTTTTTTTATTATTTGTTCCAAACACAAAATAATTCATTTTCATAGTAAATACTCTAATTAAGGAGTTAAGATGCTAATGTCGCACAACGAATTGCTGCGCTTTGTTAGCGTGCTTAATATAAACAGAAAGCAAATCTACCACTTCCGTGACCTTAATGAGAGTATAAGTCATCTTCACACTCTCTATTCTATGACATGAGTAGAGTTCCCTAACAATCAAAGCGCCAGCCCTCCCGAGCTGGCGCAATAATGGAGTTAGGATTGATTAAGGATAAAAAGGTGAATTCATATCCAAACTTGCTTGCTCTGTCTCCGTTGCATCAAACACTCGTGTATAAAAGGCTGCATTGAGTGATTTAGCTTCTTTAGGGAAATAATTCAAAGCAAAGTTTTGAGCATTCTCTAAAGTGTCAAAGGCGTAGAAACCTCCCGGTGTTCCCGTATGCAGACCACTCAACCACGTTTTCGAGAGTATGCCAGGTTGCTGTTGAAGGCTTTCATTGATTGCTTTCCAAGGCCCTTCAACGAATGGCTTCACATGTAACTGTACCTCTGTATAGACGTAGGCTTTAGGTTTTTGCTTAAGATTGCCACCAAAGTAGGGCGAATTCATCTCATCGCTGGCTTTTTCTGCGGCGAGGGCATCAAACACCCGAGTCGTTTGAGCGACACCAAAAGCTCTAGCTTCCGCTGGGAAGTAATCGGTTACGAAGCGCTGAGCGTCTTCAACCGTGGCGAAGGCGTAAAAGCCCCCCGCTGACTGATTCCCCGCGCCCGATAGCCAAGTTTTGCTTTGAAAACCTTGTTGGGTTTTGATTTTACGGTTGATGTCCTGCCACGGTACTTTGCTAAAGGGCGTACTGATCTGAAGCTCAGTGTAAACGAAGGCTTTTGCCTGCTCCGCATTAGCGATTGAGGCGAAGCCTGCGAGAACAAAAACTAAATATAAGCCTACCTTGTGTAACATTGATTTAGCGTTTTGCATTATTTATCTCCATTTCGATTAGGGGTTTGCAGTGATTAGCGATACTTATATAATGATCGCTATATAAATACTCATATAGTGATCGTTATTTGTCAACTAAAATAACGATCACTATTTAAGATTTGCTGGTAAAGTGAGAAAAACATGAGGCATAAAGGTGTAGATAAGGAAACAACGAGGCGGAAGGTGACAGAGGCAGCAGGGCGGAAGTTCCGAAAACACGGCTATGCCGGTGTCGGTATCGATGCGCTAGCAAAGGCCGCCGGAGTCACTTCCGGTGCAATTTATGGGCACTTTGGCTCGAAAGTAAAGGCCTTCGAATCGGCGCTTGAGGCGGGATTAGATGAGGTGCTTGACGCATTGCCAGAATTCCAAGCCAAGGGCGATGGCTGGCTAGAGGACTTTTGCGAGTACTATCTGGGCGAGGCCCACCAGGCAGATCTGGAGTGTGGCTGTGCTATGGCCAGTCTTACGCCAGAGGTAATTAAGTTTGATAGCCCTCAGAAACACTTGTACGAGAGCAAAATGCAGTGCATTGCCGATCAAATTGCCCAGGGTATGACTGGTGAAGATACGCTGGGGCGCGCATGGAGCTTTTTGGCCAGTTTGATCGGTGCCCTTAATGTGCTACGTGCCTGTGACTCTCCTGCTTTAAAAAAATCACTGGCCAAGCAATTTAAAGCACAAATACTGAAGATGGCGAAAGGGGAATCTTAAACGCAAGTGCCCCCAATGGGGCCTGTCGGCAAATTATAAGGCATTGCTCTATATACTTTCGGAACGCTCTATCTCGGGAAACGGATCGTAAAAATGATGAAGTAATGCACGCACTGCCCGTATTGTTTAGACTGTCTGAAGCCGGCGGTACGACCTTCCAGAGTTCCCCAATTGGCTAGAAAAGGATAGTGCCCCTCTTTTTCGATTCATTTTTGCAGTTGATGTGAAGCATAACCCGGAATACTCGCGATAATGTTACGAGCATTATCAAATGCACACTCAAATTGTTTCTCTTGATGGGGTATAACATCAAGAATTTCGATTTCCAATACCACTTACCTTTCCTCTGCCTTATCGCTGATGGTAACCGGCATCGGAGCGCCCGCGGAGTCAACCAAAAGCGCCTCGCCTTTAGCATACGGTTGACCGACTTGTTAGCGGTTTGTTCACGCAGACGGTCTAAATCTACCACTCATTCTAAGACCATCCCTCATATTCATTCCCATCAAGATGAGATTGATGGCACCAGCAAGCAATTCGACACCTTGTACCACGTAGAAACCAGTATCAAAAGTGCCAGCGGATGCCCAACGATCAAGAACTACTGCGCATGGAATAAGCACCAATATCCCATTGGCACCAATAAACGGCATTCTCTTCTTCTTTTGTAGTGCGAGCTTCCCGCTTCTAGATTTTGCTAAGGCGAAACCACTCCCGCCAGTTAATGCAATGGAAGGAACAAGAATAAACAAGCCTGGCCATACAATGAGGCTTTTCAGGGTTGCGATGGATTCTTCCGTACCGAAAAGTTCGACGAAAATGGTTGCTGAGAAAAACGAGGCAATGCACAAGGTGGCGACGGATGCTGCAAGTCGGTGGAGTATGGGTGTCATGGTTTCCTCCGGCACGGGTAGTTGGTAACATGTTGTCATTATGTGAAGGGCAACCGTAGTTGTCAACATGTTGTCAAATTATCGGAAGGATTGCATATGAACGACCCCCAGAAAGGGCCGGTATTTACCGAAATTGTTCTTGAAGTATTCAAGCTGGGAGGGCTCCTTGTAAGTGAAGGTGATCATATGGGTGCGGAATATGGCATTACGAGTGCCCGATGGAAAATTTTGGGTGCTCTTTCCCTGGCTGGTGAGCCTCAAACCGTGCCGCAAATAGCCAGAAGCATGGGGCTGACACGACAAGCAGTACAACGACTTGTTGATGCCATGCGAGAGGATCAACTTCTGTTTTTCCAGGACAATCCAGACCATAAGCGCGCAAGACTGATCAGCCTCTCGGAACTTGGGGAGACGGTATTTTTAAAGCTGGATGAAAAGCAATCGGGATGGGCAATGAAATGCTCAATGGGTACCACCAAGGCAGAACTTGAGATGACACTGTCTGTTCTTAAGCGAATCTCCGACTCTATGGACCGCTAACGTCACCTCCACGTGTTGCTAGCCGCCGGACACTCCCAGCGGCACCAGACGCACGTGATTACCTAAGCGTTTCCCCTGACACCAACCAGAAATATTCATTTTCATAGGTTGAAACGTGACGACATAGTTCGCCTAACAAGGACGCCACCTGATCTGTACTCGGAAAGTTTTTAAGAACTTCAAAAGAGCTACCATCGACAAGCGACCTGTTCTGATACGTATCCCCCGACTCGGCTTTCCGAGAAATTGGTGTACTACTCCCGGGTACAAACCGATTGTCAAAAAGAACGATACGAGAACTAGGGCACAAAGCCGCCGACACACCAGCCAAGAAACGGGAGCGCTCTTGAACCAGAACGTGCGAGAAGAAAAAACCCGCCACCAAACAGTTAAACTCTGGGCTTCACGGAATTGAAAACGCATCCACTACGCCTGCTTGGACATCCACATCCTCGCAACTTTCCCTAGCGGCTACCGCAAGATTTTCAGAGGCGTCTGAAGCATAGAGACTTGCCGTAAAGGTAGCCATGCGGCGCGTCCAGTACCCCGTACCGCAAGCAACCTCAAGCACATGCTTACCAGCAACCAATGAGCACAGTTTTTGTTCTAACTGAGCTAAACAACCCTGTCGCTCAGGCTTGTTGTAGATAGCCTCATATTCAGAGCGGCGTTTTTCGTAATATTCGAGCATTCACTTTTGGCGGTTAACGTTTTATATAAGACGCACGTATTTCTTTGCGCATCGTTTTAATGTTTTTATTATAACTCAATGTTTTTACGCATGATTTCTGAAACTTGTTGCTCTGAATGCCCACCATGTAACTTAAGGCATTCCATAATGTTTTTTTGATCTTCGCTTCCACGATTTTGGCTCATCTTTTCTTTAAATTTAATATCAGAAACCTCTATTTGAAACCCCGTTATCATTTTAGAGAGTAGATCTAATTTACCTTGATTAACCTCGTCCATAGACCATTGAGTGGCAAACTGAGACTCATGGAATGCACTCAGTTTTTTTAAAATATCAATTAACCGCTCTTCGTCTACGGTGTTTATTGAGCCCTTTACTTGCACCGTTTGAAAGTTCCAAGTAGGGACCATGTCCTTGCTAACATACCATTGTGGCGATATATACGAATGAGCGCCAGAAAATATAGCGAGGGCTTTTTGAGACTCCTGAATATCAATTAATTGCGGATTGCTTTTGCCAAAATGCCCACATAATGTATTTGTTTCTCTATCAAAAAAGAATGGGACTTTGTTGCTGCATAGCTCACCATTGTTATATGTGACTAAGTCACCAAAGCTATTGTTCTCTATGAATGTAATAGCTTCCTCTTGGCTCGTGACATTAAATGCTTTGGGTATGTACATACTTCCTTCCTGAGTGATAACGTCGGCTCGAATGCTCTTGCTAGGCGAAGCGTGAGCGGGCCTATCAAGGACGGGAGAGTAGTAAGCTCAACAGCCGCCGATAGGAAGCGTATTGACTATGTTTGTTATGCATTATGGTTTTTCCATGCAACATAGGTTTTTGGAATATCTAAAGATTTTAACTGTTCCCAAGCGATTTTTGCTTCCTCCCTGGTACCTTCATTGGCGGCAAGAAAATCAGTGATGAAATTGTTAAAACGTGCAGACGGGATTTGTGGAAGCCTGCCATCTTGGGTGCTCAACTTAACAAAGTATTGTATTAATTCCAGATATGTGATTTTTTGCTTTTTCTCAAGCTGCTCTTCACGCCAACGATTAGTCCAATACCATACACCAGATTTTTTGGGCAGGTTAGGACATAGTTTTAATGCTTCGGTCATGATAAATGACTTAGTCTTCTTGTTGCTGACATAGTGTTGAATCTTTTCATTTAAATTGAGCTTATCAATCATCTCTTTCTTTGAGATACTTGATTTGTTGTTATCTAAAACATGTCCCGTTTCAATATAATTTTTTATTATTTCTTCTAATTGATCCTTTCGTAGCTTACTACTATTTGGTACGCCAATGTCTCTGGCGAACTCCTTTAGTTCTAAAGCATACCAATACCCACCATCAAACTCCGCTACCGTTTTAACTTTATGCAGGTTTTTAGTTTGAGTCACAGATTTTCCTTTAATGCATAACGCCTAGCTCACCGGAAAAATG
>OBIC01000153.1_pt1 | contig 28380 bp, 39 predicted proteins | sample 1519831 | NCBI WGS metagenome assembly OBIC01 (sample SAMN03019805, study PRJEB22545) | beach sand metagenome | biome: beach; feature: sea beach; material: beach sand | place: USA: Municipal Pensacola Beach, FL | collected 2010-10-20 | depth 40-45 cm m
CGATCTGCGTCACAAAAGCTCGATCTCTCAGGGTTGCCAGTCGGAACCGAGACTTTTGTGTTTCCTGCTTCCGGAGGAACCATAGCTCTAACTAGTGACATTTCATCGGTGTTCCTGGACACTGCCTTTCGAATCGAAGATAATGTGAGTGGAGACCAATTGGGACTGGAATTGAGTGGACTCACCGCAGACCGAACTGTGACTGTACCTGATGCAGATTTAACTGTGGTGGGAACCACGACGACTCAGACAGTGACCAACAAAACCCTTGATAACACAAATGCGATTACTGTTCAAGATACCAACTTTACTATACAAGATGATGGAGACAATACAAAACAGGCACAGTTTGACTTGACAAATATAACAACTGGTACTACAGCAACCTGGACTACTCCCGGTGGAAGTGGAAAAATTGCATTACAAGGCACCAATGCCTTAGGAACAGCAACTTTTCGAAATACACAATTCAGAATCCAAGATTCAAGCGACGGCACAAAACTTGTAGCCCTTGACGTTTCCAATGTATCCACTTCGACAACTCGAACATTGACAATTTTAGATGAAGACGGTACAGTGGCTTTGAACAGAAATGGACAATGGTTCGCAGGTACCGATGGCGGGAATACGGTAGCAAATATGACATGGGTAGTTATGGATTGGGATACAGAGGTCGCGGATCCAGGCAATAACTTTACGACTTCTACCGATGCATATACGACACCAGCCGCTGGACTGTATTGGATTTGGGCTTCAGTCTGTTTTGACGCAAACTCAACGGGAACACGTCAAATCAGAGTCAGTATCGATAGCGAAGCAAGTACTCATAGATTGGATGTAGATGGATCACCCTCGGCATCCACTGCATGCATGATCAAAGGTTGTGTTGTACTAGAACTAACAGCAAATCAAACGATACAGATACAAGCACGTCAAAATACAGGCGGGGATTTGGACACTACATCCGATGAACGAAATTATTTTATTGTACGATATTTAGGACCTGTTTAAATCTCTGTAGGTTCTGGATAGTTTGTGCTTTTCTATTCTGTAGTAATAAATGAGCGGGTTAAAAGAAAAAGAAAAAGAATCTGAGTCGTCGTCGTCAGAACCTTTGCCTGGAAAATTTTTGAAACGAACAAAAAGCAGAAAGTTTGGACCCAGCACTGCCATGGCCACACCGATTCAAAACCATGACCTCCCGAAAGAAATCAGCGGCAAAGTTCTCAAAAACTGTATCATCAACCAAGCCAATATCGTCAATACACGGAGCCATGACATCGATCTGTCAAAATATTTCAACAATTTCCTGGAACTCTTACTTAAGAATTTTGAAGCCAAAGTGGCAGGTCAAGAGTTTAACCTGATCGAAGAAGTCAAGAAATTGGTGGGAGTCACTTCCACGGAAACCAACAATGCCACCAAGGAACGCATGGATCTGATGGATGAAGCCATCCAGCGAATCTCGCGTTACAACGACGAAAGCATCAAGTATGTCATGGAACGCCTCAGCAAACTCGAAGAAGAAGCATGTGCCGATCAACAACAACCAGAAGTCCCCAGCGAACCAGAACCGGAACCGGAAGACGAAGGATGTTCCAACGACGACAAAAAGCCGTTCCATCCCTTAGACCTGTGTTGTGCTCTGAGTATGACCGAGAACGTTGTGGTGTTCACCCATCGTGATGGATGCCCTTCACTCAACACAAAAGCACTGGTCTGTCATGATCGATCGGAAGGATGGAACGCGGAAGAGGCGTACTGGTTGGTGCCGGCCGCTGGTGTTTGGGACATTGAGTTCCGCACACAACTCATGTACCCTGGAGACTCGTTTGGTTATGTAGGCGTCGATCTTGGGTACGCCGTGACACCGGATCTATGGCGAACGCGATTCACTGGTCCTGTAGCGATCAACACCAACCACATTGCCCAAGTCATGGCGGTATCGATTCGTGGGATTTATCTGCCAAAACACACCCGCATCCGTCCCTTTGTTCATCTATGTAGCGGGCAGCCCAAACTTTCTCTGTGTGCCAAACAAACCCTTTTCACTGTATCTTGTAATAAATTGACCATCGAAGAATAGACAATGAACAACAAATATCCTTATGTATCCATACCTGAGATCCCACGCGCGGGACCCACGGCTTATTGTATTGTAGTTATCGGGCTCTTTTGTAATTTTGGTTGTTGTCTCGGCAAGGATTATTTCTGTATCCAGTGCCGAGACAAAGTAAGACCAGAGAAGAAGACGAAGAAGTATGGATGCTGATGACTACCGCACTCCTGTGTATTTGTTTGAGTGGCTCGATGCTTGTCATGGCCCTTTTGATCTGGACGCGGCGGCGAACCACCAGAACGCCAAGTGCCGCAAGTACCTGGACCGCGACGGACTCTCTGTGGATTGGAACTGCACGCGCGCTTGGTGCAACCCTCCTTATGGCCGCGGCCTAGGTGCCTGGGTGAAAAAAGCCTGGCAGGAACTGGAAGCCGGCCACATCAAACACTCTTGTTGCTTGCTATTGCCGGTCCGCACCTCCAGCACTTGGTTCCATGACATCGCGATCAAACATGCCTCCCATATCATTTTCCTGAAAGGCCGTATCAAGTTCCAGGGACCCAATACAAACGGGACCACCGCCGCCGCCTTTGACAGTGTTGTGGTGGTATTGAAACGGCACAATAAAAAAACAGTGCCAGAAATTCGGTCCCTGCGCATTGCTGAGATCCGCGAATGACAACAAAGAAAAAACTCTACCGACTCTATGACGACCCCCACCTATGTACCTACATTCCTGGTCACTGTGCCTACCCCCCCTGCAAGCAACCGGCGGAACCGAGTTTCCACTGCCAAAACTGCCACCGGAGCATGTGCCGCGACCATTACTGGAACTGCGAAGGATGCCACGATGATTTTTGCCTCTACTGCTGCATCGGGTACAGCAAAGTCTACTACCGCTGTCGCAAATGCTACCGCCGCCTGGAACCTACCCACGACCAACTAGACCTGTTTCGCACCAACAACCATGCACAAAGCCGACAACACTGACCTCTTTTTCGATTACGAAATTCACGACAACTCCATCACGATCAAAGGGTCCATCGAACTCACCACCACCACCGACAAGTTTGGTCCGGAAGAAATGAAACTGGTGCGTGGTTGTACTCTGTGCGGGCAGATTATCAATGATGATGATAACAGTGTGGAAGGTGTAGTAAAGTTTGGGCCTGGAGGATACCTAGTTCAATTTTTTCATAAAACCTGTCTGTATAATAATCGAAATGAATAAAGACGATTGGCGAGATTTTTTCGAAAACAAAGGGTATTATTTGCGTTGTCTGGTGGAACCAGAAGAAAAATTACAGCATTTTCATGGGTTGCCGGGCAACTGGATCGGACGGGATGTATGGGAACAATTGTATGAAACGAAATTGAGGGAGGCAAAAACACGCTGGGAAAAATTGGTTTGGTTTTATCTTGTAAGTCCTGGTCAATAAACAAGTCCTATATAGGAGCTACTTTTTTGTCTGATGGACCAAACCTCTGATCCTACTGTCCTTGATTTAGCTCCTCCTGATTTATAACAATAATAATGTTTATTATCATGACTTTAAATGTGCAACAACAACCGCGTCGATTGTTTCAGCGAGGCCGACGACTCAAACGTATTCGACTCCTCGCTCAGGAAATCAAACGGATCCAGCCAGACATTCTCTGTGTCCAGGAACTCTTTTACCGTCGATCCAGGGAAGTGTTGGTCAAGGAACTCTCCGATCTGCTGCCATATGTTTACTTGGACTGTCGGTGTGGCAAATACCTGGTTGGGGTCAACAGCGGCCTGGCGATTTTCAGCCGGTTTCAGATCGTGGAAGAAGGTCTGATGCAATTCAAAACCCATGCTGGAGTCGACACCTTTGCACGCAAGGGTATCATGAAAATACAAGTTCACGACGATGAAATTGGTGGCGATCTGACCGTGTTCAATACCCACATGCAAGCTGGGATAGGAAGCACACCCTGGCCTTTTCGTGTTCTGGACCGGTTGCGAGGAGTCGCCAAACTCAGCAGTGATGATTTGAGTCAAGCCCAAGCACGTGAACTTTTCGATGTGGTCATGATGGTGGAAGAAGATCATGGCATTGGGATCCTCGCTGGTGATTTCAATATTCGTGCCTCGGAGGAGTTGTTTCATGCCGTGGAAACCGAACTCAACGCCATGGGATACTATGATTCCTTTGCGGAGGAGGAACATGAAGAGGAGGACGAAGAGCCAACCACGGTGATCGGCAAACCGGATCGAAGGATTGATTTTATATGGGTATGGAATGTGTTTGAAAACGACGGGTACATTGACGACACCACAAACACCTGGGCAAAAATCACCGATCATTATCCAGTGTTTGTTTCTTTAGATCATAGTGTAAATGATAATAATACATGATTGATTGTGAACTTTTTGTGATGCAACGAAGAAATCCTTTGGATAGCCGTCACACTGTGGGACTTCAGTACGATTCTGATTCCGATCAGGAAAACACCATGCCAGATCCAAGTGATTGTCACTATGCCTTCAATGATCTTCAGACAATAATGAAACGATACGAAAAATGCATTGTGAAAGAAAAAAAGAAAAAACTGGAATTACAATCCACAAACGATTATCTACAAGAACGCATTAAATTCTATGCAGAAGAAAAAATCTGTCTAAATAACGCATTGAACGAACAGAAGAATCAAAATGAAATAATGCAAGCACAAATCAAATCCTTGAACGAAAAAGCCGCGATCACGGAAAAGACATTGGAACGGCTGCATAAAGTCCTGGACGCCATGGACCACGCCGATATCCTGGACAAGTTTCAGTGTGTGGTCTGTATGGATCTTCAACGGGAAGTCGTGTTCCTAGACTGTGGACACGTGTGCTGCTGCAGCGACTGTGCAGGAAAACTCGCCGTGCCGGCCAAGTGTCCGATCTGCCGCGCAAAAATTCGTGACTTTAAACACGTCTTGTATGTATAATAATGAGCGATAAAACTACATTAGAAAAAATCAATGAGTTGTTGGAAGTCCAACGCAAACAATGGAAAAGCAATTTGCTGGACAAAATGGTTCGTGAAGTCAAAGCATTCAGCAGAATCATGGCCATGTCTGCAAAGGATCTGGAAGACCAGAAGGAAACCATCATGGAAGCATGGGAAAATATGCGTGAGTTCAACAACGAACTCTCCAGAGAACAAGAAGATTTTTGGCGAGAATGGAAACGTCACCGCGATGCTTATTTTCTGACTTCAAAGGCCACCTTGCAACAAGTGGCGGAAAAATTAGAAGAACATGTGGCCAAACAAAACCAAGATGATGATGCTGCTGCGAGCAGCAACAACAAGCGTCCACGATCCAACTGCGAGACTCCGCCTTCCTCTCCGGAAGATCCCTATGTTCCTTTGCGTACCGGCATGGCTTGGACCCAGGAAGAACATGCCCTGTTGCATGATTTCGTGTCAAAGCATCCCAACCTGTCCCAAAAGGATCCCTTCTGGGCGAATGCCGTGCCTGGGCGCAGTGGCATCGCTGCCAGCTGGCAAGCCCGGAAACTCCGCATGGAAAAGAGAGGACTTCAGCCGGCCAAGAAAAAACAAAGAACAAAAAAATAAATCATCGCCAGAGCCGGTTTCGATCCGAGCGTCTCTCGGTTTTCCCAGGACTTAACCTGGCCGATTATGCTGCCAACTACACCACCTGACGATGTATATGTTTTCCAAACAATAAATCTATTTATTCTGAAAACGTAATCACAATTGGTTGATCCATGTCTTTGCTCTGAATCGAAATTTGAATCCATAGATCGGCGGGCTGCTCTTCCTCTTCTTCTTCTTCTTCCTCTGGTATGTAATCGCTGTCACTATCACTATCGCATTCGTTCATTACTTGCACCACACGGCGACTACTCATCATCGAAATGCAAAAAAAAGAACCTCACGAAATTGTCGCGGCGATCGATCCTGGTCTGCGAAACCTTGGAATTTGTGTGTTTGACATCACCAAGTACCAACTGGTCTACTGGGCCTCGATGTCCGTGGTCCCGTCGGATGTCAAAAACTGCAACAAACTCTCCTACGACAAAGTCCACGAATACACCCTGGCTTGGCTCCAGCGCCCCTCGATTCACTACCAGTTGGAACGGTGCCAAACCGTCCTGGTGGAAGGACAAATGAAAAAACGGTTTATTTTCCAACAGGGAGTTCTGATGGGAGCCCTTGGATCCAAAGCTCGAGTCCTGAGTGCCGCGACCGTGAAACATCATTATGGGTTGGCCAAGGGAGACCATGGGGCCAACAAACAAGCCGTGATTGATTATGTGAAACGGCACTGGGGAGCCGCCGAGGAACTGAGTCAGCGGGACAACAGTGGGAAACTCGATGATTTGTGTGATGCACGCCTCATGATCACCTATTACCTCACCTGTCTACATAAACCCAAATATTACAATTTCTGAACATGTTTCATGCTGAAAAATCCAATACAACAACTGCTTTTTATTTTGAAATTCCTACCGTGAAACGCCGTGTATCGGTCTGGACCCTGATTCCAGAAGAACTCCTGATTCACATCTATCGCCACCTGATCCACGATTGCAATGCCCCTCGAGACCTTTACCAGTGTGCCCAGGTCTGCAAGTACTGGGCTCATGTCCTCCGCCGCAGCATGACCCTGCTGTTTGGCATGACAAAACAAGTCGACCTGTTTCACAAAATCAGCCATGGCTACCAGATTTTCCAGGAACAGTTTGTGATGCTCTGGAAACGACGGCAGCCCTACTATCGTCATCGGAAATTCACGGCGATCCAAGCCCCCATGGGATCCGGTAAAACCGCGGTCATGCTCTACTTGGCCATCAAATGGATCACGACCCACACCACCGACTACCACCTGAAAAAAGCTTCGGCAAAGGCCGGTAAGTCATTGGATCCACTGGCTTGGTGTGTTGGTGACCGCGTTCTCCTCCTGATCAATACCAGAATCTACACCACTTGGATCAAAGAATTGCGCCAATTCGGTTTGCGGTTGCACCAAAAATACAACCAAAGCGATGTCTTGGTCCTACACACAAAATACCCAGAACACCGACGAATGTTCGAAGAAGCCAAATGGACCGACCCAAAGGACTGTCCACGCCTGATCCTGACCACCACCCATTACCTGATGTCTGGATACCACCGCTATCGATGGGGCTGGAACCACTGGTTCGACATGGACTGTTCCCAAGTCCATTTGATCGTGGACGAGGCCCACCTCCTCACCACACAACACTGGGAAAACATCCCCACCCACATGTTCAACACTGTAACGATGTTCAGTGCAAGCTACATGGACAGTCTGCCCCAAGGCTCCCGCCTGATCCAGATCCAACCGAAACGCAAGGGTTACCCCAAACTCCAAGTCGATTGGGTTTCCTGGTGGTCCATGGATTTCCTGACCGAACTCGAGAAACTCGTTCATAATCCTCCACCAAAACCCTATCGGCGCATTGTGATTTTCTCGGATGAATCCATGAAAATGCTTCGGCATTACGTGAAACAATCGGCCTGGAAAAAACCCCATCATCAAGACTGGAAAAAACCGATTGTGTTCAGCAACACCGCCCCCACCACCCTGGACCGATGGCGCCGCAGCGAAGAACCCTCGATCCTGCTGTGTACCTACAACACCGCATCGGAAGGCACGAATTTTTCCGAATGCGACATGGCCTGGTTCTTTGGGTTCCACCGCAACGCCCTGGAACGTAGTCGTCAGATCCTGGGACGGATTCGACGCAAAGACAGCCACCACGACACGATCAAAGTCCGGTTCTTTGAACCAGCGGATCCAGTCCACCTGATTCGAGGCCGCCTGAACCAACTCTATGCCTGCAACCTCCAAATGCGACCCTTCAGCCGCAAATCCTACCATACCTGCGAAGGTATCCTACGACAACTGCAAGACCTAAACTACACGGTTCAGTTCCTCTCGGAAGAAGACCTCAAGATCCTGTTCAGCTACGACCAAGTCGAACCGATCGATTGGGACAAACTCACGATTCGCAAAGAACATCGACGAGAAAACCTATTGTATTGGATACAACTGATTGATTTATGTATCGTTTGATTTTTTTATTTTCGATATTTTCTTAAACAGCCGTATGGTTCGATTCATGTCCTTGAAAATTCCCATCTGATGCATGAGTCTCAACTGTTCCGGTGGCAATAAATGTTCATCCTCGCCCCGTGTAAAAGTCGCCAACAAAGTTCCATGAAACCACAATGTCTTCTCGATCACCTCTCCGGCTCGATTCCATTTGATCCGATGCCCATGCAATTTCCCATTGATCTTGATATGCTCTTCCGAGCGCTGACGATGATCTTCATGATAGATGCCCTTGTTGACCATAGGAACACGCAGATCACGCAACTGAACCACATGAAAATGGTGACAGCGCTGAACATGTATATGCGGCGTTCTCATGGTCGACACCACCCCATGAACCGATTGTACCAGCTGCCCATGAGAATAAATGAACTCCGACAATTTGTAGCCGTGTTTCACATAGAGTTTTCGACGACGAAGCCACCATACATCCAAATCATCCCCGGAGTCCTCACTGAGTTGCACATCCCAAATCGAATGCCAACCGACACGTCGTCCACGATCATAGCGTCCCACACGCAATGGATTCTTGATCCCATTGTTGTATTCGTAATGCCAACACAACCCATGTTTCAGATTGCCTTCGTACTGCCAATTTTTCCAGATCAAGGCATCTGGATCAAACTGCAAGGTGCGCCCATGCAAATTATGGGTGACAATATCGACTTGCGAGATTCGTCGAGGCCGCAAAAGATCGTCGGCTCGCAACCAAAATTCAATCTCTTTCCCCACCAGCGCGACTTGCATCCCTTGTGTCAATTCCACAAGCACCGGCCACTGCAACGTCTCTTCATCCAGAAGATGAAAATACAAAGGCCAGTCATGCATTTCGCCACGATTCTCCTTGATTTCTCGCACCATCGCATACTGGCAAAGCATGACCAGCGATGCAGGATTCCATCGCTTCTCAGTCACACTTAAACGTAAACGTTTGCTTGTCATAATGTTTTTTTTTTTTAATTATGTTATACTTTTTTTTTTCGGAGAAATTCTCCGATCGGCGGTCGAGTCGGAGAAATTCTCCGATGAAAATCGATCAAACCGATCGGATCGATATACGACGCATGAATGGATCATGGGTTTCAACTCGACCGTATCGTTGCAACCAAAGCAATTCTTCCAATTCTCCCATACTCAAGGACGATCCCTTCCGCTCCTTCAACTCATAATAGCGATCGACCCGAAGTTTCATTTCGCGCAACACAGCCGTTTCTTCTTCGTCCGATTCACGACGCCACCATGCATCGTCGACTTCCATCATATGACACACCGGACACCAAACTCCATCATGTTCTTGTTCCACATACTTCTTCCCTTCTTCCTCTACATGCATATAGACCCAAAAAATTCGCGAAGGAGGCGATTCAAAATATGCATCGTTGTCCGCCCCAGTCAAAATATTGTATCGTTTACACCAAGTCTGATATTTTGCTTTTTTCTTTGGTTCAAATGGTTGTTTTTTTTCCACATCAATTTTTCGTTTCATGTTTGATACTTTTTTTTTTCGGATATTTTTTTTTCCGACTCGGCTGCCGATCGGAGAAATTCTCCGACGAAAATCGATCAAACCGATCGTGATCGAATTTTCTCTTATGAAAAGTAAATAGCAACATGAGTAGTCTGAAAGGCAAAGAAAAAATCGTTCTGTTTCAAGATCCTGTTCCTGGTAAGAAACGCAAGAAGAAACGCAAGAAGAAGGTCTGCAGTCCTCAGACCCAGGAACCACGTCAAGTACCAGTCATGATGCTAGGTGGTGGCACAAGTCCTCACCGACGCCCCACGCCCCATGTCCTACGCAGCAGCGACCTCCCAGCCTTCATTGAGAACAAGGTGCTCCACAACTGTCAGCTGCAGACCAGTCGGATCGTGGAAACCGAGTCTCCGGAACTCAACCGACTGCGCCACCGTGTGCGTCGCCTGGAAGCCAAAGTTGCCGAGCAGGAACTCCGCCTCCATCAGCACATGCAAGATACTGGTGCTGTGTATTACCCGCCGCCACAGCGATCGAAAGTTGAAAAAAAACATGTTTGATAGTTTTTGTCACGTGACACTTTTCGCGAAAAAACTTTGATCGATATAAAAAAAAAGTCAAAAAAAGTAAAACTCGTTATCTGTCGATCACTTTTTTATTTGTTCAATGGGGAAAATAGACTAATTTAAATTTCAATTTCCTTCGATACGGGAATACTAGAATTCTTATTCAAAACACTAGCGTTGACTTTTCCTTGACTCGCCTGGCGCAGCTCGGTCACGGCTTTGCTCTGATTCTTCTGCAGCACCAGGATTTTCTCCAGTGTCTCTTCCATGTACTTACGCAACTGCATCAGACCCACTAGGATATCGCCTTGGACACGCCCCAATTCACGGAAACTCTGTTCCTGTACCTCATGAACTTTATCCATACTCTGTTTCAATTCTTCTTCCAACACCGTTGTGTTGCTGGTTTGTTCCAGGTCCAAACGCATCCGTTTGCGTGGAGGTTCATCCACATGCTGTGCTTTGGTGAAAGGAGTACTCGTATCTGCTACTCCAATCCATTCCTCTTGTTTTGACTGCGGTTGCTGTTGCTGCTGCGACCCTAACCAATTGTCAGGATCTCCACGATCGATATCGTCACGCCAACGAAATTGATTTGGACACTGTTCATGCCGTTCTTTTGGGCACGCCATAAACCATCGGCCAAAATTCTCCCCATTCTTCCTGGTCATGGCAACCTTTTTCGGGCAGCCACATGCACATCGTTGGGTGCGTTCTCTTGGATCCGCTTGTTGTAAAGACATTTTTTTTCCTGTGTCTCTCTCTCTAATAATGACAGATTCTAAACGGTTGCAATTTGGGGCATCGGTGTGGACCGACCCGCTGAGTCTTGATTTTCCCGACGCTATTGTGGATCCAAACGATGATACTGTTTACGACGACGATGAAGAGTTGTTGGATGAAAGTAGTAGCGATGATGATGATGATGAACAAGAAGAAGACCAGGAAAGCAGCAGCAGCAGCAGCAGCGAAGAAGAAGAAGAAGAATACGACGACGACAGTGATGGAATACATGAGTTGACCGCTGTGGATTTGTTGGATGTCTTGGACCCTCTTCGTGTACGTCAGTTGGAAATTCTGGTGCGGGTCCTGGCACACGAAGGTGTCCGCAAACTCAATCTGGACTGGTTGATCAGTCTTGGTCTGATTCAAGAGATTCTAAATGGTGTGGTAGAGAACCTGGTGGAAGGAGAGCCAGACACTAACCTTGTAATCATTCGTCCGCCGAAACAACAGCAGCAGCAGCAGCAGCCACAATATTCATGGGACTCAGTCTCAGTTTGATTTTACGTGTGGCATTGGAAGCTTACATTTTCAGTCAGATCCTGGTGCCAGTCTATCAGAAAGCACGGGCCAAGTACCCTGAATTGCCACAAGTCGATAGTTTTACCGCCACTGTGGCTCTGACTCTGATCATCGAACTTTTACTTGCAAACAAATAAAATCATGACCCATTGTGATTGTGAATCCGATACAAATCTCTTGGAATGTTCCGAATGCCAGTACAGCCACTGCATTGCCTGTGTGTTTGCAAAAGACCTGGATCGCAGCGTCCGCAATTTTTACGAATGTCAGTGGTGTTACAATACCGTGTGTTGCAAATGCATCGTGGAGAGCCGAACCAAAACCGGGGAAGTCTTTTGTAGTAAAATCTGTCAGAAGAATTGGCACACCGATCGATGGATTAAACCTCGTGTACAATTCCTGTAGGAAGTAGTATAATAATGAGCCTTACATTTTTAGCCTTAAGTCTTGCTGTGACCCAGCCTGGTCCTGTTTGGATGGGCCATCGTCAGGCCCTGAAAGCAAATGGGTCAAGTGCAGGCGATGCCATCGGTGTTGGGTTCAACAGTCGCATTGAAATCTACCGACGCAAAGTGTTGCAACAACATCCAGAGTACAATGTATTTACCAAAGAACGGTTTGCGCATGGACATGGATGGGAAGACACAGCCCTGCACCTGACCATGCAAGTCCTTCAGATCCCTCTCCATCAACTCTATCGCTGTGGCATTGCCCTGGATCGCGATCTGATAGGTCTTGGTGCGACTCCAGATGGGTTGATTCCAACTCATGATGCGGTGGTGGAAATCAAATGTCCTTATCCTAAAGCTGGGCAAATGGTCTGCTGGCAACGCTGGGGACAGATCCCTCCGAAATACCTGGTCCAGATCATGTGTGAAATGCATGCGACAGGAGCAAAACGCTGCTACTTGGCATGCATGGGGGTGGAAGAAGCTGGCAGTTACAAGTTCAACCCTCACACCGGCCAGTTCCAACGCCAGTGCCATCAACAACAATTCTACCAGGCACGCCTTGCGGTCTGGGAGTTCGAATGGAACCAAGTGCTCTGGGACGAAGTCGTGTCGGTGGGAATCCGGAAATTCATGCAATACTGCCGCCAGCGTAGCAGCCCTCCAGCCATGAAACACGGAGCCGCGACTCAGATCAAGAAACGCCTGCAAGAGTGGGCCCCCAAGGAAACTTTGCTCTGGCCCAAGGATTTCACCGTGGAACACCAAGCCGAGAACACCTGCGGCCAACCATTCGACCGACTCGTCTGGTGCCGTCGCCACCTAATCTTTAATTCGGCTGAATAATTCTGACTCGCGCCTAATAATATGCGATGGCGATCGACAGATAACGAGTTTTACTTTTTTTGACTTTTTTCCAGCGTCGATCAAAGTTTTTTCAAAAAAAGTGTCACGTGACAAAAACTATCAAACATGTTTTTTCCCCTGTAAAACCCTAGTGTAATTCGCCATTTATTACAAATAAAGAAAGAAAATTCGTTTGACAATTCCATTATTCACTGAATGCAATGTCTTGAGGTTCTGTGTGGAAGTTGCTGGTGTCTTTGGTGCCGTGCGAGACCATGCTGATCTCGGCTTCCATATGGGCGTGCCCTGCACGGATCTTGTCTCGGTAGAAGGCTTTGCGACTGTGTTCCAGAGCTCGTTCCAGTCCTTCTGTACTGTCGGTATTGAATTCCGAGAGATCGATCGGATCGGTCGGCGATTCGTGTCCGTAGTGGTAACTCTGTTCGGTTTGCCAAAAATACCTAGGATGTCCTGCAGGAGCCACGATTACTGTGCGTTCTTTGGAAAAATACCAGATGGCTCCACCAATCACTCCGAGAATTAAAAGGTTTTGTGTCGACATTTACTATTGAAACATAGAAACTTCTTTGTTTTATTTACGCGAGAAGCAGCAGAGGACCAGCAGTTTCCGCCACGGTTTTTGCACCACTCGTGGCTGCTGGCACCACATACCTCCACACCAAAAATCCACCTACAATCAACAATGCAATCAGGGCCACGTCTCCACCCTTTTTCAGAAAATCCCCAACATCTTTGTATCCATCTTCAAACCATTCCACAGGTTTATCCAGGAAATGTTCGACTTCATGAAATCCATGCACCACATCCTTGGTGAACGTGTGCCATCCCTTTTCGACTTCATGTCCTAAATACTTGGCTTCGTGTTCCACTGCCTTGCCGGCTTTTTCCACATCCTTCACCACATCGTGCACTACATGTTCTCCTTTTTTGATCAGGTGCCCTGCATCCTTTTCGAGCCCATGTGCTGCTTTGTCAATCGCGTGTTTCGTGGTCCGATACGCATGTTTGATATCATCGTCGACTTCATGAATCTCGTGTCCTACCTTCCGTCCAGCATGGCGGACAAAATCACCGACCTTGTCCGCATCGTGTTTGATGCCATGCTCCACATCATGCACCACGTCTCCCACCTCGTGGGTTGCTTCGTGCCAAGAATGTTTAAAGAAGTGACCAACTTTCCCAAAGAATCCATGGTGGTGATGATGGTGACGGCGCTTCTTGTGATTGTTGATGGGATCATAATGTTTCGACCAACTTGGAGCAGGTTTGAATTTTCCAGCGTTTGACATTTATTTTTTACTTTATAGATTAGAAAACAAATACAGGTTTGGCGTTGTCATTGTTGTTGGTTCTTCTCTTCGGCTGCTGCTGCTGCTGCTGCTTTTTGAGTTCTTTCTGCTCCTGATGTTCCGCTTGCTCCTCACCGTCCATGGCAATCTTGGCAATTTTTTCTTCTGGGCTTTTAGTGCTGGGTCCTTTCCCAAAAGCATTGTCCATGGTCCGTTGAATTGGATTGATCACGGTCAGGCTGACCACTGAGTGACCAAACGTGGTTTTCGGCCGTGTCCGTTGGTCGAGTTTCAGCCAGAAACTTTCGGTCCCCAAAGGGAAAAACACATCACGGAGTCCTGCACGCCCAAACTTCTTGTAGAGTCCTTCCATGTGAGGAGCTTTCGAGACATAGAGCTTTGGAGGGTTTGTTCGCATGTCCATACACAAACAATGATTGTCTTGGGTGTAGTGGCTGATCAATTCAATGCCGGTCCGAATGTTGAAACTTCCCAGCCATTCATCGGCACATTCTTTGATTTCCTTGTAACTCAATTGTCGACAAAACACCACAAACTTCGCATTGCCTCGCCCCTGTTTGTCGAACCCATTCTTGTTTTGTACCAATACCCATGTCTGGACTTTGAAGTGCCTGGCACGGAAAAACAATCGAGCCACCTGCTTTTTCCACAGGGGATCCCCCTGCTGGTCGTCGTAGGTCATGCGTGTCCAGATATTATACTTGTCTTTGACCCCCAACATTTTTTTCTGATGCACCAACGTGCGCTCGACTTTTTTCCCATCAAACCCTTGAATCACCGCGCGCTCCGGATAAATCTTTTGCCATTCCCCATTGTCTCGCGTTCCAGTGTACACGGTGCCCCACGCAATGTTGTTGTTGCAACACTGACTCCAGCGTGTCCAATTGCTCTTACCAGATTCCGAAGCCCCCACCACCACCACCGCACTATGTTCTCCCACTGTTTGGATCGGCAGGACCGAAATGGGGATTTTATCATAAGGAACGTAACGAATCCGTCCACTCGGCAAAATCTCTGGTTTGTATTCTTTCATGGCATTTTTTGGCAACAGAGCTCGGTCTGTCATGTCCAGAGTACGCAAATCAATCGGAGCACTATAATCTTCATTGTCATTGCTCATGGTTTTTTATTGATTTAGATAGAAAGGGATGCAAGTTCTTCCGCGCGTTGGGCAACTTCGCGTCCAGTCGTACTCGCCCGTTCTTTGTTGATGTATCGCAGTAGGGTGATTTGATGCCAGTTCCGACCCACAACGTTCAAATGCAGATTGCGAATCGCTCGGTTTTTCAGGTTGGCCAGAATCGCGCGTTTCATTTCCACTGGATCGATTTGCAAACGACTATAATGAATCACACGGATCACAAAATTTGCATGGACGCGCCCACCCATTCGATGTGTTCCGAGTTCTGAGGTGGGTCGACCGAAATGCAAGCGTACAATCACACGACGACCATACACGTCGTTCTGGTAGGGTGGCAGGAAACGAAACAGGGTGCGGCGTTGGGCTGGGTTCTGCATCATGCGCTGGATGGCCTGCAACAGATCCGCACGCCGAAACACTTCATCGTTACGGACTCCTTGGGGTGTGAGTCCAAATGGACGCTTGTTGGTATTCACAGTCACGGAGAAAATCGATCCAGCGAGTTTACGCCCACCTTCACGTTCCGGTTCAAACTCAGGAGGTTTGTCAAACACAATTTCAGGTTCCATTTATTTTAATTAGTTATCAATGGCAATTTTCCAGAGTAAATCTTTCATTTTCTTGAGTTCTTCTTCTTGCGTTTCGATGGATTTACGCAACTGGTTCAGGGCCTTTTTGGCCACTGGATTCATCCCCGGACCCACCCCATTCAGATTGCTGCTGGTGCTCTTGGGAGCCGTCTTGCGCTTGGTGCCACCACCACTGCTACTACCACCGCTCTTACCCTTGCCTTTCGCATTTTGCTGTTTCTTGTACGCATCCATGTGGCTCTTGCGTTCACTCAGCACGCGTTTGATGACTTTATCGATCACGTCCAAACGGCGCTCTTTTTCCTGGTCGCTGATGTCCCCTGCCTGGTCTGGGTGCATCTCCCATTTATTGAATTTTTTCTTGATGTCTGCTGGCTTCAATTTCACCCACTGTGCATGCGTACTCTTGCCAGTCAATCCCAAAACCATCGCGACAATACTCTCGTAAGTGAGTTTTTGCGGCTGATCATCGACGGCTTCGATTTCCACCGTTCCAGTGATTCCTTCCATAGATTCAGTCATGTTTAAAAGAAGATAATAATAATATTTTTTTTTTGGTTGTTACAGGACAAAAATTACATTTCAGCTTCCACATCTTGCCATGTGGTCGGTACACCCCGTACAAGTCTGGATCCTTCCCGAACCGAGCTTCGTTGATTGCCAGCAAAGGGTTCCAAAGAAGGCGGAGGTTCCAAGAAGCTGGGGTTTTCATGATGCCCTTCGTTGATTTCCACTTCGAAACCAGGATAAAACGTTTGGAGGTGTTCGATGGCTTTGGCATCACCTTCATGTGCTTGGAGAGCGAGTCGTGCCAATACATGGTCCAGAGTCTCCTGTCGTCCATGATGTCCACGCGCGCGGATCTGAGGCACGCCAGGCTGAGGAACTACCTGACCAGCCATCCCATCTTCCATCAATCGGTTTCGAAATCCCATCCGTCCATGTCTTCGCGATTTTCTACGATTCCCACTCATCGTCGTCGTCGTCTGTACGTAGCTTTGCTTGATAGCGTAGAAATGCGTGCCCAGTCTGCAATTTGGCTTTTTCTTTGAACGGCCGCAGCCAAACCGAGATACACATCACCAACAGGAAATAACACAGATTGGTGCCTCCATGCGGTACATCGAATTCATAATAGAACAAGCAGAACATAGAGAACAGGACCCCAGTCCCAGTCATAATGATACTCATGACATAACTCGCGAATTTCAACCGCACAAAGAACCGTAAAAAGTACCAAAACAGCTTTTTACAGGTAAAAACAGATGGTGCGGGTTGTTGTTGTTGTTGTTGTTCCAGGTCAGTGGATGGTGGAGGCGGGACGATGGTGGCATGAGACTGCCAGCGTGGTGTACTGCTTTCGAAACTTTCAAAGGTTCGATTCATGGCTAACGCACGATTCTTGTTTTTAGAAGGACCTCCAAATTGCGAAAAGCACCGGATCCTCGAAAAGGTCAAAGCAAAACTCTTGAAAAACTATCCTTTACCCCCCGTGGAGAAACAAACCGATACATGCCCGATCATTTTCACTCCCGCGAGTCCCTTCCGACAGCTTTTTACTTCACCCCCGGTTGAATGGTGGAATTTCGGCAGTGCAGATTTCCTGGAACGCGAAGATGAGGAACAGCAGCAGATCCATGAATGTTACAACCGTCGCGCTCAAGCCTACATCGCCGACACGTACATGTTTGAACTGGCACCGGAACGCCGCCCAGTGTTTATCCTGAGTACCGGCGTGGGACCCCTGACCTGTCGTGTCTGGAACGAAATGTTTCATACCTACTACAGCCAAGAACAATTGCAGCGAGATGGACAATTCTGGTCCGACTGCAATTACCAAGCCGTCTGTTTCTGTCCAGATCGCAAGCTATTGAAAGCCATCAAGAAGAACAGTGAGCAGCGCGCCGACACGACTCAAAACGCCGAACTGCAGTTTTACCTCGACAAACGAGGGAAAGGACAAGATTTGGATCTGTTGGTGGAAATGAGCAAACTGTTTGAAGCCACCATCCCTAAAATGAATTACCAACCCATCTGGAAAGTGAAAACTGTGAGTCAAGCCGTGAATAAATGTTATAAGTTGATGCGACCGAGTTGGGTTCGGGCGGTTCAAGAGTATGAGCGAGCCGTGTCTCAGCCGCCGCTGAAAATCGATATCAAACCAAAAGAAGACAATGCAAACTCTGACTCTATACAATAAACCTCCTTTACATCAAATTCATAGTACACAGGCTTTTTCTGCATTGCTTTCGCGCACAAAATTCCTACAGGAAACGATTCTTCCGATTCTTGAGAATCGTCGATTCAGCCGCATGGAACAGAAAATTGACCAAGCCCTCGATCATTTGAAACAACAGGAAGATTCCGCCACGGATTACATTGGGCATTTCATGACCAGACTCTGGATGGCACGCCGTTCTCCCACCAACCTGAATCTTTGGCTCCGCATCGAGAGTTTCTTGCTCCACTGTCGTCTGGAATCGTTTCGTGAGCTGACTGGGAAATATCCGAGTCTTCGACTCTTGCAAGACCTTTGGGTTCCTGGCATCCTGCTGCCGAGTTTCCCCTGGACCAAAGTACCAGATTCAGTGGGACAGAAACGCGTACAACTTCGACTCGGACAAATCTATTTGCCAGAACTCGGAGACAATGACGCTTGGCCAGAATCCGATCCACTGCAAACTCTCTTGGAACTCTATCGTGGATGGCTGCGAACCATGACCCTCCGTCTCACACGGACCCACGATCCGTCTCTGGAACTGTTTCTGGAACAGCACCCAGATCCACCGTTTCAACAACAACAGAGCAAAGGTGGAATCAAGGGATCCCTGGTTGATCTTTCGCAGCCGGTGCGCGCACCTCCATGCATCAACCGCCTACTCGCTCATTGCCGCCGTCATCGTCATCTTGGGTACCAAGGACGCCTGCAGTTGGGAGGATGGTTGGGAGCAGCTCGCCCAGACCTGGACCCCACTGAGTTGGTATCGAGCCGTGACGAACAGAAACACCTGGTGCGGCTGATGCGCGAAACCGCAGAAGGGAAGTTCATGGTGCCCAGTTGTCGCACGATTCGTGGGTGGCGACCAGCCGCACGTACTCAAGATTGTCATGGGTGTCCCATGGCAAACGCACGAGACTGTTTCAAGGACCTGGAAGATATCATGCGACAGGAACGACTCTGGCCTTCACCGGTTCATTGGACAAAAGCTCGTGATGTATTTTTAGAGAAGAAGAAGAAACAAAAAACTTAAGAACGCGATTGTGAATCTGTGGTCCAGATATTAAAATAAACACAGCCTTTATGTGACAATGCTGCGCCGGTGTCATCGAAGAACTCAATCTTGAATTGGTTCCCAAAGGTTTCATCATGGAATCGGAAATGTCCAATGGTGATTGGAAGATCGGCGTTCAGAGGGATGGGGATGCATTGATTGAGTACAGTCGCGGCGAGTCCACCGACTGGCAGACAAGTCAAATCACTCGATGGGATGTCACCACTCAATTTCACATAACACAGTCCAGTGGTGTTGCTTTGGATCCGTGCAATCTCAATCTGTCGAACCCCACCAGTGATCGGGCCTTGGCGGACTTCAACTTCCGTGGCCGTGTTGAAAGGCACCTGCATGGTGAACTTGGACGGTGTGAAATGCGTTTTTAATGTTTTTTTCATTTGTTGTTGTTTACATAAGAATAAAATAGAAAAAAGGTTTTTCCCTCTCTTAAGATCCTGGAGTATCCACACCACGCACATCGAACCGACCAAACTTCCCGGTCCGCAACGCATTCTTCATGGCCTTCTGGTGTTTTGGATCATGGACGCTGTAAGTACGTTTGTTGCGGCGTTTCTTGTCACCTGGAGTTCCAGTCTGCGCAAACTTGCGTTTGAGTCTTCGGCGAAGTTCACGCGCTTCGGTTCCTGAAATCTTTCCCTTGTCTTTACCCATGGGTTTCCAGCGATGTCCGTCCTTTGTGGATTTCACCACCACCATTTTGCCTTTGCTGGTCTTTCCTTTACGTCCCACAGCATACTTGCTGGCTGGTGGGAGTCGTTTTTTTCCGGCGCGTGGACGTACCACATTGCCGTGTCGTCGTCGTCTTGGAGCCATCTGGGTTTTACTCTATCATGTAGAAATACAAAAATAAAAAAAAGTTTATTTATTTACTGCCTTTGGTATCCACGCCACGAACATCGGCGGATCCAAAATTTCCACGAAGTGCCAGACGCTGGAGTTTGATACGGTCCTTGGCACGTCGAACATCGAGTTTGTTCTTGTTGCTGCGCCGCCGGTCCGAAGGGTTGCCGGTCTTTTCGAATTTCCTGCGGAGTCTGGAATGCAAACGGTCTGGATTCACTGCTGGACGCCAACGCAATCCATCTTTCGTTTGTCGCACCATGACATGCTTACCTTTGTGTGTCAGGCCTCGTCGGCCGACTTGATACGTCTTGGCGGCCGGCAATCGTCGTTTCCCTTTCTTTGGTCGCACCACTGGTTTGCTCAAGACTTTGGCACGCGGCGCAAAGGGTTTTCGTTTGCCTCCTCCTCCTCCTCGCACTGTCTTCTTGACTGCTGGTGCTCTCGGCTTCTTTACAGGATTCATCCATACAGGAAGACCGGAAGACTGTGTCGGTCGTTTCTCCGGTTTGGCTGGCAACAAAGGAGTAATCATTTGTGTGGTGGGTTTTGGGGTTGCATCTTCGAGTTTTGGAGGTAGATCTGGTTTGCGTTCTGTTTTCGGTGAACCAAGTGCAAAATTGAAGTCACCCATTATTTTTATTAGGATACATAGAAAACTAAATTACATCGGGGTGCCAATCTCGTCCAGTGTCCGCACATCATAGCGTCCAAAGATCCGCTTGTCCTTCGATCTGAGAATCTTCTTGGCATTCTCAATATCAGTCTTGGTCACCTCGTCCCCAGTCAAGACCACCAAACTCCGGTTCCTCCGTCCTTGATCGATCTTTCTGCGTTTCTTGGGCAATCGCCGGTACTTCCGTCTCAATTTATTCAACAACTCGTTCTGTTCTGTTGCTGCTGTACCAGCAACAACGGATTTACCGCTGCTTCTGGGACGCCGCGTCAGTATGATCCATTCGGCTTTCCCTGTTTTTGGATTCATGACCGCTTTCTTGAACAACACTCTTTGCTCTCCTTTAACCTTTCCCATGGTCTTTGCAATTTTTCCCAAATTGTTTTTCGCCGGTGGCAATTTCTTCCCAGAGATTGTATTGTCAATCATACCGGTGGCAGTTGCAAAGCTATCCAACACACGGCGCCTGGTACGTCTCTGTGTGATTGGTACTGCAGCAGCAGGTGGAGGTATGGGTTCCAGCATTGGCATGTCATCAAAGTCCAAACCAGAAAAGGAATCGGTGGCAAGGTCTGGAGTCGGCTGACTCAGTCCAGTGAATGGTTCTATGATCGTCGACGTGCCTGCGTCTGGCAAGAGTCTGGCCAAGTCCTGCGCTGATGGAGGCGGTGGTCTTGGAGGTGGGGGTCCTTGTGGTGGAACAGGAGGACGCGGTGGAACCGGTGGTGGAAGATCAACAGTGCCGCCGCCGATCGGAAGAGGAGGATCGCGACCCGGTGGACGCCCGCCTCCAGCTCCACCCAACGCCCTGGCTTCCACCAACTGTTCCTGAAGTCGATTGATCTCTTCCTTCTGTTCTTGGTGTTTGAGTTCCGCAGCTCTTCGTTCGTCCTCTTGGACTCGTTTCACGCGTTTCAGTTCCTGGTTCAAAAGCTGCAAATGAGCATTGGCCTCTGCTCTGGTTTTTTCTAAATCAATTTGGCTGGCCTCCCTGGCTTCACGTTCTTCTTTGATTTTCGCTGCAAGCGCTTCTCCTTCCTGTTGTGCTTTTGCCAACGCGTCTTGCGCTTGTTTGACTTTTCCATCCGCGGCCTCGATTTTCTGCCTTGCTTCTGCTTTCAAATCCGCAATGTGTTTGCTTACTTGTTCCGCTTGTGTAGTGAGTCCTTGACGTTGTCCTTCTTGCCGTGCTTGTTGGATCAATGCGTCTCTTTGCGCTTCAATCGTAGCAACGTCTGCTTGTCGTTTGGTCTCTGCGGTTTCCAACCGCTGCTGAAGTTGATGAATCGCGTTCTCAGATTTTATTAATTGATCACGCGACTCTTTGTTGGTCGCTTTGAGTTTTTCGACCTCGATATTGAATTGTTCTCGTAGTCCCAGCATTCCTTGTTGTTCTTTGGAAAGCTGCATCTTGAGCTCCTCCCGCTCGCGCCGAATCTCTTCGATCCGCTGCTCCGCCCTGGCCTTCTCCTGTTTCAACCGCTCGTTTTCAGCTCCAGCATTCTTCAATCGTTCCGAAAGTGCGCCAACTTGCGCGTGTTTTTGTTTGAGTTCCTGAGCCGTGGCGTTTTGGGCAATCTTCTGTTCCTCAAATTTCCCTTGCATCGTGATCTTCTCGTCTTGCAATTGTTTCAGCCGCGCTTCGTTATCTCCACCGGCTCTCCGCAAACGGTCAATCTCTTGCTGTGTCTGTTGCAGTGCTTGTTTGGATTGCTGAGCTTGCGTTGTCACATTCGCAAGTTTTTGTTTCATGTCTTCGATTTCCTGAATCAATTGCTGTTTGCTTTCTTCCGCTTGTCGCGCATTCATATTCATCTGGGTCGTGATCTGTTGAAGGTTGCCGACTTGTCGTGTAAGATCAATGTTCGTGGCTTGGGCCTCGCGCCTGGAACGATCATTCACACTTATGATGTACTGGATCACGCGCTCCTGTGATCCATAATAGGTCTGGAGGATCTTCAGATAATTTTGTGCTTGGAGTTGCTGCGAACGCAGGGCAAAATCCAACACCTCGCCAATCACATCGTAGGCAAATGTCATGACTTCGTTTGCAAATCCCACATCAACCGCGACAGTTCCAGTTCTGTCACTTCTGATATTATCATCCGTGGGGGTCAATAGAGGCAACAGACCAGCGGCTGGAATCACACGCGGTCCATTGGCATCATCGGTAACATCGGTGATTTCCGTCACAATCCCCTTTCGAAATTCCTGTTTGCCTTGAATGAGTCCTGCAATGCGGGCCTTGGTTTGCGGAGACTCTTTGTCGGATTTCCAACCAATCAAATTGAACGGCAATAGGTCTTCCACCGGTCCAAACCGAATGGTGTCTGCAGGTGCCAATGGCACTGGGGTTGGGTCTCTTGGAAGTTGTCCAGCTGCTCGATACAGTGTGAGTTGATTGCTGAGTTCCGTAGCCTCCTTGATGGCCAACCATGTGGCATTTGCATTGTACGCCAGATTGCCTGCTCCATCTAAGTTGGCAGATTTGTGGGCTGCTTGTCCCAAACGCAACACATTCATCCATTTGTCTCGCAATGTCGGAGGAATTTTCGCGTTCAGAATACCCTGGATCAAATTCTCGTCTTTGAATTGAAACACCCATCGTTGGCCCGGTTTGTTACGGAACCATGTTTTCCCTTGCTTCGCACCACGTAATCTGAGTTTTGTAAACCGTTTCTGTTGTTCCGAAATCACGTGTTGCATTTTACCGTTGGTTTCCTGAATCACCTCGGAAAGAGACCCTGGTTTGCGTTTTTGTGGTTGTTGCTGCTGCGGTGGTGGTGGTGGCTGACTCCGAGGACCGCGTTTGCGTGCGACTACAATCGGTCCTGCCCCGCCCTGTTCCTGTTCCTGTTGCTCTTTCTCGGGAAGCGCAAACGCACCAGTCAATGGTGGATGTACATTCCGAATCATTGCTGTTTTAATTTCAATCATAGAAAACTAAAAACGAATATGAGTAACCCTCAACGGCGCACCGTCCAGCGACAGGAAGACTTGATTGCCATGGGCATGTTCGCCCGGCGATTCAAGGAACTCAAAGCAGGCCAGAAACAACAAGTCTACATCCGCCTGGCGGAAATGTACGGTACACTCCCAGAAAACAATCAACGAAAAGGCGAACTCAAGTGCTACAGTTGGACCGGTACGGTGGTCCAGGAAATGCTGGATGGGAATTACATGATCAAATCAAAACGCAGTGGAGACAAACGGATCGTTGGACCACGGGACGCCAAAGCCCTGATCACTACAGTTGCTGAAACCGGACGCACCATCAATCTCAACGGTCAACCAATTCGCGTGGAAGCCGTCAACCTGAAAGACTATTTGCTTCGACAACAACAAGATGTTCTCAGCAGTCCTGGAGAGTCTGTGGAGCACGAACGAGACATTGGGGACGCGGACCCTGACGAGGAGGGACCAAGCGGCGACAGTGGAGGAAAACCAGCCGCTAGCGACGACGACGACGACAAAACCGGATCCGGAGAACAGCGCCAACCTGGAGATGACCGACCATCAACGGAGTCAACTCAGGGAGGAACAGCAGCAGCCGATGACGATGGAGGAGATACCGATGCCTCCGCCCCTGACAACGACGACGACAAGTCCGGAGACGACCCCGCCAAAGAGCAGGAGCAGCAGCAACAGCAAGACGAGAAGGAAGATCCGCCCGATACAAATCAAGTACCAGAAGGATCCTCTCCAAAAGAAGAAGAAAAAAAAGCAGACCAAAAAGAAAAAGGAAAAGAAAAAAACTGATGATAAGAATTAATGTATAAATAAACCTGCAATGCCATCTAAAATGCCTCGCAACGGATCCCCAAACTCTATCCAAGCCAGATGTGCTGTCAGGAAATACGCCACCAGGACGGCTTCTTGTCCCAATTCCGATGTGATTTGCGGAGTCGATCGCAACAGAAGAATCAGACCCAATGCTTCCAAGAGTGCCCTCAAGATTTCACGAAAAGTTTTTTCCTGTTGATGTTTGCTGGTACTGAACAGGTTTCCCATGATTGTTATTTAATGTACATGGTAGAAAAATCAATAGAACTTGCGAAACTCTTCTTCGCTTTTCCCACGTTCCGCCGCAGGCACATTTTCTTGCATGTAACCCCGTCCATGAAGCCGATCAGGGTACTGCGATGCTGGCGACCGCATCAGGAAATTTGCGTCCAGGTTCCCATGCTCGTCGTAGATGTCCCCTTCCACACGGCCATAGAGTTTAAACCCATCGGCGTTCATGTGCTCCACATCGAAATCATGTGCACTGTGTTCTGGTTTGAAGTGTTTCACACGCACATCGGAAATATCGGTGTGTCCATGGAACTCCGGCGCGAGTGCTCCCAGTCCTTTCATGCGCCGTAATTCCATCCATTTGGCACGATCGATTCGTGTCAGGTGTCCTGCACCCACATGCCCAGACTCTTGATCCAGGTTCTGCTGTACCATCCACTGTGGACCCACACGCACATGGATCACGCGCTCCCCCTGTACATGACTCATACGACGAGAATTTTTTCGGTGTCGGTTTTTAATCATCATCGCTTTTTATTCATACACATAGAAAAACTATCTATTCATCTTTTGTTTCCTGTGTGACTTCTGCAAGGTACTCCATTTCTTCCCGGACTTCTCGATCCGCGGTGGCCACGAAAAACTCTGCCAAGGCTGCACAAAGACCTGCCACGATCGACACCAAAAGGCTCTCTTTACTGGTCAAACGCAAGAGTAAATAACTCAGACTGAAGGTGAGTCCTGTAGTGATACTACTAGCAGCTCCGATTTTTGTTGTGATATCCATTTATTGTTGTTGTTTTATTTATTTATCGACGTGCGAGAAAGATTAATACAAGAACTCCCAACATGGCGACAATCGTCCAAATCCCGCTGGTAGCCGAAAGTTCAATGTTGCTCCATTCTGCTTTGCTGGTCGTTGCCATGATCTGTTGATGGGGACGATGGTGCCCCCGGAAATGCTCGTCCGCCATCCGTTCACGGTGTGGATCGTTGTATGGTGCTTTCAGGGACCCATCACTACCAATCGGCATGGAACTCTCTGGCTGTTTTTGGATAAACATTTCATACTCATCATCATCAAATTCTACTCCAAGCTGATTCATTGTTTAATGTACAAAGTAGAAAAATCATTATTAATAAGGTCGCTCTTCCAACCATTGAAATGGATTGGTAGGTCCCGACGCGCGGCAACATTGTCCATTCTTGAAGATGGCAAGCCATTCCAATTCCGATACTCTGTGAACACTCTGAAGCGGCATGTCCCTGGTCACGTCAGATATCGCAATGAACTCGCCATTGGCATCGAATTTCGATTCTGGTTTCACCATGACTTCCGGTCTCATTTGATGAATCACCCAAACACCAAACCCTACCCCCAACCCAATCATCGCTGCGTGTTGTAGTAATTTTGCTGACGCCATTTATTCATATACGTAGAAATTTTAAACATCTACAATGTTTTCTCCCGGTGGTAGCGGCTGTTCCCGATACAATTCATCGTCTTCCTCGTCACTGTATCCTTCTTCTTCTTCTTCCCCGCTGCTGCCACTGCTTTGGTATGTGTACCGACTCTGAGACTGTCCTTGATTTTTATACACTTCGTAGCGTTCCAACCGCGCGGTTTCCATGCAAATGCGATGAGCGTGATGGAGCAATTGACCCCACCATGGCAATACCAAATACTGTCCGATTTTAATGGCAGCAAGTGCAATCGCCCGCCGTAATTTGGGGTCTTCGTTGGGGCCTCCAAGCCTCTGGTCCAACACATAATTCACTTTGGTGAGTTGTGTGTTGCGTCCGTAGATCGGCAGCTGGTAACGGATACGTTTGCGGTAGAGGTTCGCAAAGGCTGTCACAGCATACTTAAACAAGTCCGCCACGATCTCTTCTGCGTCTTCACGATTCATACGCTCTTCCAACAATGCATATTCTTGTTTGACTTCTTTCAACGTGAGTTTGTTGAGTTGACGAATACTTTTGATGCCTGGGTTTTCACGAACATCTGGAAACCGCTCGCAAATCGCATTGTAAGTACTGATATACCATTCTTTCTCTTTTTCCATCGCCGCATTGGCAGGAGTCGTGCCATTCTTTTTTTTACCTCGCGCAGTCGTCGTCGTTGCTTTTTTTGTCGCCGCTGGTTTTTTTGTCGCCGCTGGTTTTTTAGTTGTTTGAGGCTGTTTGTAGTCTTTGGTGTCACCAAACACCCAATTCGTGGCTTTGTCCAAAAGACTTTCGGTTTTTTTTGCTGCCGGAGCAAATGCCCCTTGATCAATCATGATTTCTGGTTCGTCGGCCAAAGGTCCATTTGTGGCAGCATTCGTGTTCTGGGGCGTGGCAATACTCGCACTGTTTCCAAAACGAAGTTCCACATTGCCTCCCTCCGCCAGCTTTCGTTTCCATTCCGCATCCAATGGATCCTCTTCTTCTGCAAAAATCGACTCATCAAACTCGACAGGTGGAAGATCGGCCATCGTTTATTTTGAAAAAAAAAAATAATATTCTAGTCGTTTATTAATGAAATGCGCTTGGTATCCTCTAGTACTTTGTTTGATAGAATCACAATACCCGAACCTGCCCGACTCCCGTGAGCAGGGTAAAACACTTCAATCCCGCCCCCATCCGTGCCATCCTGACACAACTGCAACCATTGATCATCCACATAAATTTCCGCATTGACTTCCGCGAGTCGAAAATCGTCCTCGTCGCCATCTTCTTTGTCATAGAGTTGGATGGCCGCAGCTACGTCCGCACTGATGCGTGAATAACTTCCGTCGGTTGATGTCGCACGGTAGACTCGTGTGTACCCCCATTCATCCTCGCCCTGTTTCTGAAATCGAATCCGGAGATTCTTGAAAATCGGTTCAAAATCCTCCTCTTCGGACTCAGACGCAGATTCATCGATTTTTTCTTCTTCCGACATGATTTATTTATTTATTTATTTACGCTTCTGATTTGTCTAACCAATCGAACTCATAACACTCAATCCATTTCCCGAGATAGCGCTGCACCCGCACCCAGTCTTCTGGTTTCATTGTGTTCAGGATCTGGACTGGTTGAATCGATTCCACCAGGTCCGCCTGTTCCTGTGTGAGTTTGGTGACTCCTGCTCCCTCTTGTTTCTCCAGTCTTTGGGTTTTGAATTGACTCGCTGCCAAGTAAATGAAAGGGATCAATTCTTGGACACTCCCGCAGATGATTTTAATCAGGGGTTTGTTTTGATAGGTTTGTTTGTAGAGTTGGCCGGTCGCGTCCACGACTTGGCTCACAAACTCAGTGCGCCCTTTCGCATCCAAACCCTCCACGACTCCCTTGATTCGGATTTGTTCTGCTTCATCGAGTCGGGCTATAAAAATACTGATGAGTTTAATACAGATTCGGTAGGCCACTTCGGCCTTTGTCAGTGATTTCTTTGGTTCGATAACAATTGCAGCAGCATCATCCATCATGCAAATTGATTGGCAGAGTCTGAAAGATGATGTACAACGGCCTCTGTACGACCTTTGGTTTCAACAAGCGCGGGAACTTCGGGACTCTACCCGTTCGGTTCAACAGCAGCAGCAGCAGCAGCAACCACGGCCCCGAGACCAAGCAAAGACCACCTGGATCTGTCCCACCGAACAGAATGACCCAGATCGGAAGAGCACACGTCTGGGGTCATTCTGTTCGGTGG
>OBIC01000154.1_pt1 | contig 28277 bp, 20 predicted proteins | sample 1519831 | NCBI WGS metagenome assembly OBIC01 (sample SAMN03019805, study PRJEB22545) | beach sand metagenome | biome: beach; feature: sea beach; material: beach sand | place: USA: Municipal Pensacola Beach, FL | collected 2010-10-20 | depth 40-45 cm m
GGCAGAGATCATGACGCTCTTGTTGGCCGCTTCCATGAGCCCAGGCCCCCCACCACTGATCACACCAAAACCGGCATCCGATAATTTGCAACAAATCTCTTCAGTCAAAGCATACCAAGGATGATCCTTCGGGGTCCTCGCCGAACCAAAGATACTGACTGCCGGACGGATAACCGACAGTTTTTGAAACCCTTCCACAAACTCGGCCATGATCTGGAATATTTTCCACGATTCCGAATGCAGCGCTTGGGCATCCATCATAGTGCTCGATAAAGATTCGTGACTATCCTCGCTCATTGATCAATCCTGTTCTTTTATCACGGCAATACTACAGAAACCGCTCATTTTTTACGAGCGCCCTTAAAAACGAAACAAACTTAAAAAGCGGTACGGCTGCACACCTGGCTAAACAGGCGCTTTTGAACCAGTATTAATACCTTTCGAGACTCTCTGAAGCAGTTCGCCAATGTCGGTCGCAGGCAGAGGGCGGCTGAAAAAATACCCCTGAAACTCATCACAATCTTGTTGCTTCAAAATTTCAATTTGCTGCCTGGATTCAACACCTTCGGCGATTACATCAATCCCCATGTCATGTGCCATGGTGATCATGGCATGTGTCACAGCGGCATCCGCTTTGCTGGCGACAATATCCAACACAAATGAGCGATCAATCTTGAGTTGATCAATGGGCAGGTTTTTTAAGCGGCTAAACGAGGAATAGCCAATGCCAAAATCATCCAGCGAGACTTGTCCCCCCAGCGCTTTGAACTGAAGCAAGGTCTCCAATGCTTTAGCGTAGTTCTGCATAACCGCACTCTCGGTGATTTCTATTTCCAGATACTTTGCATCCAGACCGCTATTCGCCAAAGCCCCTCGGATCACAGAAACGACATCGTTACTCATAAACTGCCGGGGCGACAAATTCACGGCAATGCGCACAGGTGGAATCCCCTTCTCTTGCCAGATTTTTGCCTGTCGGCAGGATTCTTCGAGTACCCACTTGCCCAAGCTGTGTATTAAGCCTGTTTCTTCTGCAACGGAAATAAAAATGGAGGGTTCAACAAATTTCCCATCGGAGCGGCGCCATCGTGTCAAGGCTTCCAAACCACGGATGGCCCCTGTTTCAATGTCGATCTGAGGCTGATAGTACAATTCCAACTCGTTGTTTTGAATCGCTGCACGCAGATCCTGCTCCAGATGGAGTGTCTGTGACAAAAAGTAATCCATCTCAGAAGAAAAAAGCTGAAAGTTATTGCGGCCCAGTGTTTTGGCATGGCGCATGGCCACATCGGCTTTCGAAATCAGCATCTCGTCGTCTTGTCCATCATCCGGATAAAGACTGATGCCGATACTCGCGCTCAGGTGAAGCTGGTGGTTATCAACATTGATACGGTGACCAAGCCTTTCGACTAACTCACCGGCAAATTCAAGCGCTTGTATTTTATTTTTAACATGGGCAAATACGAAAGCAAATTCATCACCACCAAGGTGTGCAACAAAGTCGTTTTCCTGGCGCATGGCTTTTAACCGCTTAGCCACAATCCGGAGAATACGATCCCCAACCGCTCTTCCCAGCGCATCATTAATGCGTTTGAAATTATCCAGATTGATAAAATAGATACTCATTAACTGATCAGGGTTGCGGTTGTGCTTCATCACACGTCGAATGTGTTCTTTTAGAAGACTTCTGTTTGGCAACCGGGTTAGCTTTTCATGTGACACAAGGAAAGCCACTTTTCGGGCTTCACGTTTGACTTCTGTCAGGTCGCAAATGGCGAGCACCATCCCTTGGACGCCCCCTCGGTCTCGCAATAAGCTGGCGGATATGGAGACGTTGTAATCCCGGCCTGAACGGCTTTTTAATGCTGTCTGCCCTAATGACTTGAGACTGACGGTGTTTCTATGTTGGCTGTTTTTTAACCACGACATTAAATGCTGCTGCTGGTTATCGTCCAGATGTAAAACCTGGTCAAATGACTGGCCATGGACTTCATTGAGTTTCAAGCCGGTCATGTGTTCGGCGACAGGGTTTAAATAAACGACTCGTCCACTGGCATCTGTTGTAATCACGCCATCTGCAATTGACTGCGCTGTCAATTTAATCTGGTTTTGTTCACGCGAAAGGTCGTGCCCTACATGCTTGAGCCGCCGCCACCCCCACAGCGGATAGCTGAGCGCCAAAGTCACCAGAACCGGCATCGGCGGGAACCAAAGATTAAAAAACTTTAAGGCCACAAAGCTAAACCCTAGTGCAACAACAAATAAACTACCCGTTGTGATAATGACCCATTCATTTCTAAAAACGTAATACAGTAAGACCGGCGTCAAAATAAACAGGGCAGTTAATGCCAGCTGCATGGATAAGGAAAAAGGTGTAACAACCTCGCCACTGATTAAGACATCCAACGCCAGGGCTTGAAAAACAACACCGGGGATCGCTTTTTTGTCCCCAGACGTAGGTGTCATGACAAATGGGGAAAGTCCCGCCGCTGTCGGTCCGACCAGGACGTATTTATCACGCAGCGACAGTTTTTCAAGCTGGCGGTCCGTTGATTTTAAAACGGTAGTATAAGAAAGCGCTCTGAAGTACTGGTCTGGGCGTGAAAAGGGAATCATGGCAGACGATTCGCAAAAGCCACTTTGCTCTCCACGAATAAACGTCAGTTGTTTGGCCGAAGGCCCTTGATTGGCTTGCCAGATCATCGCTTGACCTAAACTTGGCCACTGGCCAGATTGCGTGTTTGTCAGCAAACATGTCCGCCTTGCAACGCCATCTGAGTCAAAATCAACATGGGTATGACCAAGCACAGCACCCGCTTTGATAAACGGCTCCAGCGGTTTGCTCAATATAAACCCTGCTTCACTTTTTTCCCAGAATACAGGGAGTACCACGCGCCCGTTACGCTGAATGGCCTTGGCCAGCTGATCATCATGCTGTCCCGGCTCTGAAAAATGAATATCAAACGCCACGACCTTGGCGCCCGCCCTTGTCAACTTATCGAGTAATTCCGCATGAACCAATCGTGGCCATGGCCAGCGGCCAATTTGCCTTAAGCTCTGCGCATTAATTTCAATAACAACAACGTCACTTTTATGAATTCCAGGCAGCGACACTTTCTGAAACCAGTCATAAACCTGGTTACTCCAATGCTGCGTCACCCCTGTCCAGACAAAACCCAGACCGACAAGGCAGAGCATGAGCGCCACACCAAGCGCATTCGTCCAGCGCTGCTCTAAACTCGCATACAGGGAATTCATACTAGAAGGTGTATCGAATGTTTATGTTGAATAATGATTTTTATGGAAAAATTTGAAAGCTGCCAACATCACTAAAAGCCCCCCATGATTGCCCCTTTTCCTGCGCAGCCACGCGCCAATAATAATGGCCTGGCTCCAGCCTTCCGTCTACTGTGTAACGGAAAGTAGAAACATTTGTTTCATCGACGATCAGTTCATCAAAGTCCGTATTTTTCGAAATCTGAACGCGAAACCGTTCCATCTTCTGCGGTGTATTCCAAAAGAGACTAATGTAACCACTTTGCTGACGCCCTGACACTCTATTAATTTGAGGCACAATTTGGGTTGCTGACATTGCCGTGGGTGTTTCGGGGTTTAACTGCATCGCCAGGGTTTCTGTCACGCCAAACTCATGGTAGCCATCAAAACCGGACAAACCATTTTTCTTGACGGCGCGCACTTTCATCCAGTAATGCCCTTCATTTAATGCCACATTTTCGAGTACAACTTCGTTGTTTTCCAATACCGCTTCAATCAGTGAAATCGAAGAGCCCAAACTGCCTACTCTTAGCTCATAGGCAGCGGCTCCTGTCACAGCAGGAAAAGGTAACTGGGCAGGTAGCTGGTCAATGACGGAGGGAAACCCCGAAAGATCAGGAGAACGCAAAAGCGATTCAGGCTTTTGCATCCCGGTTGCTTGATCCGCAATCAAGCCTGATCCCGAAACTAAATCGATCAGATCATCGCTATCACCCACCGCAACAATACCTTCCGTCACCATGATTCTGGACAGCTTTCTAACAGCATCAAACTCTAGCCGGTAACGGGTACCTCTAACACTGGTCACCAGTGATGGGGTTTTGATGTCAAATCCGGAACCCGCCTCTTTCTGGGGAGCTACTTCAACGTCCGTTTTACCGTAGGGCAACTTCAACTCCGAGCGATTCATCTCCGTATTTTCATAATGCTGCATAGCCTGGAGGATCAGTTTCCCATTCGATTGCAGGTAAATTAATGAACCGTCTTTCAAACGAATACTGACAGCACTTTCATCATCGGTTGTGACCACCTCCCCTGTCTGGAGTCGGTCCCCAACTTTGACTGCCCGTGACGCCCTATTCACAATGTGTTCAGGTGCCCCTCTGACTTCAACAACAACAGCATAGCTTTCTTTTTTCCTCATCCAGGACAGAGGAATTTTTAAGATTTTGCCCACTGGCAGTTGTCTTGGGTTCTCGACCCGGTTATACGTCCTCAATGTTTCGGCTAGGTATTCATCGTTTAAAAAGCGTTCGGTCAACAACCACAAGGTATCGCCCTTTTTTACTTCGTATTCCCAGTCACTCAATAGTTTGGGCAGCTCTGCGCGACTGTTGACTGGGAATAGAAATAAAAGTGACAAAAACAGAGAAAACCCAAATGCCGGCATAACGATTGAGTATCGTGGGAGCTTGATATCAATACCAACCCGCGAACGAACAGTGAAAGATAAAGTTGATAGTGTTTCTATGATCATTTAGTAACAGCTGAATAATTAACCACTTTTGTAATGCATAATATATATTATTTTGATCAAATAGCTAAAAATAATTAAAAAAACTGGCGGTATCGATATGTTTTCTCTACTAAAAATAAATAACCCAAAAGTAATTGGCTATTATCACTCCAGACAATCCCGCCTGATTGTGCTTTTATTAATACTCACCCCTTTGTGTGGGCAAAAGACTCTGGCTGAAACAGTCCCTGAACCTGTTTTTGGAGGCCAAGTTTATATTGAACAAGCCGGCACGCCCGGCAAGCCAGCGGTTGTCCTGATTCATGGCTTAGGGGATGAAGCCGCAACGTCCTGGAATACAACAACAACCTATTTGGAAAAGGACTATGCGCTCTTCAAATTTGATTTACCCGGCTTTAGGCGGTCGAGTAAAGCCAATGAACTTTATTCGCCCGAAAATTATACTAAGCTTATTCGCTTTTTAACTCAAAAGTACGTGGAATCACCTTTTCATCTGGTTGGGCATTCAATGGGAGGCGCCATTGCCTTAGACTATGCGGCAACCCACCCTAATGATGTTAAAACGCTCACGCTGGCCAATCCGGCCGGTATCCTTCACCGGCTGGCCTACAGCCAATTTCTTGTGCCGCTGGGTATCGACTTTATGACCAATGGTTCGTTACCTGCCAAAGATCGTTTGAGCCAATTCGCCGGAAAAATTATGAGTTCCCTGGACCAGAGGCTGCCAGTTAATCTGGAAACCATGATGCCACTGCCAATCTTCAGAGCACAATTTTTAGGCGGCAACCCCAAAACAATTTCAGCGATGGCGTTGGTGCTGCATGACTTCAGTCAGATACCCGAACAAGTTACGGCCCCTACGCTTATTGTTTGGGGCGAGAACGACTCAATTGCACCTGTACGCACCGGGCATGTCCTTAATGCACTCATTCCCAATTCACAACTGGAAATTATTTCAGGTGCCGGCCATGTTCCCTTTGTTGAAGCTCCAAGAAAATTTCACCAGTTTCTGCTAAATCACCTCGCCCACCCCAAGGTCAATGCTACGCTCTCGTCACCCAGACTTCCGAATCGAGTCCAACACACAGCACAATCCTGTGAAAACGAACAAAATAAGGTATATACCGGCACGATTGAGCAGCTGTCGATTCGGCATTGCTCGAAGATCCTCATTCAGGACGCCCGCATTACACAACTTTCGATTATCGATTCAACAGTGGAGATCAGAAACAGTCACTTAAAAAGCGACCGAATTGCGCTGATCAGCCAATCATCACACATCACCCTCACCGCCGGGACAGTAGAAGGCGATATCGCAATTAAAGTTTACCAAAGCCAGTTAGACGTAGCCGGCACATTGATCATAGGAAAAACAGCGGCGATCACCGCACCCGTAGAATCCACAGCGCTCTTTTCACTGGGCCGGATCGACAGCCCTCATCAACCCGGACACATCATGCACGGGCAAACCCTCATTACCCCACACAAACCGTTATAAAAGTACTCGCGTCTAACTAAATCAGTGCCTTAAAATGCCGGAAAACGGCAAAAGCCAAGCCTGTCACAACCAGAAACAACCCGACCTTGATCAGGCCTCGAAGCCGGGGACGGGTTGACGGAACCGTGCGCAATAAAAAAAGGCCAAGTACCAATAAAACACCAAGGAAAAGAAAAATACGCACGGCTCACCTGTCACTACGATTGCATCGCACCTAAAATTGCGGACTTAACCGGTGCCAGCTCGGCTTTCACTGTCATAACTGTATCGGTACACTGATTAATGGCTGTGTCCGGGTCTTTAAGGCCGTGGCCGGTCAGGGTGCATACCAGTTTGCTGCCTTCCGGAATTTTCCCAAGCTTGATGTCGCGCAGCGCGCCGGCAACCGAAATGGCCGATGCTGGTTCACAGAAAATACCTTCCCGGTTCGCCAGCAACTTTTGTGTGGCCAGGATTTCGCTGTCATCAAACTCATCAAACCAACCGCCAGACTCCGTTTGTGCAGCCGTTGCTTTATCCCAGCTTTGGGGGTTGCCAATACGAATGGCTGTTGCAACCGTTTCCGGGTGTGCAACCGGTTCCCCGCGTAAAAATGGGGCGGCACCGCTGGCCTGATAGCCGCACATGACGGGCCTTTGATTACTAAATCCTCGAGAAAAGTACTCGCAGTAGCCCATCCAGTAAGCAGAAATATTCCCCGCATTACCCACGGGTAAACAGTGATAATCCGGCGCGGCGCCCAATGCGTCGACAATTTCAAACGCAGCCGTTTTCTGCCCATGTAAACGGTAAGGGTTAATGGAGTTGACAATGGCTACGGGCGCTTCCTGAGCAACCTCTTTGACCAGCTGCATACCCGCATCAAAATTTCCCTTGATCTGGATGATTTTTGCACCATGCATCATCGCCTGAGCCAATTTTCCCATTGCAATTTTGCCTTCAGGAATGAGCACAAATGCTGTGATCCCCGCACGTGCTGCATACGCAGCCGCAGAGGCAGACGTATTCCCGGTTGATGCGCAAATAATGGCTTGTGCGCCTTCGTCGACAGCCTGAGTGACAGCCATAGTCATGCCTCGGTCTTTGAATGACCCGGTGGGATTCAACCCTTCGTACTTAACATACAGATCAACCTGCTTACCAATATCCCGTGGGATATTGTTCAACCGGATCAGCGGCGTATTGCCTTCTCCAAGGCTGATAACCCGCGTGTCGTCACGCACCGGCAAATGATCTCGGTAACGGTCAATAAGGCCTAAATATCGAGTAGTCGATGGCATAATGTTTTCCTAAGCAAGTGTCTCAACACGGATACGGGTAACCCGGCTGGTAACGGATGATAAAGCTTCAATACGCTCAATGGCCTGATTCATAACGCCTTCGCGCACCCGCCGACTCAACAGGATAACCGGTACGCTGGTACCCTCTGATTCCGGTTCTTTTTGAATGATGGCTTCAATGCTAATGCCTTGATCACCCAAAATTCGGGTAACATCCGCCATCACACCCGGTCGGTCTTCGGCCTCCATCCGCAGGTAGTACTCAGACCAAATATCTTCAATGGGTAATACTGGCACATCCGCAAGCGCTCCTGGCTGAAAAGCCAGATGGGGAACACGGTTGAGCGGGTCTGAAGTCAAGGTTCTCACAACATCAATAACATCTGCGACAACAGCGGAGGCTGTCGCAGCACTGCCCGCACCGGCACCATAGTAGAGAGTAGGCCCGACGGCATCGGCTTGAACCATTACACTGTTCATCACCCCATCGACATTCGCCAATAAGCGCTTCTGGGGTATTAGTACGGGATGAACACGTAATTCAATACCAGAGCCGTCAAACCGCTTCGCGATACCTAAGTGTTTGATGGTGTAACCCAGCTCTGAAGCATATGTGACATCTTCCTGAGCAATGTTGGAAATACCTTCTGTAAAGACTTTGTCAAATTGCAGGGGCACACCAAAGGCGATTGAGGCCAGAATAGTCAGCTTATGCGCAGCATCAATCCCTTCGATATCAAAGGTTGGATCAGCCTCTGCATAGCCCAAGGCCTGGGCTTCTTCCAGGACATCTTCAAAGCTTCGGCCCTTATCACGCATTTCCGAAAGAATAAAATTGCCGGTTCCGTTAATAATGCCTGCGAGCCACTCAATTCGATTGGCGGATAACCCTTCACGAAGAGCTTTTATGATAGGAATACCACCGGCCACGGCCGCTTCGAAAGCCACCATAACGCCCTTTTCCTGAGCTGCGGCAAATATTTCATTGCCGTGCAGCGCAATAAGTGCTTTGTTAGCCGTTACGATATGTTTGCCATTATCGATGGCTCTTAATACCAGGGTACGCGCAGGTTCCAGCCCACCCATGAGCTCGACCACAACAGAAATACTCGGGTCGTCGACAATATCCGTGGGTTCGATGGTCAAATCGAGATTTTTGATGCCTAACGCTTCTGCCTTGGGTAGGTTGCGAATAGCAGCATGGGTCACCAAAATGCTGCGCCCCGCTCTGCGCATGATCTCTTCAGCATTCCGACGCAGTACCGTGACCGTTCCCTGGCCAACGGTCCCTAAGCCTAATAGACCAATTTTAACGGGCTCCAACGGCTTCTCCTCTCATAACGCCATCTTTTCGAAACATATCTTTAATACCTCTTACCGCCTGACGTGTACGATGTGTATTTTCAATCAAGCCGAAACGCACATAATCATCACCATAATGACCAAAGCCGATACCCGGTGCTGCCGCCACTTTGGCATCTGTAATGAGTTTTTTGCAAAATTCCAATGATCCCATTTCCCGATAGGGCTCAGGCACTTTTGCCCAAACAAACATGGTGGCTTTCGGTTTTTCTACAGCCCAACCTGCCTGACTAAGTCCATCGCACAGCACGTCGCGACGCCCTTTGTATAAGTCACAGATTTCTTTGACACAGGTTTGATCACCTTCCAGCGCGGTGATCGCGGCGACTTGTATTGGGGTGAACATGCCATAATCGAGGTAGGATTTTATCCGTGCAAGCGCTGCAACCAGATCTGGGTTCCCGCACATAAAGCCAACTCGCCACCCGGGCATGCTGTATGATTTGGACAGCGAAAAGCATTCGATGGCGACATCTTTTGCGCCTTTGGCCTGTAAAATGGAGGGGGCTTGATAGCCATCAAAAACGATATCGGCATAGGCCAGATCATGCACTACCCAAATTTCATTTTGCCTCGCAATTTCAACCACTTGTTCGAAAAAATCCAGTTCTACACAGTCTGCCGTTGGGTTGGACGGGAAGTTCAAAACAAGCATTTTTGGTTTAGGCCAGGTGTCTGCAATGGCTTTTTCCAGCTCACTGATAAAGTCCCCACCGGGCACCATGGGCACATGACGGATGTCCGCACCAGCGATGACAAAACCATACGGGTGAATGGGATACGTCGGATTTGGTACCAGTACCGTGTCACCAGGACCTGTCGTTGCCAGAGCCAGGTGTGCCAGCCCTTCTTTCGAACCAATGGTGACAATTGCTTCTGTTTCAGGGTCCAGATCCACCTCATAACGGCTTTGATACCAATTGCTGATCGCTTTGCGCAGGCGTGGAATCCCACGCGACATGGAGTAGCGGTGCGTGTTACTTCGCTGCGCCACTTCAATCATTTTATCGACAATATGCCTGGGTGTCGGCTGATCCGGGTTTCCCATGCCAAAATCAATAATATCTTCCCCGCGCGCACGGGCTTCTGCCTTTAAGGTATTAACGATATTAAATACATAGGGAGGCAACCGTTCTATGCGCTTAAATTCTTTATCCACTCGTTTCACCTGTTATCACAAAGAAAAAGGCGTAAATGCTCGTTACGCCGTTACGGTAATTGATCAATTATAACGAATACCATGGCCTGTGACAGACACAGTTACCGTTCGGTATTACGGAGCAGACGGTGGCTTGGGCTGAAACCACTGCAGCGTTTTATGTAAGCGCACCACTTCTCCAATGATGATCAATGTCGGAGGTTGAATTTGCTCAGCCGCTACACGTGCCGGTAAATCTTCCAACGTACCCACCACGACTTTTTGCTCAGGCGTGGTGCCCTGCTGAATCAAGGCAGCAGGCATATGCTTTTCCAGCCCGTGCTCAATCATTTTTTCACAAATGATGCCAACACTACTCAAGCCCATATAAAACACGACCGTTTGATCTTTTTTGGCCAGAGCGTCCCAATGCAAATCGGCGCCTTCACCCTTCTGATGGCCTGTTACAAATATACAAGCCTGGGAGTAGTCACGGTGAGTTAAGGGAATCCCCGCATATGTTGCGCACCCAGACGCTGCGGTAATACCCGGCACAACCTGAAAGGTAATCCCTTCATCGACAAGGGTTTCGATTTCCTCACCTCCGCGGCCGAAAATAAACGGGTCCCCCCCTTTTAAGCGCAGAACCCGCTTACCTTCTTTTGCCAAGCGGACAAGAAGTGCGTTAATGCCCTCCTGCGGGATGGTATGATTGGAGCTCTTTTTCCCGGCATAAATCTTTTCGGCCCCCCGGCGAACCAAATCCAATATGGGTTTAGAAACCAGGCGGTCATAGACTACGACATCGGCCTGCTGCATCAAGCGCAGTGCACGGAAGGTCAACAAGTCCGGGTCCCCAGGACCGGCTCCTACCAGATAGACTTCCCCTGAAGTGACGGTTTTATTACGCCAATCGTCCAATTGACGCTCCAGCATTCGCTTTGCGTCGTCTAAAAAACCAGACAATACCAGCTCCGCCACCGGCCCTTCGAGGATGCTCTCCCAAAATTTTTGCCGTTCATGGGGTGAATGAAGGGTTGATTTAACGACTGGGCGATACGTGGAGACGAGCTTTGACAACTCTCCAAAAGCTGCGGGAATATACGCCTCTAAGCGGCTACGCAATGACCGGGCAAGTACGGGTGATGCCCCACCCGAAGAAACGGCAACTTGCACAGGATCACGATCTACCAGCGAACCAAAAATCACACTTGAAGTATCCCGTGAGTCGACAACATTCACAAGAATATTCCGCTGTTTACAAGATTGGGCAATGGATTGATTCAACGCAGAATTATCCGTCGCAGCGATCACCAGATCGATACCATCAAGATCAGACAGACTGAATTCACGTGCGGTATAAGCCACTTGGCCCCTGTTGACCGACTCTTGCAGGTTTCTGCTCAAACGCGGTGAAACGATACTCACGGATACACCACACTGCAATAACAGCGAAACTTTACGTGCAGCAACATCACCACCGCCAACAACCAGACATTTACGGGATTTAGGGTTCCAGAAAAGGGGAAGCATAGAACTGGCCTATCAAGAAAATACAAGGATGCCAATTGCCATCGCAACAGGCGTGATCAAGGTGGTCAACACATTAAGGCCCAAGTATGGCAACAGGTTTTGATTACGACAAAGACTGCGATGAAGACCCAACCCTATCCATAAAGCCAGTGGCGCACTGACTGCACCCAAAAATGCGCCTGGAGGGACCTCGGAAAAAAAAATGGCAGCCACCATACTGAGGTAAGACAGACCCATAAAAACATTATAAATTCGAATACTGAAACGTTGGCCATAAACAACAGGCAGGGTTTTCCGACCCACACGACTATCAGGCTCTGTATCCGGCAACTGATTCAACAAAAGTAAATTATTCACCAGAAAAAAACAGGGTAACGACATCATAAAAAAATGTAAGGTATACGCACCGGTTAAGACATATCCCGTTCCCAGAATCATCAGTGGCCCAAATGCCAGGCCTGGAGCAACCAGGCAGAACCAGGGTGACCGAACAACCCAACGCGAATAGGTCAATACGATGGCCAATCCAGGCAGGCCCACATATAACAAAGGGCTTCCAGCCTCTAACAATAAACTCACGCCAACAGCAATCAGCAATAAAGTCGAAAAAACGGCGAGTAAGCCCGTCCACGAAACCAGCTCCGGGTATTGAGGCAATGCACCACTGCCACCACTGAAAGGCGTTCTCTGAGTCATTAAATCCAGACCGTTACGGAAATCTTCATATTCATTGAAGGCGTTAACCGCAATGTGTGCAGCAATCGCCCCGATCACAATCAAAAAAACGAGGCCCACCGGTATGGTGTTGAGTTCGTGACTCGCAAGTGCGAAAGGAATGGATAAGCAGGCAGGCGTCAGGATTAAAAAATTGGGGCGGGCTGTTTTCAGCAAGCCCATCATCTGCGTCGCTGTTTTCATCCGGCTATTCTACAAAAATACAGGCGTTTTGCGAGTACTGCACGCCGGCTCGATCCGGTGAGAAACGTGAAATCTCACGTGAATACTGCCGGCGGCACAAGCCAATCTGCACCCGGCTCACCCCGCAGGCAGGCCACCACACTGAAAAACTGATATCTCGCAATACTTAGAAATGCACACCCAGCGTGAGCGTTGTCGTATCCGTATCTTCAAACTCATAGCGAGTTAACTCAAGTTCAAAGCGAATGCCCGTACTAAAGCCAACCCCAACGCCATAAGCCACGCCTGTATCATCAACCGATCCACCGGAGTTGTAATCGACTTCTGCAGCGATCACGCCGGCCCGGCCAATGACATAGATGGGCCCAATACTCCTGGCAGACAAATAAAGCGCTTGGGAGGCATAGCTGTAGTCACCACTGTCCGACTCACCGTCTGAGATGGAGCGAGTGATCTCAAGCTCTGTGGCAATGTCAGCGGCAATAAGGTCAAGGAACTCATAACCCAGCTGGCCTGAAACGATCGTTGTTGGGTCAATGCCATCCGCGTCAAAATCAACCCCACCCGCTTTTACTCCAAAAATAATTTCACTGGCAGAAGCCGTGGACAAGTTCAGCCAGCATAAGACACTCAGCGCAATCGCAGCAGATACGTTCCTGTAATTCATGAGTACTCCTTAATCTTCACTTAAATAATAAAATTCCACGAGTATTCCAGCTCCTTCGTTGCAGGGTCTAGGGTGGAACACCCGCCATTGAAATGCCTATGCGGCCAGTGTTTTCAACCACCAACCACCTGATCACACTTTGGCCCGTTATGAACATCAGAATTGTAGCAGTACAAAGGCGTCAATTGCGGAATACCTTCAGCAATTTTCACAATTTAACAGGGAGGAACGGGTGACTGAAGCCTTATTAAAGAAAGAAGCGCTCCAATTGGACAGCTTGCTTTCTCTGTCAGCGGACATCCCGTCGAAAAATAATCACCGGGCTTTCTTGGTAAATGCCAAAGGTCGCCACCGCACTCGGATTTTGATCCACGCTACCTTTCCAAGGATACTGGAGATACGTGGGCACGGTGTAATCAACCTGAACCGAACCCGTTTGACCCGCACCCGGCGCAGACAACGTTAATCGGAATTCACCCGGCGCCACACTGGAAAACGCACCGCTCAGGGCAGCGGCATCCAGCGAGCCATCGAGATGCGTCAACATTTCAGCAGGCACAGGCGTACAGCTATCCGCTGAGTGGCGGATGAAATCGCCAATAGCCGCATCGTAACGTTGCAAAATAACCGGCAAACTCAAGTCCTGAAGTTCTGATCCGTGAGCACTTTTAGCGAATGCACGCCCGTAAACCAGCTGTGTACTTACTGGCTCCAGCGTGTTGCCGCTGGTGAAATGCGAACTGACGTCTCCATCGCTCACGCTTGTTACTCGCAGCTGAATATCGGCATTGAATGGGTCCACCAGGGCCTGATCCGTTTTATCAAATTCATAACGATCATCGCCGAATGTAAATTCAAAAGTGCCGGCTGACGAAGGAGTGATCACCCGCCCACTGCTGTCAACTGTCTGGGTGATTGTCAGGGGAAGGCTGTCTGTCCCCAACTGCGTATGATCCGCCGTGACAGGCGCCACGCTCACACCGGCTTTTGTGAGGAACGCAAACGCTCCCTCATAGTTTTGCGTGGTGTCCCCAAACGCATTTTGAGCTGTGATACTCAGCGATGGTGGTGTTTGATACCCAAATGTCTGACCAATATAGGTAAACCCCGCCGAGCAGGCGTCAGCGAAAGCGCCGCCGTCAATCCCGGATAAGGCAAACTGAGCGGGTGTAAAACGCCCAACCCGAGGCAGTACCGCGCTGATATCGCCTGCACCTAAATAGCTCCCATCGGCAACGTTCGCCGTCAAGCTGAGAATACCCACTTCTGACCAGGAAAAAGTACCCGTAAAGGTCCCTGCATGCTGATTCACCAGAGAGCCGCTCAGTGTGCCTGCTTGCCCACCAGAAGGCTGAACCAGTTGGTGAGACAATACGATAGATTCAGGATTTTTTTCCTGACCATAGTTGGGAGTGAGATTACCGTCCCGGTCAACCGCTGTAACCGTCACCTCAAATGGTTTACCTGCTGCGGTAAACGCCGGGCCGGTGGCATCGCTCGCCTCAGGGTTCACCATACTGTCTGGCTGGCGCAGAACGTGTGTCAATTCAAACGCGGCCGGTTTGACAACAAAGCCATTGCTGTTCCCGATAATCACATCAGCCTCATTGAGATCATAGACGCGCAAGCGGATTTTCCCGGCATCACGGTACTTGACGTTAACAGACGCCTTGCCCTGATCAAAACGGACGGTTTGGGCACGCTGGTAGGTACCCATACTGATCACCTGCCCGTCAATCGTCATCGAAAGACTGCCGCTCACAGGATCCAGGTATTCCCCCCACAGCCGCAACGAGCGATCACCTGTGTAACTTTCGATAACGCCACAAACCGGGTCAGTCGAGGTTGTACCATAAGCGGTGATAGAAATCGGAAAATTTTGCCCCGCAAGTTGTGTTGATACAGGGTCCGAGGCGGGTGGATCGGTCACCGGATTAGCCGTCAGTAAAAAACCACTGGCGGAGAACACAAAATCATCTTCGCTATCATCATCACGTACAGCGCCATCATACGCATCAATGTTAAATGTTTTAGGTCCATCCGGATATTGCAGGGTAAAAGCAACCTGCCCTTGGTCAGCTGCTACAAAGGTATAAGTGGCCATACCGTCACCGGGGATGGCATCGCGCAAGAATCCAGCGCCAGTCGTTGCTACCCAGCTCCCCGAGCCGGTTTGTGTATCCAGTGTTACGGTTCCCGTATAGGTAGAGTGGACATCACCGTAGTTATTCCTGGCTTCCAGAAGCACCGTTTCTCCAGCCGAGCAATAGATACCGGCGCCGTCGTGAGACAACGTAAAGCGCTCCAGCGTTGGCGCCTCACAATAACGCACCTGCTCTTTTAAGACATTAATTTGTGATGAGGAAAGCGCCTCGTCATAAATCACTACCTCATCCAAAAAACCCTTTAAATTGTAAATATCTGGCCGGTGCCCCATGGCACCAATAATCGGATCAAATGAGGCCGGCACCCCCATTTTTCCGGTGAAGGACCGGCTGCCTGACAAAGCACCATCGACATAAATCTTCATTTCAGCGCCATCAAATACACCCGCAATGTGGTACCACTGATCAACAGTAATCGGCGTGGTACTGTGCAACCGGTTTATATTCCCATCAGCATCCCAAAGGGAAAAAAGCACTCTGCCGCGCCTGATGCCGATCTCAAATCCACGATATGGACCACAGCAGTCACGCGTATTGGAAAAGAGATAGTCATAGGCAGAAGATTCGGTCACTTTGATCCAGCCGGCCACTGTGACCGCATCTTCGATTTCATTAATTTGAGGAGCATTGTTCAATTTAATATGTTCGTCCGGGCGCAACGAATGCTCTTCGATCTTGGCATACCGGCAAGTCCCTACCGTGCCTGGAATAGCAGGTGACGCGGCTTCGGTACTGGCGCCATTTTGCGCCGTGCCATGAAGTTGATTACCGCTGCTGTCCAACACTTCATTAGCCGTGCCGTTCCACCCTGTTTCCTCAAAGTGCCATTGTGCAACCGGGTCTGGAAGCGAGAGGTAATCCCCATAAACTTTTACATTATCGTAAGCGATGCCCGAGTCATTATCGTACGTATACAAACCGAATGTTTGTATGGCCGGGCGCTCGCCACTGGCCTGCAAAGCATACTGCTGAGTGTCACAATCAACCCAGGCCGTAATGCCATCGGCTTCGTCCACAACAACCGACAAGGTAAAAGTTTCCGGCAAGGCTATATTTTGCCGACGGTCTAAAATGGTTCGCGCACCCCGGGTTACTTTAAGTAACTCAAAATCCCGCGAGGCTCTGGACCAATCACCTTCAGAACCCGAATAAGCCGTTCCGTAATTCTTCCAGCGCACCATGTAGTAATTGTCGTGATCAACATAGCCGAAGATGAGCCCTACACCGTTGTTTCCGCCGGTGATGTTGGCATCAATATCGACCTGTAAGGTATAACTTTGCAAATACCGGTTTTGGTGGCTAAGGTCATTGCCTAAAAAGCCATGGCAGGCATTGCGCCGTTCGCTCAACACGCCGTTATTCACTGACCAATTACATCCTTTGTCATTAAATCGTTTAACGTCCCAACCGGCATAGTCGTTATCATCAAAGTTATCCTCAAATAACAACGCCTGGTCTGAGTAAACAGGGCACGTTGGCTGACAAACACGCGGCTGACCATCCCAGTTAAGGCCTTGGGATTGATCAAGATAAATGGCTCGGATATCCGAATCATCCAGCCCCTGGTCAAACAGGAGTAATTCATCAAGCCGGCCATCCCAGTCCTGGTTGCTCACAAACCCGCCTTCAACCGAGTCTTGTTCCTGGCCAATAATCAAACCGCCATCAACCATCGAGATGGCCTCACTTGGCAAATTAGCGCAACCCTGTTTTTCAGCATTAATAAACAAACAGTTTTCTCCGCCGCGGCGGCGCCATACCAGGTGCTTCCACGCGCTATCATCGATGGAAGTGGTTGAGATTTTACTGGACGTGCCTTTCACAAACGGCTGAAAAACCCTGGCCGAGGGCCAATACCACAAGAACTGGTTATATTGCCGAGGCACCGCAGCGGATAAAATACTGGCCTGCTGAGAAATGGCCCCCGTTTTAGCCCAAACCGAGACCGTGACATCTTCGGTACCATCCAACACAGCCGGATCAAGGCGAATATAATCTGTCACCCCATTTTCAGACAGATCTACAGCATTACAGACCAGCCCCTGCACCGGGTGAGCACTGCCGTGTGCGGATCCGTGGCGCGCATGACGACTGTTGTCGCTGACTTCCTGCTGCCCGGATGCCCACTGCGTTTCGTCAAAAAACCAGGCGCCTTGGAGCTGGGGTGTTTCGGCTGCGCAAGCATGTGTCTTGTCTTTGAGCTCAACAATTTCAGTTCCACTCAAAGCCCGGTCGTAAACGGCCACCTCGTCTAAAAAGCCCTGTAAGTTATAGGCGCTCGGATAAGCGGCTAATGCGCCAATAACCGGATCGAACGAAGCCGGTGTCCCGATTTTGCCCGAAACTGCCCGGGTTCCTGACAAAACACCATCCACATAAACCTGCATGCTCGCCCCATCCAATACACCCGCAATGTGGTACCACTGATTCAAGTTGAGCGTTGTCGCGCTGTCTAGATTCTTTCGTCTTCCATTTTCATCCCAAATACTGAAACGAGCCTTATTCTGGCTGACGCGCAACTCAACACCTTTATATGAGCCACAGCAATCACGGGCCGTTGAAAAGAGATAGTTGTAGGGAGAGTAGTGAGTGATTTTGATCCAACCGGCAACGGTAATGGCATCTGCAATATTTTTAAGTACATCAGCCCCCTGCAAGGTCACATAGTCCCCTGCACGGATACTGGCATACCGGCAAGTCCCAGTGCTGCCCGGTATCGCAGGCAACAAGTTACCGGTATTAGCACCCTGCTGTGCAACGCCGTGTAAACCATTCCCGCTGCTATCCACCACTTCATTGGCCGTACCACGCCAGCTGGCTTCCTCAAACTGCCAAATGGCAAGGGGGCCGGTGCTTGCCTGCACGGGCAATCCTGGAATAGCCAGAAGCGCAATGAGAATTGTGGTAAAGGATCGTTGTTTGAACAAGGCGCGCCTTTATTGTCATAAAGTAGATAAATGCTCAGAGAGGCAAAATTCATGCCGCGTCAAAAAAATGACAAAATAAAACCGCTCTGAACAAGACATCCCCCCATGAATCCATTACTATTTCCCTTGCCTTTCCTAAACCAACAACAAAAACCGGAAAAAACACTCGTATGTCATCGGCTCGCCCCATCCCGCTGAAACCACTGCACATCAGTATTTTGATTTTTGGCTGCTTGATCGCCCTGTTGAGTTTTGGCCCACGCTCGACAATGGGCTTTTTTATGACGCCTGTCACCGAGGCACACGGGTGGGGACGGGAAATTTTTGCACTGGCCATTGCCTTGCAAAATTTGTTCTGGGGAATAGGGCAGCCCATCGCCGGTATGGTTGCTGACCGGTTTGGAACCTACCGAACCTTGGTGGTTGGCGCGCTGTTTTACATGAGCGGGCTCTATTTGATGGCCGAGGCCACGACGCCACTGGCTCTGCAACTCACCTCAGGTGTGCTGATCGGGTTGGGCGTCTCCGGCACCTCGATGATGTTGGTCCTGGCCTCTTTTGCTCGCCTGTTGCCCGAAAACTTTAGAACCATTGCGTTTGGTATTGGCACCGCATCCGGCTCGCTGGGGCAGTTTTTATTTGCTCCCCTCGGGCAGCATTTTATTCATCAATACGGCTGGCAAACGGCCTTGCTGCTCTTTGCCTTGAGCCTTTCGATTGTACCGTTGCTGGCCATTGTGCTGAGAGGCAAACCGGGCAATCCCACAGAAACATTACAGGTTGCCGATCAAACCATTCGCCAAGCACTGGCGGAAGCTTTTGGCCACCGCAGTTACTTACTCCTCGTCGCTGGCTTTTTTGTTTGCGGATTTCACGTTGCCTTTATCACCACACACTTACCGGCATTCATTACCGATGTCGGCATCGATGCGAAGTGGGGCGCCTGGGCGATCGGACTCATCGGGCTGTTTAATATCATCGGCGCACTGAGTTCTGGCTTCTTATCCAACCGTTACACCCTACGCTACTCGCTTTGTTTTATCTATTCCGCCAGAGCTGCGGTGATTGCAGTCTTCATCCTGTTACCCGTCAGCACAGGTTCAATCCTCATCTTTTCAGCTGCGATGGGGCTTTTATGGTTATCCACTGTGCCGCCCACCCAGGGGTTGGTCGCCGTGATGTTTGGAACGCGCTATCTGGCGACACTGTTTGGTTTTGTCTTTTTGTCCCACCAGATCGGCGCATTTATTGGCGTCTGGCTGGGGGGGGTTCTGTATGACGCAACCGGGGCTTACGAGGCTATGTGGTGGCTTTCAATACTGTTAGGACTCATGGCCGCTGTGTTGCATTGGCCTATTAAAGAGCAGGCCATCGACCGGGCTCCAGTAACCCTTTGAGTCGCTCATGCCGGACTTTCAAACACCGTTTGAACTGCATATCCGAGTAAGTGCCACTACCGGCACGATCAGCGAAACACTGGCGGGCGCAACGGGGCTCTCTAGAACGCGGCTCAAACAGGTGATGCAAAAAGGTGCCGTTTGGCTAAGCCAGGGGCGTCAAACCAAACGTGTTCGCCGGGCAAAAAAAATTCCTCCAGCAGGCTCGATCATTCATCTCTATTACAATGAAGCCTTACTCGATCAGGTTCCTCCTGCACCGAAGCTGATTGCTGATGAAGGTTTATATTCTATCTGGGAAAAACCTTGCGGATTATTATCCCAAGGGAGTAAATGGGGCGATCACCACAACATCCATCGCTGGGTGGAACAACATCATCAACCACAAAAACCGGCTTTCGTCGTTCATCGTCTGGACCGGGCCACCCGAGGGTTGATGATTATTGCCCACAGTAAAAAAGTGGCGACAGCATTTTCTCGGCAACTGCAAACACGCACCATCGGAAAATATTATCTGGCCGTTGTCCACGGTCACTTTCCCAGCGCGAACGAAACAAGCTTCTACAAAACGCCATTGCATGGCCGCTCCGCTTTAACGGAGGTAAAACCGTTACAGTACGATCCAGTTCGCAATTATTCATTGATGTGGGTCCGTATCCATACGGGCCGAAAGCATCAAATCCGCCTGCATCTATCTGAGGCGGGATACCCTATTGTGGGTGACCGTCTTTATGGCCAGAGCGACCACCGTCACGATCTTCAATTGACGGCTTATAAGCTGGCGTTTACCTGTCCTGTCGAGCCGGTGGACCGGGTTTATCAGCTCAGTCCCGACTTGATCATGACGCTAAAAACGGATGATGACTTACACAGGCTTAACGGGGAGCTCCAACTCACTGATACGCGCAATTTGTAATAAAGCATTAGGAAGGTTCGAAAAATAAATGGTCCGTTGCTGTTGCCGGGCCTGAATCACCCATTCAATCAAAAGGCCCAGACCTGCGCTGTTGGAACGTTCAACGCCCGCCAAGTCGATATAGATATCACCGCTCCCCTGCAGTGGATCATGTTCAGCTTTCATTTGGGCAAGCAAAGCGGGGACGGTATTAAAATCCAGCGCTCCACTCAAAGCATAGGTAGATTGTGTAGCCGCTACTTTTTTGCAAGTTGCCGCCATCAGCTACCACCACTGTTTTTCTTCGCCAGACTTGCAATTAGGCCTTCGACACCCGAGCGATTAATTTCTGTGGTAAAGCTGGTCCGGTAGGTGGTCACCAGGCTGATCCCGTCAATTGCGATGTCATAAACCAGCCACTCACTCCCCACTAGACGCAAGCGAAACTGCATGGGAATCGAGGGGCCGTTGGTTTGAAGGATATCCGCAAAAACATTAGCCCGATCGTCTCGATCACCCGTACGGAAGGGTTTGAATTGAATGGATTGATCGGAATATTCCGCCAGTGATTTGGTGTAAGTATTGAGCAGAAGTGTCTTAAACTCCTGAATAAGCTGTTGTTGTTGATTTGGGGTGGCGATACGCCAGTTTTTCCCAACAGCCAGTTTACTCATACCTTCAAAGTCCAGATACGGTGTTACATACTTTGCAACAATCTGGTCTTGATAGGCCCGATCTTGCTGAATCTTCTCTCTCTCTGCTTTAAGGATGTTAAAGATGCTATTAACCGACTGCTCAACCCGTTGCTGGGCAGGGTGTACATCGTCAGCAACCACCACGGTATTTAAACAAAACAAAAAAACGCCTAACAAGGAGACGATTAGCTGCTTCATTCTTCTTCTCCACTTTTGTTTGCCTGGCTAAAAATGAATTGCCCAATCACTTGTTCCAGTACCAGTGCTGACTGGGTGATTTCGATTTCGCTCCCATTCATTAAATATTCCTCTTCCGCCCCTGGCTCCAGGCCAATGTACTGCTCTCCCAGTAAGCCCGCTGTCAAGATAGCGGCACTGGTATCGGTCGGAAAGGTTGTAAAATCATTGTATAAAGTCATGGTGACTTTCGCCTGGTAAGTTTCCGTATCATAAGTGATATCTGTTACCCGCCCAACAACAACGCCACCAGCCGATACTGCCGACCGGGGCTTTAACCCACCCACATTTTCAAACCGGGCGGTTACGCTATAACCGTCTGGTGTTGTCCAGGTATTAATACTGCTCACGCGCAAGGCCAAAACAGCCAATGCGAGCATACCCAGCAGCATAAAGACCCCCACCATAATCTCAACTTTTCGTGTCACCATAGAAGAATCTCCGAAACCACTCCCTTTTGTCTTCAGCCAAACATCAATGCCGTCAACAGAAAATCAACCCCCAACACCGCCAGCGACGCTTGCACAACCGTGCGGGTTGTCGCACGCCCAACGCCTTCAGAAGTCGGCACCGCGTCATACCCTTCAAACAGCGCAATCCAGGTTACGATAAAACCAAACACAATACTTTTGATGACGCCGTTGAGGATATCTTCTTGCAAATCAACACCCGCCTGCATTTGGGACCAAAACGAACCCGCGTCCACACCAACCCACTCAACCCCCACAAGGTAACCGCCAAACACACCAACGGCATTGAAGATCGCTGCCAAAATGGGCACGGCAATAAATCCCGCCATGAGCCGGGGAGCAAAGATAAACCGGAATGGGTCAACGGCCATCATTTCCAGACCAGACAATTGTTCTGTGGCTTTCATGAGCCCGATTTCAGCCGTCAAAGCGGATCCGGCGCGCCCGGCAAACAGCAAAGCTGTGACGACCGGCCCGAGTTCCCTTACGAGGGTCAGCGCGACCACGACACCCAAAGATTCCTCTGCACCAAAATCTACCAGCGTATTGTAGCCTTGGAGGCCCAGCACCATACCTACGAAGAGACCGGCAACCACAATAATCACCAGTGTGAGCACACCCACAGAGTACAACTGCTTAATCAGAAGATGAAACCGCCGAATCAACCCCGCACAACCGGCCAGCGTCGACAGCAAAAACATGAAACGCCGCCCTAGACGCGCAACAGCCATCAAGCCTTGCTGGCCCAGATTTTGAGTCAGTTTCAACATAGTCAACCTGCCTGCATCAAGTCTGCCATGTACTCAGGCGCCGGGTAGTGAAAAGGCACAGGGCCATTCGCCTGCGCATGGATGAACTGTTGAACCCAAGGTGACTCAGAGGCCTTCATTTGATCCGGCGTCCCCTGCTCAATCACGACACCGTCAGATAGCACATACACATAATCTGCAATCGACAAGGTTTCCGCCACATCGTGAGAAACGACAATACTGGTTAACCCGAGCGCGTCGTTAACGGTCTTGATCAAATCGGCTAACACACCCATGGAAATCGGATCCTGGCCAGCAAAAGGCTCATCGTACATAATCATCATCGGATCCATAATCAATGCTCTGGCAAGTGCCACACGCCGAGCCATACCCCCGGAAAGCTCACTGGGCATGAGATCCCGCGCCCCGCGCAGACCCACAGCATGCAGCCTGATCAAAACCAGGTGACGAATAAGCGTCTCCGGCAGCTGGGTATGCTCGCGCAATGGGAAAGCGACATTATCAAAAACATTTAGATCCGTTAACAAGGCACCGCTTTGGAACAACATGCCAACTCGTTTACGCAATGTGTAAAGTGCACTGCGCGTGAGTCTATGAACATCTTGTCCATCAAGATGAATGGAGCCCTGATCGGGGTAAAGTTGCGCAGCAATCAGCTTCAACAAGGTTGTTTTGCCCGTTCCACTGGGCCCCATAATTGCTGTAATTTTCCCTCGCTGAATCGTGATATCGACACCAGAAAAGATCCGGCGGCTGCCGCGCGCAAAGTGCAAATTGGCAATATCGACCAGGGCATCCCTGCTTGAGCTCGAGGACGGCAAGTTAGACTTCCTTTGTTATGCTTATTGAACGGTATTGTACGCGGATTTATGTTTTACGTGTATTAACAGTGCAAATCAACTGGCCTTTGGCCAAACGTGCCATGACCTGCTCTCCCTCTGCGACATGCTCAGCATCACGCAAAATATCACCTTCGGGATAGGTACTGACCACTGCATAACCTCTTTCCAGCGTTGCCAACGGGCTCACATTGTCCAAAGCGCGCATGAGTAACTGTAGCTGAGTACTGCGTGCTTTCAACAACGAAGATTGCCCGCGTTCCAGCCCTTGTTCGCTGTTCTGCAACCGGGTGCGCAAGTGCATCAACCGATGCTCTGGGCTAAAGCGATAACATTTTTGCTGTAACTGCGCTGTCACAGCCGTGGCAGACCAGATACGGCTCTCCATTGCGCGTTGTAGCCGGGCACTGAGCTCATCACTGGCTTGGGCCTGTTGTGCCAACCGCCTTTCGGGATGTTGATTCCGTAACCGTATTTCGTATTGTTGAATACTTCGTTTCCGATGGAGAACGGCCTGTTGTAACGCTTGCCGAATCCGTTCAAAGAGCGATTCGACTCGTCGCATCAGAGCTTCACCATCCGGACTCACCAGCTCTGCAGCGGCCGATGGAGTGGGTGCCCGGTAGTCCGCTACCATGTCGGCAATCGTGAAATCCACTTCGTGACCCACACCACTGACAATCGGCAATTCACATTCATAGATCGCACGGGCAACCACTTCTTCGTTAAAAGCCCACAGATCCTCCAGTGAACCGCCACCACGTACGAGTAACAGCACATCACACTCAGACCGCGCAGAGGCCAACCGGATCATCGAGGCAATATCTTCCGCAGCGGCCTGCCCCTGAACCAAGGCGGGATAAATCATAACCGACGCACCAGGAAAGCGCCGGGACAATACATTTAATACATCCTGAATGGCCGCACCGGTAGGTGATGTGATGACCCCAATCCGCTGTGGAAAAGCTGGCAGTGTCTTTTTATGCTGGCTGTCGAACCATCCCAACTGTTGTAACTTTTGCTTGGTCTGCTCTAACTTTTGCTGCAGATCACCCTCGCCCACGGGTTCGAGATGTTCGGCAATAAACTGGAATTCGCCACGTGCCTCGTACAGACTTAAACGTCCACGGGCCACAACCTGTTGGCCATTTTTTGGCTGGAAGCGCAAATAACGATTCTGATTGCGAAACATGGCGCAGCGGATGGATGTTGTGCTGTCTTTGAGTGAGAAATAGAAATGGCCAGACGATGGTTTGGAAAAATTGGATATTTCACCCTTCAGCCAAATCGTTCCATAATGACATTCCAACAGCTCTCGCACTTCGCGATTTAACTGAGAAACACTAAAAATGTGTTTGCCGGGCTCTCGCTCAACCGGTTGATTAAAAAGGTCGCTCACGAATCTTTCTCAGATTTAGATTTGTCTTTCTTGGGCAGCGGCTCCAGATCCGCATCATCATCCATCAAAATCTTATACGCGGGCCCCTCCAGGTCTTCAAACTGGCCGGAACGAATCGCCCAGAAGAAAGCCGCCACCATCACGGCAAGAATCAGGATAGCCAAGGGGATTAAGATGAATAGAATTTCCATAGATTATCTCAAACCAGAGTGGTATCAGTGGATAGGTAATGCCTGTTGACGAGCAAGCCGCATGGCATTGGCAACCACCAAAAGAGAACTGAGTGACATGCCAATCGCCGCCATCCAGGGTGCCACCCAGCCCATAGCCGCTGCTGGTAATACCAGCGTGTTGTAGCCGACAGCCCAACTGATATTTTGCCGGATCACCCGGACTGTTTTTGACGCACTTTGAAAAGCCTCGCCCAAGGCGGAAAGTTGATTGGAAACAAGCACAACATCCGCGTTGCTCATGGCCACCTGGGCTGCACTGCCCATGGCGATGGAAACCTGGGCGGCCGCCAGCACGGGCCCATCGTTCACGCCATCCCCCACCATAGCCACCACTGCACCTTGCTGTTGCAGAGCTTGAAGGTTGCTCAATTTACCCTCGGGCTTTAACTCTCCTTCAGCTTGCTCAATACCGATTGCCGCTGCCAGCTGCTTTACCGCTCGTTCATTATCCCCCGAATAGAGATGTATTCGCCGACCGGTGCTTTTCAGGTAACGGATTAGGCTTTCAGCATCAGGACGCACTTGGTCTTCAAGATAAAAGGCGGCAATTAAACGGTGCTCGTCCGCCAGAAAAACCGCTGTTCTGTCGCCTTGTGTCGCCTGCCACTCATCCATGGACACCGGCGACTGAAGTGATTCCTGCACAAACTCTGCGCTGCCTATGTGGTACACCTTTCCCGCGACAGAACCACTCATGCCCTTACCGGGGGTGTTCACAACATCCTGGCCAACTTCGTGCAAGGTTTCAGCCGCGCGACAAATCGCCTTGCCAATCGGGTGTTCGCTCACTTGCTCAAGTGCTGCGGCAATATTCAGCGCTGTTTGGCGATCACAGCCATGGCCCAGTTTTATCCCTCCCAGGCTCAATTCTCCGCGCGTCAAAGTGCCTGTCTTGTCAAAAACAACATCGGTGACTTTTGCCATGGTTTCCAAGGCATGCCCGCGGCTAATCAATACACCCAAACCCGTGAGCCGACCGGCAGCCGCTGTCAAAGCTGTGGGGGTTGCCAACGAGAGGGCACAAGGACATGTCACTACCAGGACAGAAATCGTAATCGCCACCCACTCAGTTGAGCCCGCCTGCCACCAAAATAGGGCCACCAGGGATGCAACCGTCAAAACAGCTAAGACAAAATAGCTGGCAATGCGATCGGCCAGTTGGGTCAGCCGGGGTTTTTCTGTCTGAGCACGGTCAATCAGGCGCAGCATATGCGACAGCACGGTATCCGCACCAACTTTTTCAACTTCTACCAGCAGCGGGCTTTCGACATTGAGGCTCCCACCGACAACACGCTGCGCCGGTGCTTTGCGCTTGGGTACGCTTTCCCCGGTTAAAAGTGCCTCATCAACACTCGATAGCCCATTGATGATGACGCCATCAGCCGGGATAACCTCACCGGGGCGAACACTGACATGGTCCCCGACCGCAAGCTCCGCCACAGGAATAGCCTGGTGAGCACCATCTTTGGGACTCACTCGGGTTGCCAGTGCAGGGCTGAGGTCCATGAGCCGTTCTGTTGAATCGGCGGCCTTTCTACGAGCGCTCAGCTCAAAGTAGCGGGCACTTAAGAGAAAGAAGACAAACATGGCGATCGAGTCAAAGTAAACGTGCCCCTGTTGGGTCACTGTGTGCCAGATACTGGCGATAAAAGCCCCCAAAATACCCAATGAAACAGGTACATCCATGCCAGGCTGGCGTATGCGCAGATCTCGCCAGGCCGCTTTAAAAAAAGGGGCCGCCGAGTAAAACACAATGGGTAAGGCCAAAATCAGACTGGCTCCGTTAAGTAAACTTCGGTAAACATCGACCATCCCGAAGTAATCACCCAGGTAAAGCCCCGCAGCCAACATCATGATCTGCATACCCAGCACACCGGCCAAACCTAAGCGCTTGAGCTGTTGCTTGCGCTCCTTTTCCAAGCCCTGCCGATGACGACTGACATCGAAAGGAATCGCTTTGTAACCCAACTGGGCAACGGCCGCCATAATCTCACTGAGTTGAATCCGTGCGTTGTCCCATTTGACCGACATACGGTGTGTGCTGTAGTTAACACTCGCCTGCAAAACGCCATCCAGCGAATTGAGATGTTTCTCATTTAACCAGACGCAGGCCGCACAGGTAACGCCTTCTAAAATCAAAGCCGCTTCTTTGATATTTTCGTCCAGCGCTTGAACAAAGCTCTTTTGCACAGCAGGGTTATCGTAAACCCGGGCCTTTTCAAGGAAATCTGGCACCAGGGCCGCGCCAGTGGGTGCATTCGCAGTACGGTGTTCATAAAAAGCTTCCATGCCACTCTCCACAATGGCTTGAGCGACGGCAGTACAACCTGGGCAGCACATAGCCCGCTCTTCATCAAGGATAGTCATGGTTTCCGAATAACCCTGAGGCACTGGCAGGCCACAGTGAAAGCAGACTTGCTTTGGCGCAGCTGCTCCCCCCCCGGCGGAGGGCGTTTCTTGCGTAAATGTCATGACACTCAGTGTACAGGAAGGGCAATAGAAGGATAAATAAAAAAAGGGCGACTAATCTCAGGCCTCGATAAGATTAGCCACCCAATTAAATGCAACCAGAACGAGTGAGGAAGCTCTGTTGCACTGCTTTCACCTAGCGGAGAGTAAAACTTGACTAGTGAATGCGGTTTAAACCATAACGCGCTTGGAAGATTTCCCAATTGATCTATATCAAGTTTGCTTTTTCTTTAAATTGCTGGGTTCGTATTCAGGCTGTAAAGAGGGCTATTCCTAGTGATGTCCACACGTTTAAACATGAATATGCTAACGCCAAACTAAAATACTCGACAGTAGCCGAATCATAAAAATAAACCGTGCTTTTGACACGGTTTATCAACATTCTTTTTTATATAATTTTACATTTCTTAACTTACTTGAGTGTATAAACCCCCTTAGATTTCTTCCATTTCAGTCCAACATATGAGGTTTTATATGGATGTTCGACCTGTGCGCTGCCTTTCATGGGCAATCACATTCTTGCTACTGCCTACCGCATCATTGGCCAGTCTTTGCACCGGCCTGATCACCGATAAAAGCAATTACCCCATGACGCAGCTGGATAAACCCGGTTATCTGCAAAGTGTCACTGA
>OBIC01000155.1_pt1 | contig 28138 bp, 28 predicted proteins | sample 1519831 | NCBI WGS metagenome assembly OBIC01 (sample SAMN03019805, study PRJEB22545) | beach sand metagenome | biome: beach; feature: sea beach; material: beach sand | place: USA: Municipal Pensacola Beach, FL | collected 2010-10-20 | depth 40-45 cm m
GTCCCCAGTCGGGGTTGGGAGGGTGCGTGACAAGTACGTCCCCGAAAGCTAAAAACTTCACTACGGAAAAAAAAAGCCCCGCCAATGGCGGGTCTTTTTTGGTTGTGGCCCCTGGCCATGGTCCAGAGTGCTTCAGGCGAGTTCGAAGACCGGCAGGTGGCGCCCCTCAGCGATGGGCTCCCAGGCCAGTTTCACGCGGTCGCCAACCTTGACCGAATCGGGGTCACAGTTGACGACGTTGCTCATCAGGCGTACGCCTTCATCCAAGTCCACCAGCGCGACCACGTAGGGCACCGCCTCGACCATCGCCGGATTGCCCGGGCGATGCATGACACTCACAGCATACACCGTGCCATTGGCCTCAACTTCGCGCCATTCGACGCCGGCGTTCAGGTCGTAGGGAGAGAAGTTGCGGGGATACCAGATGGCCTTTCCAGTGCCAGTACAGAACTGCAGCATAAATTTCTGCTGTTTGGTGGCTTCCCAAAAGGGTTCAGCGACCGCAGAGGTGCCCAAAATCAATCGGTTCATCGTGTTGCTCCTGTGCCCAGAACCACAGTAGAGGTGGAAGACAGAATGCCGCCACAACCATGCGCCACGGCAATCTCGACACCGTCCACTTGTCCGGTGCTCTCTCCGCGAATCTGTTTCACCGCTTCGACGAGCAAAAACATGCCGTACATCCCTGGGTGGGTGTAGGACAGGCCTCCGCCGTTGGTGTTGGTGGGCAGTGCTCCGCCGGGCCCAAGGGTCCCTCCTTCCACGAATGCACCCGCCTCGCCCTTGCCGCAGAACCCGAGGTCTTCGAGTGCCAGAGCAACCGTGATGGTGAAGGAGTCGTAGCTCTCGAGCACATTGACATCCTTGGGTGAAATCCCTGCCATCGAAAAGGCCTTCGGCCCGGAGACCGCACCGGCAGTGGTGCAGATGTCAGGCATCTGGCTCATCATCATCGCGTGGTCGTGCGCAGTGCCCACTCCGAGCACATAGGCTGCGGGCTTGCGCAGGTCCTTGGCACGCTCTGCGGAGGTCATCACCAATGCCCCGGCGCCGTCGGTGACCAGACAGCAATCAAGTTTGCCGAGGGGTGAAGCGATCATCGGTGCATCCAGTACGTCCTGGATACGAATCGGATCCTGGTAGCGCGCACGCGGGTTCTTGCACGCCCATTCGCGGGTGGAAACAGCAATCTGGGCGAGCTGCTCGCGGGTGGTGCCGTATTGGGCCATGTGGCGGCTGGCTGCGAGGGCGTAGTTGCCGGGAGGCGAAACAGGGCCGTAGGGCAATTCCCACTCAATGTTTGGTGGCGGATTGTTTTTGTCCAGGGCAGCCATCTGGGCGGCCATGAAGTTCACGCCCCCCTTCCCACGGGGTGTGGCGGCGTACACGATCACCGCGACTTCGCAGAGGCCCAATGAGATCGCGGCTGCGGCGTGCTCAACATGCACCTCGAAGCTGGACCCCCCGGTCATGGTTGTGTCGGTGTAGGTCGGGTTGATCTGCAGGTGCTCAGCGAGCTCCATCGACGACATCATCATACCGGTGGCGAAGAGCGCGTCCACGTCAGAGAGCGCGAGGCCCGCGTCGTCCAAAGCCTCCTTGATCATTCGAACTTCGAGATCACGCTCGAGTTCGCCGAGCGCACCGGTTGGCGAAACTGCATCCACAGCGCCAACGATGGCGGCTTTCCCGCGCAAATACGTAGGGTCATAAGCCATATCTATGCACATCCCTTGGGTTTTAGTCAGAGCCTTGTATGGCTCCTTGGTTGGGGTCTTCGCCTTCAATGAACGGCGCACATGGCCACGCATCCAGGCGCGAGTAAGCCTAAGCGATCCCGCCATCCACGCCAACCTGCACCGGCCTGATCGGTCGCTTGCCAGTCCGGCCCGGATCGGTGCAACCTGGACGGCCCACTGCAACGAGATGCCTCCAATGCCCCTAGACCAGGCGACGCTAGACCAACTTAAGTCCACGGTCCGTCAGTTTGTAGAACAACGGCTCATCCCGCTGGAGCCCGAAGTGGCCGACTCCGACGCCATCCCCGCCGATATCATTCAAGACATGCGGGATTTGGGCCTGTTCGGGCTGTCCATTCCCGCTGAATACGGGGGACTCGGCCTGACCATGGCCGAAGAGGTTGAGGTGGTGTTTGAGTTCGGCCGCGCCGCGCCCGCCTTCAGATCGGTGTTCGGAACCAATGTAGGCATTGGTTCACAGGCCATCCTGATGGACGGGACTCCTGACCAGAAAAACACCTGGCTGCCACGGCTCGCATCCGGCCAGGCCATTGGTGCCTTCTGTCTGACCGAACCGGAAGCGGGGTCCGATGCGGGCTCGGTGCGCACCAAAGCGAGCCCGGACGGGGACGGCTTTGTGCTCAATGGAACCAAGAGGTTCATCACCAATGCCACGGCGGCCTCGGTGTTCACCGTATTCGCCCGCACCGACCCCAGCACGACTGGCAGCAAAGGTGTGTCCGCATTCGTGGTGGACGCCGCCACAGACGGAATCGAGCTTGGTACCCCCTACAAAAAAATGGGCCAACAAGGAGCCCCGGTGGGCGACGTCCATTTCGTGGACTGCCGCATCCCCGGATCGGCCTTGCTCGGCGGGCCCGATCGGCTGCACCGCGGCTTTGGCTCGGCAATGAAGACCCTGAGCCGGGGCCGACTGCACATGAGCGCGCTTTGCTGCGGAATCGCGGAGCGACTCATTGAGGAATCCGTGCAGTACGCCCTCGACCGCGAACAGTTTGGCCAGCCATTGGCTGACTTCCAGATGATTCAGGCCATGCTGGCCGAGAGCCGCGCAGAAGCCTTTGCCGCCTGGGCACTGGTGCGAGAAACCGCAATCCGCAAAGACCAGGGTGCCGACATCGGCGCCCATGTTGCCAGCGCGAAGCTGATTGCCAGTGAAATGGTGGGGCGCGTGGCGGACCGCGCTGTGCAGATTCATGGCGGCGCTGGCTACATGCGGGAGTACGCGGTCGAGCGCTTCTACCGTGACGTGCGGCTGTTTCGGATCTACGAAGGCACCAGTGAGATACAGAAAACCATCATCGCCCGGCAGATGACCGAGCACCACCGAAATAAATAAGCAGGGTGTTGGCGCAAAGCCTCCACCTTCACACAGCCACACCCGTCAGGTTTTTTTACATGCCACCGTCCACCGCACCGAGAAAATTCCTAACCAATTGATATGAATATAAAATTAAATCGGAACGAATCCTGCATCGCTATGGCCAGTTTTGCGATGCGCAATTCCCCCTGCTCTCGGCACCTCGAGGGCGAACGCCAGAATGCAAGGAGAGAGTGATGAACCTGAAGCAAATGAGCGCCGCAGCAGCACTGGCCATGTGGATCGGCCCCGCCCACAGCTACGACACCCACGCCCCAGACTACTATGGCACCGAAAACTATACGGCGGCGTTTTTTTTCGCTGACTCAAGCGGCACGCTGATTCCTGACGATTTCGAGTGGGATGCCGACAGCCCCTACCCGCTGTTCGAGGCGCCGGGTGGGCCAACCGTGACCGACATCACCCCGGCGATTGGCGCCACCGGCACTGTGCTCGAGATCTTTATCCCCAATTTTGTTGACCCGCTGCCGCTGAAAAAGCTGCGCATCCAGGTGACTTATGAGCCAGGATCCTCGGGGCTCGACCCCTTGGTGGTGGGCGTCACTGGGGTGGATGACCCCGCGGGCACAGTGCCCGGCATCCTTGTCGACCACGTCGTTGATGACGAAGACCCAAGCGACACGCTGGCCTATTTTTACGAAGACTGGGTCGTTTACCCGAATCCAGATTACGAACTGATCGAGTTGTTTGTTCCCTTCGGTGTGACCCTGGACGAGGTCATCGTCGATACGGTCTCCACCGTGCCGGTCCCCGGCGCTCTATACCTCTTTGCGAGCGCGCTGGCCCTCGGGGGCATCAAACTTCGCAAGCGCAGCTGACCCTCAGCACGAAAAAAAGGCCTCCTCGGAGGCCTTTTTTTGTGGGTTCCGCCCCGTGCATTGTATGTGCAGGCGCGAATGGTTAGAATACTAATAATTCGGTTACAATCAATTAGTACTGCATGCCACAAGCAATCAATGAGTTTGTCGATCTCATGGTCGAGAGCGCTGCACTGTGGCGCCAGCACCTAGGCCACCGCATCCGTGAAACCGGGCTCAGCCAAGCGCAGTGGCGTGTGTTGGCGCACATCAACCGGTCCGCGACCCCGCTGACTCAAGGACAACTGGCTTCCCGCATTGGGGTCGAAGGCGCCACGCTTGTCCCGCTGCTCGACCGGCTGGAATCCGACGGCTGGGTTCAGCGCCAACCACACCCAGAGGACCGGCGCTGCAACATTTTGGTGCTTGAGGCACCTGCGTTGCCGGTACTGCAGCAGGCCGAAGCCATCGCGGATCAACTGCGGCGGGAATTGCTTGGCAATGTAAACGCCAAGCTGCTGCAGGACTGCATCCAGGTCTTCCGCCACATCAAAGAATCCGTCGAATCCCTACCCCAACAAAAGCCATGAACGCACCGGTGGACCCCCCTCTCAGCGAAACCTCCTCTACAGAACTGCGCTCAAAGACAAAGAACCGCTGGTTCACCCCAGTCAGGCTTTCGCTTGCCGGAGCGTTGCTGTTGCTGGTGTTGGTGGTCGGCGGACGCTGGATTGCCCACCGGCTGACCCATGTGTATGAGGTCGATGCCCGGGTCGCCTCCTCAATGTACCTGATCAGCAGCGAGTTGCCCGGGCGCTTGTCCTACTTTCCTCTGGAAGAGGGCATGCAGGTTTCCGAAGGCGACGTGTTGGCTCGCCTGGAGGACAGCCAGGCCAAGCTGCTGCTGGAGGAACTGGAAGTCGACATTCGCCGCGTCGAAGCTCAAATCAGCGAACTGCAGACCACTGAATCGGTGATGGAAGGCCAGCTACAAAGCCGGCTGGCCACTGCCGAGGCGCAGCTGACTGCCGCCCAAGCCGCTGCGCAAGACAGCGAACTACAACGCCAACAGGCCGAGGATGACCTCGATCGCGCAGGTTCGCTGGCCGCCCAAAAACTGATCCCAGCGAGAAGCCTGGAGCAGGCACGCACCGAATATCAGCAGGCAGTGGAAGCACTGCGGCGCTCCGAGGCACAGGCGGTTGCCGCGCGCTCAGAGCGCAACGAAGCACAAGTCAATGCGCGGCAGATTGAAGTCATCGAACGCCAACTGGATGGCCTGCGGCTGAGGCGCGAGAGCCTGATTTTGCAGCGTGATCGACAGGCCAAAGACCTCGCTGACCGCACCATTCGAGCGCCCATCAGCGGAGTCATTGACCAAACATTCGTAAACCCGGGTGAGTACGTCTCGCCCGGCCAACGGCTGGCACTGCTGCATGATCCCGAGGATGTCTGGGTCAGCGCGAACATCAAGGAAACAGAGATCGATCAGGTCCGGGTCGGCCAATCGGTGATCGTTACCGTTGATGCCTACGGTGGCCAACAGTTTTCCGGGACTGTGGTTCGTGTCGGCACCTCGACCACCAGCCAGTTTGCGCTGATCCCGAGCCCGAACCCGAGCGGAAACTTCACCAAAATCACCCAGCGCTTGCCCGTGAAAATCACTGTGGACGCCGCTTCCGGCGTGCTCAAACCCGGCATGATGGTTGAAGTGGACATCAATGTCTCGGACCATTGATGACCTGTTCGATCAGTATGGCCCGTCCTACCGCTGGCTCGCCACGGCGGTCGTTATCCTCGGTACCCTGACCACCGCGCTCTCGACCACCATCGTCAATGTCGCCATCCCGGACATCATGGGCGCCTTTGGTGTCGGCCAGGACATGGGTCAATGGATGTCGACCGCGTTCCTCGCCGCCAACACCGCCACCATGCTCGCGAACGCCTGGTGCGTGCAGTCCTTCGGGCCAAGGTCCACTTACGTGGGGGCCATGTTGCTGTTCATCGGCGCCTCCGTTCTGGGTGGGCTCGGCAACGACATCAATGTGCTCATCCTCGCACGGGCCTTGCAGGGCGCCGCCGCGGGACTGATCCAGCCCTTGGCGATGTTGATCATGTTTCGCGTTTTTCCGCCGGACCAGCGGGGCAACGCGATGGGGTACTTCGGGATCGGGGTCATCATGGCACCCGCCTTTGGGCCGACCCTGGGCGGCATTCTGGTCGATGAATTCAATTGGCGTGCGGTGTTTTTCATCGCCCCACTGGTGGGCTCATTGGCGATCGTCCCTGCCCTTGCCTTCCTACCTGACCGGGAAGAGGAGGGGCCGATTCAACGCTTCGACTGGATTGGCTTCGTGCTGCTATCGGTGTTTCTGCTGACCGTACTGACCGGATTTTCGAACGGACAAAAGCTCGGCTGGCACTCCGACACCATCCTTGGGTATTTCGCGATCGCCGGCACCTCCGCCTGCGCCTTTCTGGCCTGGGAACTGTACAACCCGAGGCCACTCTTGCAGCTGCGTGTCTACGCCTACCCAGGTTTCGCGGCGGCGGCTGGGGTCGCGTTCATCTTTGGAGCGGGCCTGTTCGGTTCGACCTACCTGATCCCGCTGTTCGTGCAGCTGCAGCTCGGCTACACGCCCACCCTGTCCGGCGTATTATTGATGCCTGCCGGCCTTGTGATGGGGGCGCTCTTCCTACCGGCAGGCCGGCTTTCCGATCGGTTTTCCCCGCACTGGGCGATCATGTTGGGCTTTACCATCTTTGCCCTTGCCACCTTGGCCCTTTTTGACATCGACGTGGACACCAACTTCTGGACGCTGGCCATGTTGATCCTACTCGGCCGGGTTGGACTCACCCTGATCATGCCGTCGGTCAGTGTGGGTGCGATGAATGCCCTGCCCAACAGCCTGATGAACCAAGGCAGTGGTGCGATCAACTTCACGCGCCAACTGGGCGGGGCATTCGGGGTCAACCTGCTGGCGGTCTACCTGGGGCAGCGCACCGCTTTTCATGCGGACAAACTGGCTGCAACCCAGGTGCCGGACAACGCCACAACCCAGCAGATCCTGGCCACCATGCACCAGTTGTTCGCCCGAGCGGGGCTTGGCGAAATTGCCCAGGCGGCCAGCGCGCGGCAGTTCCTCTCCCAAGTGATCGCCGCCAAGGCATCGCTGTTCTCGTTCCGCGACGCCTTCATCGTAGTGGGTTTGGTGTTTCTACTGGGGCTCGTGCCGGCAGCGGTACTCGGCTATGTGGTGAGTGGACGGCGCAACCGCAAGGAACTGCGCCCCGCTCCACCGTCGCAGCCAGGCGAAGGCGGGCCAGCTTCCGTGCCGACCTCGGCCACCTAAGCGAGTCAGGTGGCCGAGGTGCCTCCGTCTACCATGTACACACCGCCGGTCAGAAAGCTCGCCTCGCCACTGCAGAGGAACAGCATCAGGTTGGCAACATCCTCCGGCTCGGCGTAGCGGCCAAGCGGTATGGATGCGGCCATGGCCTGTTTCGCTTGTTCCGGTTGGTCGGGGAGGATGCCGGCTTCGAGCGAGCGCATCATGCGCGTCTCGGTCGGAGAAGGGTTGACGGTGTTCACCCGCACATTGTTTGCAGCGCCTTCGCGCGAGGCGCTGCGCATCATGCCGATCACCGCATGTTTGCTGGTGACATAGGGTGAAAGCCCGGGGCCGCCTTTAATCCCTGCGGTTGAAGAGGTAATGACGATCGATCCACCACCGGCTTTGGCCATCACAGGCATGACGTACTTCAGCCCCAGCCACACGCCCCGCACATTCACCGCAATGACACGGTCAAACTCCTCGACTGGATAGTCAACGATCGGTGCGACCCGCCCCTCGATGCCCGCGTTGTTGAGGAAGCAATCGATGCGGCCAAAGCGATCAAGGGTGGCCTGCACATAGGCCTGTACCTGGGCCTCATCGGTGACGTCGGCGGCAAAGCAGGTGGCGTTTTCCTCTCCCAGCTCGGCCACCACATCCTTGAGCGCGGCTTCATCCAGATCAACCAGCATGACCTTGCCACCCGCTTCCACGAATTGCTTGGCCGCCACGCGACCGATTCCCCCGCTGCCTCCAGTAACGACACAGACTTGATTGGAAAAATTCATCAGAACCCCTCGTTTTATGGTTATGTCAGTTTGGAAAACACTCAGCGATCAGCGTGTTCATGCGAATAGGTTGTTCGCCGCCACGACCACGCCATTGTTGTCTGCGTAGACAAAATGTCCGGGAACGAATGTCACCCCCCCAAAGGTGACCGGCACGTTCAGATCCCCGATGCCACGCTTTTCGGTTTTCATCGGATGGGTGGCAATGGCCATGACGCCGAGTTCGGTTTCGGCGATCACGTCTACGTCACGAATGCACCCATAGATGATGAGACCTTGCCAACCATTTATCGCCGCTTGCTCGGCGAGGTTGTCGCCCAGCAAGGCACGGCGCAGGGAGCCGCCTCCGTCCACCACCAGCACTTTTCCCACACCGGGCTCATCCACCTGGGATTTGACCAGTGAATTGTCCTCGAAACACTTGACGGTGACGATCTCACCACCGAACGCACTGCGGCCACCAAAATTGCCGAGCATCGGCTCGAGGACTTGCAGTTGATCAGCGTGTTCATCACAGAGGTCAGGGGTGACGATGTGCATGGCTCAGGACTCCGTTGGGGGGGGGTTGGGTAACCGGGGGGAAAGTTGCGAACACCTCAGTGCCCCGTCAAGAACGGCCGCAGAGCCGCTGCCACCGCAGGTGCTGTATCAGCTTCAAGGTGCACATGGTGGTTGCCGGTCAGCCGATGGCACTCAAGGTGTGGGTAGACCGCCAGGCGCTCACCGACGTCGGCTGCCCCGGCAATCATTCCATCCTCAGACAGCACCGCACACACGGGTGCCTTGACTGCGCGGGCGAATGCCTGCCCATGCGCCTCGGACAGGCGCATGGGCGAGCCTTGCCGAAGACGCGGGTCGGTGGACCAAGTGTAACCGCCTTTCACTTGCCGAAGCCCCCGGGCAACCAACACCTCGGCCGCGGACAGAGAAATCGAGCCGACGGCGCGGCTGCGTGCTTCAATCGCTGCGGCGTGGCTGGCATAGACCGGCAAGGCCTTCGCGGCGGGATTGAGGTCGGTGTGGATGGAGCTGGCCAGGGTGTTGGGGGCCTCTTCCGGATTTGTGGTCATTGGCCAGAGGCCTTCGATCAATCCCAACGCACACACCCGCTCTGGGAAAGTGCCTGCAAACAGGGTCGCGATGCCGGCGCCGCGGGAGTGGCCAATGAGCGCGAACCGCTCCCAACCAAGTTCATCGACGATGGCCCGCAGTTCGTGCACGTCGTCCCAGATGTGCATTCGCCAGCGATCGGGACGGTGGCTGGACCGCCCATGGCCCGGCAGGTCCACCGCCACGATCTGGCAGTCCGGCAGCTGCGGCGCAATCAGATCGAAACTGGCCGCGTTGTCCAACCAGCCATGCAGTGCCAGCACGGGGGTGTTCCCGGGGCGCCCCCAAGATTTCGCAGCAATGCGCAAGCCGTTGACCGCGAACCAAACCTCAACGGCACCGTCGCCGCCCACTGCACATCCTCAGCTGCCGAACCTGTTCAGACGGGCATGATAGCCATTCAGGGGCTTGATTTCATCGCTTGCGGGCGTGTGAAGACCCGAATCAGCGCTGGGACGGACAGGGAGCGCAGCGCAGTTCGACAATCGAGAGGTCGTCTTCTGGTGCGCCATGGCGAAAAGCGTCGACCGCTGCAATCACTTCGTGCAGCCCGCTGCCTTCACGTGCACGCGCCTGCTTGGCGAGGGACCGGCGAACACGCTCCTCTCCGAACAGCTCACCGGACGCGTTTGTGGCTTCACTCAAGCCGTCCGTGTAGAGGTACAGCAAGCTGTCCGGCGTGAGGCGCTGGCGGTGAACGCGGTCGTCAAAGGCTGCGTCAGGCAGAATGCCGAGCGCCAGTTTGTCCGCGGGGAGCTCGACTTGCAGTTGACCTTCCTGGCTGTAGATTTGGCCAGCATGCAAACCACCATTCCAACTGATCAATTGGTCGCCTTTTGGGTGCAGTTGAACCAGGCTCGCGCAAAGAAACATGTCAACTGGCAGCAGTTGTATCAACGTGAGGTTGATTTCCCGTGCCATTTCAGCGACCGAACATGCCTTGCGGGCCATTGCGAAAAATGCCCGTGAAGTGGGCAACGAGCCAATCGCAGCGCCCAAGCCATGGCCGGTGAAATCACCCAGCATCAGGTACACACCACCACTGGGCCCTGGTGCAACCAGCAACAAATCACCATTGAAGCGCGACATCGGCGCAAGGTGGTGACGCAGCAGGGAGCAATCCAGCCAACTCTCCCGCATGGCGTTCGAAAAGACGTGGTGTATGGCCGCGTGATCTCTGTCCTGACTCAGGCGGAATCGATGAATGCGCTGCTCTGCCTCATCCAATCGGCGCCGCTCGTTGGCCAGGGCAGCCAATCGATCGACCCGTGCAATCAGCGACTCACTCGCTGCCGGCAACACAAGACAGTCAGCCGCGGCACGGAGTGCGTCGGCAGCAACCGGGAGTTGCTGGCGGTCCACCAGGAGTAGGCTCGGCGGCGCAGTCGGGTCCCGTTGGGGGGCATCCGGTCCCGATAGCTGGGCGACGTTGAACACGATCTGCAGATCGAAAGCCTGGGGCGCAGGCGCTGGTGCCTGCACCAGTTCGTGGCCGACCGCCGCGAGGGTCTGCGCGGCCCAATCCGCGACAGCACTGGCCCCGCCATCAATGTAGATGCGCATGGAGTCTCGGCACTTGAACACCCAATTCGTGAGGCGCGGACGGGCGCGCTGTGGGCTTCAGTATAGATCGGACGTCGCCCGGGGGCGCTGAACCGGGCGGGTTACCTGCCCTTTCTCAACAGGTAATGGTAGCGCCCGTCGACCTGTGCGGTGCGCAACAGCTCATGGTTAAGGAACTGGCAGAACTTGGGAATGTCCCGCTCAGTGGAGGGGTCAGTTGCGACCACTTCCAGGGTCTCGCCCGGAACCAATGCACGCATCTTGTGCTGAAGCCGCATCACTGGTTCCGGACAGTACAGGCCTGAAGCGTCGATGCTGTGATCAGGCGAGGGCCAGTCGGACCGGTCCTCAGCGAGACGAGAACCCATGTTCACCGTTAAGAATCCTCAACCTTCGAGTTGTTCGGCCAAAAACAACCAGGTTTCCAGGACGGAATCCGGGTTCAGCGATACGCTGTCGATTTCTTCCTCCATCAGCCAGCGGGCGAAATCCTGATGATCCGATGGGCCCTGGCCGCAAATTCCAATGTACTTCCCAGCTTCCTTGCACGCCGAAATTGCCTGGTGCAGCAGGGTTTTCACCGCCTCATTGCGCTCATCGAACAGGTGCGCAACGATGGCTGAATCGCGGTCGACACCCATGGTCAACTGGGTCAGGTCGTTGGAGCCGATCGAAAACCCATCAAAGTGCTGGAGAAACTCCCTGGCCAACAACGCGTTGGCGGGAAGCTCGCACATCATGACCACACGCAGCCCATTGTCACCCCGCTTGAGGCCGTTGTCGGCAAGCAGGTCCACCACCTGTTTGGCCTCCCCGACGGTGCGCACGAACGGCACCATGATCTCAACGTTGGTAAAGCCCATTTCGTTGCGCACCCGCTTGAGCGCGCGGCACTCGAGTTCGAAGCAGTCGCGAAAACTGTCCGACACATACCGCGAAGCGCCCCGGAATCCAAGCATTGGGTTCTCTTCGGCGGGCTCGTACAGCGATCCACCGATCAAGTGGGCGTACTCGTTGGATTTAAAATCCGACAGCCGGACAATCACCCGCTTTGGATAAAACGCCGCAGCCAGAGTGGCGATCCCCTCCACCAGTTTATCGACATAAAAATCGACTGGGCCCCCATAGCCGCTGATGCGGCGTGCGACACTGGCACGCAGGTCCCCCGGCAGTCGATCAAAATTCAGCAAGGCTTTGGGGTGCACCCCAATCATGCGGTTGATGATGAATTCCAAGCGCGCCAACCCCACACCGGCGTTGGGTAAGCGCTGAAAATCGAAGGCGCGGTCGGGGTTGCCCACGTTCATCATGACCTTGACAGGAAGCTCAGGCATCGATGTGACGCTGTTGGACTTGATGCTGAAGTCCAGCTCTCCTTCGTAGATCCGCCCGGTATCTCCCTCTGCGCAAGACACGGTCACCGGCTGGCCGTCGGCCAGTGATTCAGTGGCATCGCCACAACCAACAACCGCCGGAATCCCAAGTTCGCGGGCAATGATGGCCGCGTGGCAGGTTCTGCCGCCGCGATTGGTCACAATTGCCGCCGCCCGTTTCATCACTGGCTCCCAGTCGGGGTCGGTCATGTCGGTCACCAGAACATCCCCGGGGTTCAGTTTGTCCATGTCCGCGAGGGTGGTGATGACACGCACAGGTCCACTGCCAATGCGCTGGCCAATGCTGCGCCCTTCAAGCAGCACCTTGCCCTTTTCGTTGAGCAGGTACCGCTTGATGCTGGTGTCGCCTTCGCCGCTCTTGACGGTTTCTGGCCGGGCCTGCACCACGTAGAGCTCGCCATCCTCGCCATCGCGCGCCCACTCGATGTCCATCGGGCGGCCGTAGTGCGCTTCGATCAAGAGACCGATGTGACTCAACTGAGTGACTTCGGCATCGCTCAGACAGAACCGTCCGCGGTCGGCGTCACCGACCGGAACCGTGGTCACGCTGTGGCCGTCGGGGTCGGCATCCGGCGCTGGGCTGTAGATCATTTTTTCAGCTTTGCTGCCCAAGGTGCGGCGCAGAATCGCGGGACGATTGGCCTTCAAGGTCTCTTTGTGGACGTAGAACTCATCAGGGTTCACAGCGCCCTGTACCACCAGTTCACCAAGCCCATAGGAGCCGGTAATTAACACCACATCACGAAACCCGGACTCGGTATCGAGGGTAAACATGACTCCGCTCGCCCCAGTGTCACTGCGGACCATTTTCTGAACGCCCGCTGACAGGTACACCTTCTCGTGATCGAACCCTTGGTGTTCGCGGTATGCGATGGCCCGGTCATTGAACAAGGACGCATAGACCTTGCGGATGGACAGCAGCACCGCTTCGACCCCCCGCACGTTGAGGTACGTCTCCTGCTGGCCGGCAAATGAAGCGGAAGGGAGGTCCTCCGCAGTTGCTGAAGAGCGAACGGCCACAGCGTACTCCGAATCCGTCCCGGCCAAGGTCGCATAGGCCTCGCGCACTTGGGTGTCTAGGGCCTGCGGCAACGGCGCTTCGAGGATCCAGTCCCGGATCGTCTTGCCTGCAGCAGAAAGTGCGCTCACGTCATCGATGTTCAACCCCTTGAGGGTTTCGAGAATTCGGCCGTACAGGCCTTCTTGGTGGATAAAATCCCGGTAGGCAGCTGCCGTAGTCGCAAAGCCGTTGGGCACACGAATCCCGACCTCGGTGAGGTTGCTCAACATCTCGCCAAGTGAGGCGTTCTTGCCACCGACTTGATCGACATCGTTCATGCCGACTTCATTGAACCAGAGCAGGTAGGGTTGCAACGCAATCTCTCCCATTTCAATATGTTAGTTTGAAAATCTTGAGTGGATTATCGAACCATTCCGGCGACAAACCAAGCCTGAGTGGCAGCAGCGGGCTTCTTAACGATAGGCGAGCACCCATGAAACGAACAGTCTTCATTGTCTCCGATGGCACCGGCATCACCGCGGAAACTGTGGGCCGTGCCCTGCTCTCTCATTTTGCCTACGCGATCGATTTTCAGTACACCACTGTGCCTTATGTCGATACCGTCGAAAAGGCCCAAAGGCTGAGGGCGCGGATCGACGCCGCTGCAGCGCTCACCGACGCCCAACCACTGGTGATCAGCACCATCGTCAATGCTGAGGTCCGTGAGACCATTTTTGCTTCGCAAAGCTTCCATGTGGATGTTCTATCCACGTTCCTGACACCCCTTGAACAAGAGCTGGCAACACCTTCTTCGCTGCAAGTGGGCAAACACCAATCGATCGCTCAGGACATCCACTACCAAGTGCGCATCAACGCGGTGCACTTTGCTCTGGAAAACGACGACGGCGCTCGGGTGCGCGATTATGACGCGGCCGACGTGATCCTGGTCGGTGTGTCACGTTGCGGGAAAACTCCCACCTGCCTTTATCTCGGCATGCAGTTCGGGATCAAAGCCGCCAACTACCCCATTACAGAAGACGATCTGCAAGAGTTGGTCCTGCCAGAGCCCTTAAGAAACCAGCGCACCAAACTGTATGGCCTTACCATTGAGCCGGACCACTTGGCTGCCATTCGCACTGAACGCCGCCCCGGGAGTCAATATGCGTCGCTTCGCCAATGTGAAGAAGAGCTCCGCAATGCCGAGGCCATGTTTCGCCGCTTTGGTATTCCAGTAATCGACACGACGCACTACTCAGTCGAGGAGATTTCGACCCGGATACTGAACGATATGCAACTTGAGCGCCGGGTACACTGAGTTGCCGCCAACGCTCGCCCGGCCCAAACCTTGGACCGGGCGATTTCGCCACCCCGGGGACTAGATCACCAACAGGTCCATGAACGCATTGACTGGTGTGGCCTCAAGCGCCTTCCGGTCCTTGCAGAGGGCGTAAATACGCTCGCAGCGCTTGGCCGGAAAACGCGTGGCCAGGTTGCTACGGAATTTTTCTTCGAGCAAGGGAATGCCGTCAGCACGGCGGCGGCGGTGGCCAATGGGGTACTCCACCGCAACCTTCTCAGTTGAGCTGCCGTCCTTGAAGAACACTTGCATCGCATTGGCAATGGAGCGCTTATCCGGTTCGTGGTACTCGCGGCTGTAGCGCTCGTCCTCCTCCACGACCATTTTCGCGCGCAGCGCGTCGATGCGGGGGTCTGCCGCGACATCGTCTTCATAGTGCTCCGCAGTGAGGTTGCCAAAAATCAAACCGATGGCCGCCATGTACTGCAAACAGTGGTCGCGGTCCGCGGGGTTATTGAGCGCTCCGGACTTCGAAATGATACGAATGGCCGACTCGTGGGTGGTCATCACGACGCGGTCAATTTGGTCGAGCCGGTCCTTGACTTCCGCATGCAGCTTCACGGCAGCTTCAACCGCGGTCTGAGCGTGAAATTCCGCGGGAAATGAAATCTTGAACAGCACGTTCTCCATGACATAGGAACCGAAATCCCGCTGAAACTTGAATTGCTGGCCCTTGAACAACACATCGTAGAAGCCCCACTTCGGTGCACTCAACGCGCCTGGGTACCCCATCTCGCCAGTTTGGCTGATCAGCGCGAGCCGCACGGCACGGCTGGTTGCGTCTCCGGCTGCCCAAGATTTGCGCGATCCCGCGTTGGGTGCGTGCCGATACGTGCGCAGGGCCTGACCGTCGACCCAAGCCTGAGACACCGCATTGATGATTTGCTCTCGGTCCAGGCCAAGCAGTTGGGCCACAACGGCAGTCGAGGCGACCTTAACCAGCACCACATGGTCGAGCCCGACACGATTGAAGCTGTTCTCAAGCGCCAGCACACCTTGGATTTCATGGGCCTTGATCATCGCCGTCAACACGTCGCGCATGGTCAACGGATCAAGCCCGGCCGCCAGGTTCCGTTGGCTCAGGTAGTCCGCTACCGCCAGGATGCCGCCAAGGTTGTCCGAGGGGTGACCCCATTCAGCAGCCAGCCAGGTGTCGTTGTAGTCCAGCCAGCGGATGATGCAGCCGATGTCCCAGGCGGCTTTGACAGGGTCCAGCACCAATTGGGTGCCGGGCACCCGTGCGCCGTTCGGCACCACTGTGCCTGGCACGATGGGGCCAAGGTGCTTGGTGCATTCGGGGAAGCGCAGTGCAAGCAATCCACAGCCGAGGGTGTCCATCAAACAGTTGCGGGCCGTGTCGAAGGCTTCGTCACTGGATATCTCGTAGTCCAACACGTAATCGACGATTTTTACGAGCTCGGGATCGGGATCGGGACGTACATTGGCCTCAACGTTGGCGCTCATGGATGGTTTTCCTTTCTACAAACAGTGGTGGAAGTGGTGCATGCAACTGGCAGCGGTCAGTGCCGATCGTCGATGTCGACCCAGTCGGCGGTTTCAGGGCCGACATACTCGGCACTTGGCCGGATAATCCGGTTGTTCGCGCGTTGCTCCAACACATGGGCGCACCAACCGCTGACCCGACTCATGACGAAGATCGGCGTGAACAGTTTGGTGGGGATGCCAAGAAAGTGATAAGCAGAAGCATGGTAGAAGTCCGCATTGGGAAACAGGCGCTTTTCATCCCATAGCAGCTTCTCAATGGCTTCAGAAACCGGGAACAGGACCTTGTCCCCCACTTCGGCCCCCAGTTTGCGCGCCCATTCTTTGATGATCGCATTGCGCGGGTCGGACTCACGGTAAATGGCATGGCCAAAACCCATTACTTTCTCTTTGTTGTTCAACAGGTTGCGCACCGCGGCGACGGCCTCCTCGGCACTTTGGTAGCGCTCGATCATTTCCATGGCCGCTTCGTTGGCTCCACCATGCAAGGGGCCCCGCAGCGAACCAATGGCACCCGTGACGCAGGAGTGGATGTCCGAAAGGGTTGAGGCGCAAACTCGGGCGGTGAACGTCGAGGCATTGAACTCATGCTCTGCGTACAGGATGAGCGACACATCCATCACACGCTGGTGGGTGGCGCTCGGCGCTTCACCATGGAGCAGGTGCAAAAAGTGCCCTGCAATGCTGGCATCGTCGGTTTCGACGTCGATTCGCTCCCCGTCGTGGCTGAAGCGGTACCAATAGCAGATGATGGAGGGAAAGGACGCCAGCATCCGGTCAATCGAATCCTGTGCCTCAGAGAAATCCCGCTCCGTCTCTAGGTTTCCCAGCATGGAGCAGCCAGTGCGCATCACGTCCATGGGATGGGCATCCCTGGGAATCAACTCGAGGGTGGCGCGCAAGGCATCCGGCAGGCCCCGCATGCCGCGCAAGCGGGCCTGGTAGGCGTCAAGTTCGGCACGATTCGGCAGGTGGCCGTAAACCAACAGGTGCGCCACTTCCTCGAAGCCTGCTTTTTCCGCCAAGACCTCAATGGGCAACCCACGGTACGTCAATCCGGACCCAGTTTTGCCTACGGTGCAAAGCGCAGTTTCTCCTGCAACTTGACCGCGCAACCCTGCGCCTCCCAAAGGTTTTTTATCGCTCATTGCTGCGACTCCTGCTCAAAGAGCTCATCCAGTTTCTGCTCGTATTCGTGGTAACCCAAGAAGTCGTAAAGCTCCATCCGGGTTTGCATCCTTGACACAACTGAGGCCTGGGTGCCGTGCTCATGGATGCTCCGGTACACACTGAGCGCCGCCTGGTTCATGGCACGGAAGGCGCTGAGGGGGTACAACACCATGGCAACCCCCGCATCGCTCAACTCTGCCTTGGAGAACAGGGGTGTTTGCCCAAACTCAGTGATGTTGGCGAGCACCGGCACACCAACGGCCTTGACGAAGGTTTCGTACTGTTCAAGGGTGGTCATGGCTTCAGGGAAGATCGCGTCAGCTCCGGCCTCGACGCAGGCCTCTGCTCGTTCCACCGCCGCTGCCATGCCCTCCACAGCGAGCGCGTCCGTTCGCGCCATGATCAAGAAGTCCGCGTCGGTACGAGCATCCACCGCCGCCTTGACCCGGTCAACCATTTCGCTCTGGCTGACAATCGCCTTGTTGGGTCGGTGCCCGCAACGCTTGGCGGCGACCTGGTCTTCAAGGTGGACGGCAGCCGCGCCAGCGCGAATCATCTCGCGGATCGTGCGGGCGATGTTGAATGCGCCACCCCAGCCCGTGTCAATGTCGACCAGCAGTGGCAGCTCCGTTGCGGCAGTGATTCGCGCCACATCCGTCAACACGTCGTTGAGGGTGGTGATACCGAGGTCTGGGAGTCCGTAGGACGCATTGGCCACACCGCCGCCGGAAAGGTAGATGGCCTGATGGCCCACCCGCTCGGCCATCATTGCGCAATACGCGTTGATGGTGCCGACCACCTGCAGCGGTCGTTCAGTTTGTAGCGCTTGGCGAAATCGCGCGCCGGGGGAAGGGTTGGTGCTCATGGGTGAGTCCTCGTCGCGTCCTAACGGCAGCCGCGGCCTGCGAACTCAAGCGCTCGGGTGCCGGACCAGGCTGTCCTTGGGCGCCGAGTCCAGGCGCATGCACCATGGCTCTGTGTGAGGGATAAAATGATCGAACAACCGCACCACGGCTGAAGCACCGGGGATCTCAGCGACCGAATTTGGTGCCGGGACTCTAAAGACTCCCCCAGACCAAGTCAAATCATGTGGCGGCCCGGGGCGCCAGCGGTCGCAACGGTTCTCGTAGGTTTCTCGTAGAATGGCGCCATGCGCGACGCCCCCCTCCAGTTCCCGGTGCCCTACGTTGAGGACGCAGCCCAAAGGTTCGCCGCCCTGCGGCCATTGGGGGATGCAATCTGGCTCGACAGCAACCGCAGTCGCCAAGCCCAGGGGGCGTACGACATCATCTCCGCGGCACCGACTGTGGTCCTGACTGCATCCTCCGACCAGGGCTGCATGCGCACAGCGAACGGACGCGATGAAACCCTGGCTTGCGGTTTTCTAGAAGCCCTGCGCGAGGAACTCGCGCCTTGGAGCCAACCTGCAACCGGGCCAGCCTCTGGTGGTGCGCTTGGCTATTTTGGCTACGACATCGCCCGACCCTGGTTTGGGCTGCCGAGCCCCGTACAGGGCGACACAGGCATTCCTCAGGCGCGCGTCGGGGTGTACGAGTGGTTGTTGGTTCACGACCACCAACGCCGTGAGGCGCAGGTGCGCATTCACCCCAAGTGCAGGGACAGCCTGCGTGTGTGGCTGCGCGAATGGGCCCGCCAGCTCGAGGCGCCGCAAACCGGTGGCGAGCCGCCAGCGTTTCGTTTGATCACTCCCTGGACCGCGCGGACCAGCCCCACGGAATACCACAGCCAGTTTGACCGCATACAGCAGTACATTCGAGCGGGCGACTGCTATCAAGTGAACCTCGCTCAGCGCTTTGACGCCCGCTATCGCGGCGACCCCTTCGAGGCCTACCTGCGCCTGCGTGCCCAGAGTCCGGCGCCCTATTCCGCCTTCATCGAACTGCCGGAGGGCGCAATACTGAGCCTTTCTCCAGAGCAGTTTTTGCAGGTCGAAGACCGCACCATCAGCACCCGTCCGATCAAGGGCACCCGCCCACGGAACGGCGACCCTCTTGAGGATCATCGGCTCGCCAAGGCGCTGCTGCACAGCACCAAGGACCGCGCCGAAAACCTAATGATCGTTGACTTGCTCAGGAATGACATCGGACGCTGCGCTGTGCCCGGATCGGTACAGGTGCCGTCCCTGTTCGAACTGCAATCCTTCGCCAATGTGCACCACTTGGTGAGCACCGTGGTGGGCACCCTGGCAGCCAAGCACACGCCGCTGGATCTGTTGCGTGCCTGCCTGCCGGGCGGCTCGATCACTGGCGCCCCCAAACAGCGTGCAATGGAAATCATCAACGAACTGGAGCCCTATGCCAGAAGCCTGTATTGCGGCACGATTGGCATGGTTGATTTCACCGGCGGCATGCGGACCAACATTGCCATCCGCACCTTAGTCTGCAACCAGGGTCAGGCCCACCTCTGGGGCGGTGGAGGCATCGTCGCGGACTCTGATGTCGCCCTAGAATACGAAGAGTCCTTTGCTAAGATACGCAACCTGATGGACGCACTGGGTTCACCCCAGTGCGCCTCCACCCATGCGCCCCCTTGAGTCGAGCGCAGCTTTGCCACCGGGTTGAGTCGCCGATGCCACCGGAGTCACCGCCACAGGGCCTGGGCCTGCCCTCGCTGTCACCGACGCCCACTTCCTTGTGCGCGCACTTTGCCCGCGCGACCGAGGCCCCAGCGGCCAATCGAATGGCGCCACCGGTGGCACCGCACCACAGGCGGCTGGATTCGGCGGTGCTGGTACCCATCGTCCAGCGCCCGGAAGAACTGCGCATCCTGCTCACCTGGCGCGCCCAACACCTACGCAGCCACGCGGGACAAATGTGCTTTCCTGGCGGCCGGGCAGACCCTGAAGACACGAGCCTAGAACACACTGCGCTGCGCGAGACGCAAGAAGAGGTCGGAATCGCCGCGCAAGACGTGCAAATCCTCGGCCGGCTCGGGCACTACGACACCCAGAGCGGATACCGCATCAATCCGGTCGTCGGACTGATCGAAGGCTCTGTGTCACCCATTCCCAACCCCGGCGAAGTGGCCGCAGTGGTTGAGGCGCCGCTCAACTACTTCCTGGATTCGACTGTATACGAAGTCCACCATTGGGAACGCGATGGCCAGCGGGGCCAGTATTACGGGGTCCACTTCGACGGGTACTTCATCTGGGGCGCCACGGCGGCCATTTTGGTGGATCTCTACCACCAACTGGCTGCCCAAGCAGGCCCCTAGCAGCCAGGCGTTTCGCCTTCAACCGAGGGCAGCACTCCGGTCTCGAATCAATCCAGCCAGCTCGGAATAGGCAGTGGCCGTCGGGAACTGCGGGAACTCAGCGATGACGTTATCGGGTGCGCGGAACAGGATCCCGGCATCGGCAGCCGTCAACATGGTGGTGTCGTTGTAGGAATCACCCGCCGCGATCACACGGTAGTTCAGGCCGTGCAGGGCCTCAACGGCATGGCGTTTAGGATCTTCCTGGCGCAACAGGTATCCGCTGACCTGGCCGTCGGATTCGACCTGAAGCCGGTGGCAGAACAGGGTTGGCCAACCGAGTTGACGCATGAAAGGGGTGGCGAACTCATAGAAGGTATCCGACAGGATCACCACCTGGTACTGCTCGCGCAACTCATCAAGAAAGGCCCGCGCGCCGTCGAGCGGCGACATGCCGGCAATTACGTTTTGGATGTCGGGCAATTTCAGGCCATGTTCCCTGAGCAGGCGCAACCGCTGGCGCATCAGGTCGTCGTAGACGGGAATGTCGCGGGTGGTCGCGCGCAACGCGTCGATCCCGGTGTGTTCTGCAAAACCGATCCAGATTTCCGGAATCAATACACCTTCTAAGTCCAAACAAACAACGTTCACGCATCACTCCCGGTTATACGGCCTGCTGGATTGACAGGCGGCGGAGCCTACAAATTGTGGCGATGGCGCGCAACCGCCCAGCCATCCTTTTATTCTTTCAAAGAATATAAATAGAAAATATCAATATTTTTCTATATATACTGCACCTGTTAGCGTTGGCTCCACCATCAACCCCCAAGTCGAGACTTTGGCCCATGATCGTATCCGAGCACAATGTGCGCCACCAGGCAGCCAAACTCGCAGACAAGTCCCCAAAAGAAATCATCCGGACTGCCCTGGAACAGCACGATGCCATCGCGGTCTCGTTTAGCGGCGCCGAAGACGTGGTGGTCATCGATCTGGCGGTGAAAATTCGCCCTGATGTGCGGGTATTTACCTTGGATACGGGCCGCCTGCACGCCGAAACCTACGCCTACATCGAGCAGGTCCGCTCCCACTACAGCCTCAACCTCGAAGTCGCATTTCCTGATCCCTCCAGCGTGCAACGGCTGGTGAACGAAAAAGGCCTGTTCAGCTTCTACCAAGATGGCCACCAGGAGTGTTGTGGAGTGCGGAAAATCGAACCGCTGCGTCGGCAATTGTCCGGCCTTGATGCTTGGATCACCGGTCAGCGTAAAGACCAAAGCCCAAGCACACGCGCCCAGATCGACGTGGTGGAGGTCGACTCCAGCGTTTCTGCTGAGCACCCTTTGGTGAAATACAACCCCCTGGCCAACTGGTCGTCCGCCCGAGTCTGGGAGTACATCCGTCTGTTCGATGTGCCTTACAACCCACTCCACGCCCAGGGCTTTGTGAGCATTGGGTGCCAACCCTGCACCCGGCCGGTGCTCCCACACCAGCACGAACGTGAAGGGCGGTGGTGGTGGGAAGAGTCGACCCAGAAAGAGTGCGGTCTACACGCAGTCAATCTCCCCAAGGCCGCGAACAGCTGAGGCGAACTCAGCTGCCGACCGCTCACCGTTATCGGGTGGGCAAGTCCAGATCAGCGAACGCCAAATCAACCGAGCCGTTCTTTTGAGCGGCTTCGGCCTCAATCACACGCTCGCGGGTGAGGTGAGGGGCAAAGAGCTGTAAAAAATCCAGCATGTACTCCCGCATAAAGGTGCCCCGCCGGTATCCGATGCGGGTGGTGCTCCAAGCAAAGAGGTTCGACGCATCCAAGGCCACCAAGTCCGCGTCCTGATTCGGGTCGTAGGCCATCGACGCGATGATGCCCACGCCAAGGCCCAAACGAACATAGGTCTTGATGACATCGGCATCCGCAGCTGTGAACACAACCTTGGGCGTCAGCCCGGAAGCGGCAAACGCCTCGTCCAACTGGGACCGCCCCGTGAAGCCGAACACGTAGGTCACAATGGGGTACTGGGCGACCTGCTCAAGGGTGAGTGACTCCAATCGCGCAAGGGGGTGGTCACGCTTCACCACCAACGCACGGTTCCACCGATAGCACGGCATCATGACCAGGTCGCTGAACAACTCAAGCGCCTCCGTGGCGATCGCGAAATCGACACTGCCCGCCACCGCCATCTCGGCGATCTGCATCGGGGTTCCCTGGTGCATGTGCAGTGCGACATTCGGATAGCGCTGCATGAATGCCTCGATGACCGCAGGTAGCACATACCGCGCCTGGGTGTGCGTCGTCCCAATTGCCAGGGTTCCTTTCGAGGGATCGCGGTGTTCCTGAGCGGTCTTTTTGATGGACTCGACCCTCTGCAACACCTCCCCAGCAAGCGCAAGCACAGCCTCTCCTGCTGGAGTGATGCGGGTCAGGTGTTTCCCGCTGCGGGTGAAAATCTCGATCCCAAGCTCATCCTCAAGCAACCGAATCTGCTTGCTGATTCCCGGTTGTGAGGTGTACAGGCTTTGCGCGGTTTGTGACACATTCAGGTTGTGCCGGGCGACTTCCCAAATGTACCTGAGTTGTTGCAGTTTCATCGGTGCATCCCGTGGTCTCTCGCCTACCAGCCAAAATAGCTTGCGGCATCATATATCTAGAAATATTAAAAATATAATTAAAAATTACTTTTAAGAATATAGGGTCCTGGCTATGATCCACAGTCTCTGGCCGCGATCGTTGGCCAACCCCGGGAACAAGGACCCGCGCTGTGGATTTTTTTCTGTACGTCATCGCGGGTGCCGCTGTCGGCTTCACCATTGGTCTCACCGGCGTCGGTGGCGGTTCGCTGATGACGCCGCTGCTGATCCTGTTCGGCTTTCCCTACCACACGGCGATCGGCACGGACCTCGTATATGCAGCGCTGACCAAAGCCAGTGGTGTCACCATGCACGCCCGCCGTCGCAACATCGACTGGCGCATTGTCGGTGCCATGGCTGCTGGCAGCTTGCCGGCCTCGATCGTTACGGTGTACGTACTGCACCGGTACTTCGACGACGCGCACGACTACCAACACCTGCTCACCGGCGCCCTTGGCGCAATGCTCATCGCCACGGCATTGGTGCTGCTGTTCAAGGGACGACTGCAACGTTGGGCCCAGCCGGAAGCGAAATCGCCCCGCCCCCCTCGACAGCACCGCTACGCCTTTACAGCGCTGTGTGGTCTGGCGCTTGGTGTGCTGGTGACCCTTTCGTCCGTGGGCGCCGGAGCATTCGGAACCGCGTTGCTAATGGTGCTTTTTCCGGCACTGGCCGCAGCCCGCATCGTGGGGACCGACCTTGCACACGCTGTGCCACTCACATTGATCGCAGGGGCAGGACACTTCTTCCTTGGCCACGTGGATGTGCTCCTGCTCGCGAGCCTGCTCGTCGGCTCGATCCCAGCCATCTACGCAGGTACTCGGCTTGGCTCCCAGTTGCCTGAACAGGTCCTGCAGCCCATCTTGGCGAGCATGCTCTTGATTCTGGGCGTGCGCTTTGCGTTTTTCTAGCGTCCGGCACCCGCCCCTAACCCGCGCCCCGGCGGTGGACACCGTCACCGGTTGGTTACGCCATGGGGAACGTGGCCCGTCGCAACGTGCTCGCTGGCAGACTGGCAGTGCCCCCGCTGGTCATCAAAGAAAATGTCCGCACCGTAGGCCTGCAGGAACAACGCCTTGTCACGCCCCCCGAGAAACAGGCTTTCATCCACCCGGATGTCCCAGGCACGCAGGGTGCGAATCACCCGCTCGTGCGCTGGAGCGGAGCGTGCCGTCACCAGCGCAGTGCGCAGCATCTGTGGGGTATCCTGGGGCAGTCGAGACTGCAATTTGTGAAGCGCAGCCAGGAACGGCTTGAACGGCCCTCCTGAAAGCGGCTCGTTGGCCGCAAGGCGTTCGCTGGAGGCGAACGCGTCCAGGCCCTGTGCCTGGAACACCTGCTCCGCTTCGTCCGAAAACAGCACGGCATCGCCGTCGAATGCGAACCGCAAACTCTCGTCTCCCGTTTGGTCCCCGGCCCAAGGCAAAATCGTGGCTGCAGCCACACCGGCCTCCAGCGCCTGACCGACGTCGGAGGACTCCGCTGATAAAAACAACTGGCAACCGAAAGGGCCCATGTAACGGTAAGGCGCCTCTCCGCCGCAAAACGCTGCGCGGCTGATTTCCAGATTGTGGTGCTGGATCGAATTGAACACCCGCAATCCGGTGTCTGCACTGTTGCGCGACAGGAGGATGACTTCGACCAAGGGGCCGCCCGGAACCAGGTTGTTCAGGTTCAGGAGCTTGCGCACGAAGTGGAACGAAGGCCCCGGGCCCAGCGGGTCGTTCTCGTGCTCGATTTGGTACCTGGCGTAGGCGCCCAATCCCTCCTGCTCATACACTTGGTGACTGGCATCCAGGTCAAACAGCGCCCTGGACGAAATTCCGACCACCAGCCGATCGAATTGAAACGCCATTGCTTTGCCCCTTCACAAGCATCCGACGCGCCCCCAAGCGCGCGCCAAATTGGGTACACTTCGGCCCACTATAATCGACTCCTGCCGCGGACCAAGCCCGCAATGGGAGCAACCACATCGGCTCAAACCAATGGCGGTGCACCATGGCTGACACCTTGATCGTCGAGAAAAAATATGCCGGACCGCCGGGAATCGGCAACGGTGGATACGTCGCGGGCCTGTTGGCGAGGGAGGTGCGCGGGCCTGCGCAGATCACCCTGCTGAGGCCGACCCCCCTGGACACCCCACTCAGACTGGAACACGAGGCCGACGGGGTGGTCAACGCGGTGCGGGACGGGCAAACGCTGGCAAGCGCCAAACCCGCCGCACTCGATTTGCAGCCCCCGCACAATCCGGGAGCCGAAGCCGCCCGTGCAGCAGCAAGCATGTCTCCGGCCCTAACCCGCAACGTGCACCCCATTTGCTTCGTCTGTGGTACCGAGCGGGACGACAACGAGGGCCTCAACATTTACGCCGGCCCAGTCGATGATGCTGGCACAGTCGCGGCCTGTTGGACTCCGGCTGACAACCTGGCAAACAGCTCCGGTTGTGTGGACCCCGTCTACATCTGGTCGGCGCTCGACTGCCCGGGCGCTTTCGCCTTTATGGCCACGCACCAGCCTGGGTTCCTGGGTCGCATCACTGGCGAGGTCACCGGCCAGTTGCGCGCGAACGAGCCGGCTGTCGTGGTGGGTTGGAAAATCGGTGCCGAGGGCCGCAAATTGCACGCAGGGACCGCGGTTTTCAACGCTGCCGGACAAGTCGTGGGACTCGCCAAAGCGGTTTGGTTCGGGCCCGCCTAAACCGCTCAGCGCCCGTTCAGGTGCGAATACCAACCCCGCGATTGAGCAGGTACATGCAATAGGCGAACAACCCTGCGCTGAACACCGCGATGAGTACCAACGATGCCCCCACGGGAATGTCCGAGGTGCCCAAGAACCCATACCGAAACGCATTGACCATGTACAAAATCGGGTTCGCCTTGGAGACCCACTGCCACGCGTCGGGCAGCATTTGAATCGAGTAAAACACCCCTCCGAGATAGGTCAGCGGCGTCAACACGAACGTCGGAATGATCGAAATGTCGTCAAAGCTATTGGCGAAAACGGCGTTTACGAAGCCACCCAACGAAAACAGCACCGCGGTCATTGAAATCACCAGCCCTGTGATCCAAAGGTTATGGATGTGCAGGTCCATAAACAGGATTGCCAGGCCTGTAACCAAGGCACCCACCGCCAGACCGCGGCTCACGCCCCCAAGCACGTAGCCCAGTAGGATCACATAGTTTGGCATTGGTGAAACCAACATTTCCTCAATGCACCGCTGAAACTTCGTGTTGTAGAAGGACGACACCACGTTGGAATAGGAGTTGGTGATCACCGCCATCATGATCAACCCTGGAACAATGAACTCCATGTACGCAAACCCGTCCATCGGACCGATTCGCTGACCAATGAGGTTCCCGAATATGACAAAGTACAGCCCGGTGGTGATCATTGGCGGCACCAAGGTTTGCAGCCAAATGCGCGTATACCTGCGCACCTCCCGTTGAAAAATGGTTTGGAAGGCGACCCATTGTTCGAATGCTTTCATCGTTTATTACTCGTCGTCACTGGCAGCGCCGCGGTTATGGCTCTGCCGTGGTGGCTCCGTTGCCTTCAATCAAGCTCACAAACAGTTCCTCAAGGCGATTGGCTTTATTGCGCATGCTGATCACCTGAATTCCCTGGGTCATTAGCTGACTGAAGAGCTGGTTGAGGCCTTGATCCTTGACCACGTCCACTTCAAGTGTGGTTGAATCGATCTTTCGCACCGCATAGCCATCTGCAGCTGGAGCCGCCTCACAGGGCTCATCGATATCAAGGATGAACGTCTCGGTGTTCATTCGCTGCAACAGCGTTTTGGTTTCTGTATTCACCACGATTTCGCCACCATCAATGATGGCGATCTGCCGGCACAGGCTCTCGGCCTCTTCCAGGTAGTGGGTGGTCAAGATAATGGTCGTCCCTTCCGCGTTCAATTGCCGGAGAAACGACCACATGGACCGGCGCAGTTCAATATCGACGCCCGCTGTGGGTTCGTCGAGGATGAGCAGGCGTGGCTCGTGCACCAGTGCCCGCGCAATCATCAGGCGCCGTTTCATGCCCCCCGACAGAAATCTGGACCGCTCGTTGCGCTTGTCCCACAGGCCCAGCCGGTGCAAATAGGTTTCGGTACGCTGCGTCGCCAATTTGCGCGGCAACCCGTACATGCCCGCCTGGGTTGCAACAATGTCTGCAACCCGCTCAAACTGATTGAAATTGAACTCCTGTGGCACCACACCGATTTCCCGCTTGGCACCGGAAAAGTCTCGATCAATGTCCCGACCGAACACTGCAATGGATCCACTGGACTTGTTGACCAACCCGGAAATGATGCCAATCGTCGTGCTCTTCCCCGCTCCGTTCGGTCCCAGCAAAGCCAGGAACTGGCCCTGCTCCACTTCCAGGTCGATTCCTTTCAACGCTTCGAACCCACCGGAGTATACTTTGCGCAAATTTCGGATACTGAGCGCGGAACTCATCATTGCTCCTTGAATCAAACCACCGTATCAAAAACCAGTTTGCTTGCGACGCTTTCGCTATTTCTGCGTAAGCGATAATTCCGTTATACTTCTTGGTAGCGTGCCGGGCACGTGGCCAAACAACTCGCAATCATCCCACCATTCGAGGCTGATGTAATGCTCCCAGACATTTCCAATCTTTCTGAAGAAGACCTCAAGAAACTCATTCAAAAGGCCGAATCCCTCATTGCATCCCACCAAGAACAGCGCAAAAAGGATGCTGCGCAAAAGATTCGAGAACTCGCAGAATCTGCGGGACTCTCCGTAGAAATATCCGCAAGCGAAAAAGCGAAGCGGGCGCGACGCAAGTTGCCGCCCAAATACCGCCACCCCGAAGATCCAGAAAAAACCTGGTCAGGAATTGGCGCGAAGCCCAAATGGCTGCGCGCGTTCGAGCAACAGGGCCGAAATCTCGAAGAGTTTAAAATTTAGATCCAAACACAACGGGCACGCCCCGGCGCTGCCGATGCGTGCCCGTTGCAGCGTAAATGGTGACTGCGGTGGCTGCGAATTCCAGGCGCCGAACCGGACACCAAAGCGTGGTACTCTGGCGCAACCGCGCTGAGCAATAATGAAGAGGTTGCAAAAAACTGGAGCGGGAAACGAGACTCGAACTCGCGACCCCAACCTTGGCAAGGTTGTGCTC
>OBIC01000157.1_pt1 | contig 28062 bp, 25 predicted proteins | sample 1519831 | NCBI WGS metagenome assembly OBIC01 (sample SAMN03019805, study PRJEB22545) | beach sand metagenome | biome: beach; feature: sea beach; material: beach sand | place: USA: Municipal Pensacola Beach, FL | collected 2010-10-20 | depth 40-45 cm m
GTTAGTAAGAACTATTTAGGACTAAAAAAATGTAACTTTTTTGATATTTAATTAAACTTTTAAAAATATCTTTTAGTATAAATAAAAAAAATATATAGTTTAATAATTTTATTATAAAAAATAGAAGCGCGTCTCTTTTTTAAAAAATTATTTATTATAGTATAGTATATATATATGTCAACTAAGCAAGCAACTAACAAGAAAGAAACTACTAAAACAACACCAGCTTCCGGAAAGGGAAAACAAACCGCTGCAAGCACATCTAAAAAGGCACCTGCAGCCAAAACTGCTTCTGCTAAATCTGCACCAAAAGCTAAGACAAACGCAGCAGCCAAAACAACCCAAAAGAAAGGACCAACATCTAAAGCAGCTGCTAAAACTACTGGTAGCAAAAAGGCAGCCACACCAGCCAAAAAGGCCGCTCCTAAAAAGGCTGCAGCTAAAAAGGCTACCCCTAAACCAGCACCTAAAAAACAAACTGGTGGTGATGGAGCTGACAAACCATCTACCAGATATTTCAAGGCTATTGTAGAAGGTGGAGAGGCCCATGGTCGATTTTCAGGTGCCAAACCCAAACAAGCTGCTAATAAGGCTCTTACCTCAATTCTTAAGACTAAAGAACAAAAGGGTGGAGCAGTTAATGGTGAAATTAAATTCACTATTATTGAATGCACCAGAGGCAGCAAACATAAGGAATATCATTATGTTGGCAAGAGAGAAAAACTTTCAACACCAATGAAGGTCAAAATTGGTTCTGGACCAAATGCCAAGGTTATTGAATACAAGTTTAATAATCGTGTAATGAAAGATAAGAATTATGTTGTCAAGGCATAAATTTGATTAATTTTTATATAACTAAATATTCTGTTATTAATATATAGAATATTTAATGTTAAATACTTCATCTTTAAAGAAAGAACCTAAAGAAGATTTAGAAGAATATGGTATTATAAAAAAAGAATCGGCATTACAAGAGGGTATTAGAAAAATTGAGGAACAGACAAATGAAGAAGTTGCCAATTCATTTCATATAAAAGAGTCACAAATATTTGGTTCTATCAAAGAACACCAGGAAAATAAAGAAGATAAATCTGTCATTAATAATTTTAATTTTACAGACATAACAAAAAAATATTCAGAAAGCGAATCTTATAAAAAGATGATGGGTGATAATAATCAATTAATGATTACAGTTAATGAAAAATTAAATAAAATATCTGTTTATGAAAAATCTGGTAAACTTATTGGATATTTTACACTTGATCACATAATAAAATATTTGGCCGATATTTATGATACAAAAAAACAATTTATGAAAGATCTTGATGAAAAGTCTTATAACAATTCAAAAGATCTAATCAAAATATTAATATTTAAATTAAAATATAATAAGGAAATAAATTATGTGGATATAGTTTTGCTTGATTTTAATCATTCAGGATTTATGGGAGATATCGAGCTTCTTATTAAACTAAATAATATGTTATTCTTATATTTACAAAATAAAATGAATAATGATTTAGCTAATGTAAATAATCATAATAAAGAAAAAATGGAATTAAATATTAAGAAATTTATATTTATGCTTTTGAACTATACACTAAAATTAATAAGTTATACAAGTGATCAAATTAAAGAAAAAGAAAACATGACTGAAATTAAAAAATATTTATTAGAATATTCTATTGATGTTGTTTATAAAATAAATTTATTTGTACAAGAACAATTAAAAATTATTGACAGACAAAATAAAGCTATTAAAACATCTTTAGATATGAATCTTGAAATAAAAAATAATATTAAATCCAAATTAGAAAATATGGTTAAAGAAATTAAAATAAAAGAACAACCACCGCAAAATATAATTCCACAAAAAATAATTCCGCAAAAACAATTTCAGCAACCAATGTTTGCACAAATTCCCCCTAAATATCAGAATTTAATTAATAAACCAAATCCTTACTCATTTAGTGAACAATAATTTTATTATCTATTTATATGGAAAGTAATAAAATTAAAGCAGTAAAAAACACAATTGATGTTATGGAAAATATTGATGATATAGATAATAAATTGGAAGGTAAATATAGAAAAAATTGTATGGAAATATTATTCTATAAAAAAATACTGGATGAAGCAACTGATTCTTTAAAAAATATAAGTAAAAATCTTTCTTAATTATATAAATGATGTGTGAATTCCCAGAACATGATGTGGATGAAATTATACCCCACCTATGGTTAGGAAATTATAAAGCAGCTTATAGTAAAAAATTTTTAGATACATACCAAATAAAATATGTATTAACAATTATGGACTCATTTGATAATAATTATAAGTATCCTAATATTCAATATTTAACCATACCGCTAAAAGATAAGGATACTTGTCCAATTAATGATATTTTTGAGTCAACCAATCAATTTATCTATAATGCCCTGAAGAATAATGAAAATATTCTTGTTCATTGTAAAAAAGGGCATCATCGTTCCGCATCAATTGTTGGAGCATTTTTAATAAAATATTTAGAAGTAGATTATGATTGTGTTGTTTCTTATATAAATCATTTAAGACCATGTGCACTCAGAAGAGACACTTGTATGACAAGACATTTGTTTAATTATTATAAAAAATTAAATAAGAATAAATAAATTATTTTTTATTGCTCAACTCAAAAATAGATGATCCTTCATTATTATTTTTATTGAATAGATTTTTATCTACATCATCCACAATAATAGTATTTTCATCAATATTTAGATTTACAATTGAATTATAAAGTTCATTACATAAATTATTGATATCATTAATTCTTTCTTGATATTCCTTTTCTTCTACTACTTTAAAACTACCTTCATATTCTGCTTTTTTACATTCTACATCAGTCTCAATAAGCCAGTCTAAGGTATTTTCAATAAAATTTTTAAGTGTTTGAATTTTTTCTTCATGTAACGCTAACATATTTGAATTAATACTACCTAATATGGCATAACATAATTGTTCTAATTGTTCTTTACTATTATTAAAATTATCAGTATTTGTACTAAATATTTCATTTTGGTTATATTTATCAATAATTTGATTACAAACATTATTAACCTCTTCAATTTTTTGTTGATATTCCATCAAAGATATTTTTTCCTTAACATAGATCCAAAGTAAAACATCATCAACGTATTCCTTTAGTTCTTTCAAATGATCCTTTTCTAAATTTATATTTTGACTTGAAATAATTTCATAGATGGAATAACATAAACTGATTAGATCTTCTCTTATTCTCTTTATTTCTTTTTTCTTCTCATTATCACAATCTGTTAAACCAAGCTCATAATTCTCTAATTCCTCAAAAATTTCATCGTGAAATTCATCATTATCTTCATTTTCAAATACTGACGTTGCTTCTAATTTTGTATTTACTGCTTTCACAGTTGAATCACTCGTATTTACTCTTAAAATTAATGTTCCGTATTTTTTCTTTATTCTGTCTAAAATTTTCAAATAGTCTTTTTTATTTCTATCTGAATATGGTTTTTCTTTTAACCATTCTATTATTTTATTAAGATCCGTTTGTATAATTTGAATATCATTTTCTTTTAATTTAACATCTTCACTATTTAAATTTAATTTGATGGCAGCGCATAAATCTTCAATTTCATAAAACATTTGTTTTTTTTCTCTTTCCAATCTGTCTTTCAATTCTGCATTCTTGGCTTCCTCTATTAATTCATTGATTTCATCTGCTGATAATCTTCCTTTATTACTATTTATATTAATACTTTTTTTGTTCTCATTATTTTTTAAATCTAAAGCAGTCACATTAATAATTCCATTAACATCAACTGCAAATGTAATTTCAATTTGAGAAATACCAACAGGAGCAGGTTCAATGCCAGATAGTTCAAATTCACCAACTAAAAAATTATCTTTTGTTAATTGTCTCTCTCCTTCAAATACTCTTATATTTACACTGGTCTCATAATCTTTATCTGTCGTATATTTCTTTTTTTTCTTAATGGGAATGACAGAGTTTCTTGGTATAAGTGTATTCATTACTCCTCCTATAGTTTCAACACCTAATGACAAAGGGATAATATCTAATAATACAACATTTTCTGAAAAAGGATCACTATTATTTGATAAAATATAACCTTGAATAGCCGCACCAGCAGCAACAACTTCATCGGGATTGATTGATGCATTGGGTTCAAGGCCATTAAAATAAAGTTTAAGATTGTTTTTAATTGCAGGCATTCTAGTAGATCCACCTACCAAAATAATTTCATCAACTATACTTTTGTCTATTTCACAAGATTTTAGTAAATCATCAACCGATTTTAAACACAAAATCAATAAATCTCTACATATTTTCTCAAATAATTCTCTTGTTATGGTTAGAAATAAATTTTTATCTTCATAAAAATCTTTAACAGCAATAGTTGTTTTCATCGTTTCAGATAATCTCTTTTTAGCATCTTCACATGCTTGTTTTAATTTTTGAAAAGATAGGGAACTTAAATCATCTAGTTTTTTATATTTATACTTTTTTTTAAATTCACTTATACAATAACTAATTAATCTGTTGTCAAAATCAGCACCCCCTAAATGAGTATTACCAGATGATCCCAATACTTGGAAAAGTCCATTGGAAATATTAAGCAATGATGTATCTAAGGTCCCTCCTCCTAAATCATAAACCATAACATATATATCATCTTTTTTATATGTAGATTTTTTTTCAAGCCCATATGCTAACGCCGCAGCAGTTGGCTCATTTATAATTCTTAAACACTCTAATCCAGCAATTGCCGCAGCATCCTTAGTTGCCTGTCGTTGAGAGTCATTAAAATAAGCAGGAACCGTAATAACCGCCTTATCGACCTTTCTTTTTAAATAATCTTCTGCCATGTATTTTAATTCCATAAGAATAATTGAAGAAATTTCTTCAGGAGTATAAGTTGATTTTTTACTCGCTAAATTGGATGAAATAACAACACCATTTTTATCATCCTTATCTAACTTATAAGTTAAAAAGTTTTGATCATTAATTACAGTTTCATCTGTAAATTTTCTGCCTATTAATCTTTTAACTTCATAAAATGTATTATCCACATTAATTTCAATCTGTTTTTTAGCATCACGACCTATATATCTAGATCTTTCTGTAAAAGCAACCACACTTGGTATTGTTCTATTGCCTAATTTATCTGGTATAATTTCTAAATTTTTTCTTCTCCAGATTGCAACACAACTATTAGTTGTACCTAAATCTATACCTACAACAATATCTTCATTTTCTTTATCTAATAATTCATTTTGATCTAAATTACTATTTTCCTTTTTATTAAAATATGAATTGATTACATCTTCATCATCAGAATATTCTTCATTATCTAATATATCAATTATATTCCCAGAAATTTGATCAGACATTTTATATATTGTATTAATCTTTTAATATTGATACAATAAACTCAATAAAATTTATTTATTTTTCTTACGATTTAGGTATGCCTCTTTTTTATTTTGTTTACTCTGTTCACTTTGTTTACTATCTGTTGAGGAGGTTTCACTTATCGTGTTATTATTATCTATATTAAGTGAAACAATACTCAGTTCATTTTTATCAAATATTCCATCGTTGATTAGTGTCTCTAAAATATTATCTACCGTTTTTCTACCCTCTTCTTCTTTCTTTTGTCTATCTTTATAGTATTTGATTCTATCTTGTTTTAATTTATCATGGTCTTTAGGATCATATTGAATTCTATATTTATAGACATGATTGTATTCAAATTTCTTTTTATGTTCATTTTTCTTAGAAATTGAATAAATGGATTTTAATTCATTATCATGTTTTTCTAGATTTTGTGTTAATGCCCCATATGATTCATCTACACCCTCTTTATCCTTTTTGGTTACCCTGTGCACAATCAAATCATCTTTTGATTTAAATTGTTTATTAGCTACATCGTCATTTTTAATAATATTTTTATATGGTTGATTAGTTCTTTTTTTCCAATATTCCTGAATTTCGGAACCATAATCTTTACCACTCTTATCTCTATAATTTTTTTCAGCATCTTTCCATTGATTTTCTAATTCATATCTATCTTTTTTATTTTTTTCAATTCTTATGGGTTTTATAACAGACTCCCTAACTTTTTCTTTATCATATTTATTAGTTAAATCATTCATTTTATTGATTTGCTTAACCTGATGCATTTCTTTTGCTTGTTGCATTTGTAAAGATTGCATCATTTGCATTTGTTGCATTTGTTGTGTACGATCCATATTCATATAAACAGGATTGTTTTGCAAAAGCATATTATTTTGAAAATTAAAATCATTTCTATTAAAATTTTGATTGTAACCATTCAAAAGCCTATTATTTCCAAAATTTTGGTTCATGCTGTTATACCTAATAATGATATTATTATATTTTGAATTTCAACACAATTATATAAAAACTGAGTTTGTTAATAAAAACTAAATTTATATACTTATATTATGAACTTCTATGAAATTTTAGGGTTAGATAATGGAGCATCCAAATCAGAAATAAAAAAGGCATTTAGAGAATTAACTATAAAATATCATCCAGATAAATCTTCTGATCCTGATTGTAAAGAAAAATTTCAAGAAATAAAGGCAGCATATGAAATTTTATACAATGATGAAAAAAGAAATCATTATGATTCTATGACAAATGAAGAAAAATCAGAACTATTTGATTTAATTAAGCATTATTTTAAAGATATTCGACCACAGTATGGCTATATTTATGATATGATACTAACATATGTTTATTTGGATCAAGAAAGAGATTTTGAAAAAGATATTAACTCTTTTGATTTCAAATCTATTTTGATAAAAATTAGAGATAAAATAAATTCCAGTATTAAAAGAAAAGAAATAGAAGTTATTGATATAGACACTGAAACTTTTAACTTATATATCAGCATTGAAGATAGATATAAAAATGGATACAAAAATGTGAGAGTTATCAGTAAGCAAAATAATGAATACCTTGTTCCATTATATCCTAATGAATATATAATTAATGATCCCGAAAAAGGAAAGATAAATATAAAAATTATTTGTGAAAATAATACAAATTTTCAGGTAATTGATGAACATGATCTATTTTATACAAAAAAAGTATCATTAAGTCAATATATTTATGGTGGTATTATAAAAATACAATCTTTAGATGGAGAAATTATTAAATTTGAATTGGAATCTTGCCTTGAAAAAAAACCTGTCTTTATTTTAGAAAAGAAAGGTTTACCAAAAGAAAATAATGAAAGAGGTAATTTATATATTTATATTGTAGTTGAAGGAATAAATTCACCTGAAATTGATGAATTGGCACATAATTATTCTAGAACAGTGGAAGAAACATTAAAATTAATGTTCCCAAGTATTGACTAATCAAATGATAAAACTATATTGAAATTATTATCACTTATTTTCTTCTGTGCATTAATTTTAATTCCATTTTTCTTTATTGATATATCATCACTTTTACTTGATATATCCTTATTTTTTTCTTCTTTATCTTTTTTCTCTTTTTGTTTTCTTGATTTGTCAATCTTATTTGTGTTAACCATAGCTTTTGATATTGAATTATAATTATCATTCACATAGTTTATAACATCATTAGTAAATGCCCATCTAAAAAAATTCATTTGTCCAATAGTTGTACATAAAGAAAGTGTTTTTTCCTTATCAAAATAATATTTAAATTTTTTCCTTCTTCTAAATGGATCAAAATATCGTTTCTTATAAGATTTTAATTGTGCTTTATAGCTTATATGGACATTAAATCCTTTATCGATTTTTTTATCAAATTTATCATCTTCGTCATCATCATTATCATTCTTATCAAAACGTACTTTATGTTTATTAGAATATCTTGTAACAAACCAATCTAATAATCGTAGAGAAATTTTAGATTTTCCATCAACAATATCTATCATTTGTTCTACCTTTTTTTTACTTAAATTTTTATAATATTTGTCTATAATTTTATAATAAAATGTTTCTTTTTTTGTTAGTTCAATTTCTCCTATCTCCGGTACATTTTCATCTTCATCATTATCTAATGAACTGTCATAATTTGAATTATCGGATAGATCATTACTAATTTCATTAATAGTGTTCATATATAACTTCTCTTAAAACACTTTTAAGTGATTTTTTCTATAAATTAAAATAATTCACTAGAACTTTCAAATTCAGACTGATACTTCTTATCTTCAATCGAATTCATTTTATAAATTTCATCTTCCACTGTATCTTGGATGATAAATCTAATCACTTTAATTTGCGATTTTTGACCAAGTCTATGAGCACGACCAATGGCTTGTTTTTCTTGATCTTTTCTAAATTTATAATCTCCATAGATAGGATCGATGAAAATAACCTGACTTGCTTTAGTTAGATTTGTCCCCGCCGCTGTGCTATCAGATGATAACATAATTACTCTGATTTTCTCATCTTCATTAAACTCTCTAATGGCCTTATCTCTTTGATAACAATTTCCTTTACAAAATACATTTGGAATATTATTATCTTTTAATATTCTGCCAACCCTTCTTAGCAAATCATCCCATTGAGAAAATATAATTGTATGTTCACCACTATCTCTCAGATATGTAATTATATTTGCCAATTTAGTACCTAATTCATTAGTTAATTGATCCTTATCTTTCTGTTTATCACTTTTATCTTTATCTTTATTTTTCTCGTAAGATAATATATAAACTTGGTTATCATCAAGTTTCTTTTTACAATAAGGGCAAACATGTGATTTTATAATCCATGCCTTTAAACATTCATAACAGAAAATATGCCCGCATTTAGTTACACCAATATCATTTTCTGGAATCTCATCTAGACAAATACCGCATGTTTCATCATCATTATCTTCTTCATCATCCTCTTCATATTGATTTGAAAACATGTCCATAATATTTGTATCTGATGTAACATTATGTTTCTTCTCTAAATCTGTTTGTTTTGTAGCAGTTTTTCTAATTCTATTTACAACATTATTAAAGAATTCATATGTAGATTTTTTACCATCAAGAATAACTGTATGATCTTTTAATTTAATTTCTTGTTGTTTCAAAATTTCTTTCAAATTATCAATGGTTGCTGTAGACTTAATTTCTATTTCTTGATCATCTTCAGAATTACCCATTAATAACTCCATTAAAATATCATCTTGATCATCATCTGAATCATCCGAGTCATCAGAATCAGAATCCTCCATAAGTTTACCCAATTTCTTTAACTGTTTCTTCTTTTGTTTCTTTTCTAGCTTCTTAATTTTTTTATTAATTTTATCTATTCTAGTTTGAATTTTATCAACTTTCTCTTGTGCATCATCAACTTCTAACTTATAGTGATTTACCATCATTTTCTCAATGTCTTCTAAAGTTTTACAATTAGAAAGAGCATATTTCGTTTCTTCTGCTAATTGTGGATGACAACATAATTGTCTTAAATAGACGCTAAATTTATTGTTATTAGGATTAGCTAGGTATGCATTATAAATCATTCTTTCTGTAGATGTAAATTTTAACCATCTTATTTCTTCCTTAATCGGTGGAAGACTATGTTCCTTTTTAACATTTGCCTTTGTATTTCTCCTAAAACAATTGTAACTTAGATAATCAATAATTTCTTCCACTTGACATATTCTATCACCATCCGTAATTTTATAGTTTGATAAAAAGTCTACAATTTTAAATAGACATTTACTTTGATTAAATGGGGTTGCTGTCACACACCATTTATAATTTGCAGAGATAAATGGTAATAGATTTGAAATATATCTATAAGTTGTATCTTTATAAATTTCATGAAATTCATCTACCACAAAACGATTCCAGTGTATTAATTGAATTTGCGGATTATTTTTATATAATGAATTTATTGGATCACTTATTAATTCCTTGCTCATTTCATTAAATAATTTAGTAATAGATTCAACGTCTGAATTTTTCCATTCTTGTTTATGAAAATTTTTATATGTACTAATTTTAGATGTCCATGGTAAAGTAAATGACTTATTATCTAAAAAGGTATATGATACTATTACAAAATCTGCATCTAATAAATCATTATAAGTAAATTTATCATGATCTCTTTTAGTCATTAGTTGAACTATATTAAAATCATCTTTATTTTTCAGTCTATTTTTAAGTTCTCGAATCCACTGACCACATAATTGGTTTGGACAAAAAACTAATGTAGCTTTGCTGAAAAATTTATCAAGATTTGGTTGTACATAAGATATAGACTCTGGAGTGTTTTTTAAACTCAAACCAATAATTTGTAAAGTTTTACCCAAACCAACTTCATCAATAATACATCCTCCATTAAATGTAATAGATTTACGATTTTCAGTTAAATCAAGTTTTTGAGTATTTATATCATAATATATATTACCAATTATAATTTCGTCATTTAGATTATAATGGATTTTTTTCTTATTTTTCTCTTTTTGTATTGCCCAATGTATTGAACATTTCTGATAATCAAATAGATTGAGATTAATTTCTGATGGATTATCTATTTTATTATCAAATGTATAATCAACTGGTTTCATTGCATTTTCAATTATATAATCGGTGTGTTGTTTTATTCTTTTTTCTTGCTCTTCGCTATTAAACCAGCAAAAATTATTGTTTGTTATAAATTTATTTGGTTGTGTATATGCCATATGATATCTAAATAATTGTTTCAAGAAATCAATATGATCAATTGCTAGACCCTTTCTGATCTTGTTTTCCAACATCCCTGAATTGATACTCACAAGTACATAAATTGTTTCAAAACTCTTTATATTTTTTGTGTAAACTATTAATTTAAATAATTCTGACTTATATAAACATTCTGGTAATGAAAAATGTTCAGGAAATTTTTTATTGTAATATTCCAATGCAGCTTTGTCATAATAAAGAGTATAACTTCCATCATTTAAATCTTCAATTGAAACCTTACTAGTCATCTCATTATTATAATGATGATTTCCCTTTCCATTAATATCTCCAGCATATTTATCGTAGAAAAGATTAATCCACATTGTTTATTAATATGAATAAAAATTTAATATTAGAATATTTTAATATCAATTTTTTTAAATATTTAAAATTATATGGTTAAATAATATAATAATGGATTCTCTTGAATCATGGTATGATGGTAGATGTATGGCCTTGATAAGTCAAAATGGAATAGAAAGAAGATGCAATATGAAGGTAAAAAATAAAGAATTTTGTCATAAACACTCGCATAAAAATTTATATGATCAAAATAAATTAAATGAAATTAGGGAAAATGATATTAATATATTAAACATTAATCAAACCAAAATTAAAAAAGAAATGGATACTATAAAACAAGAAAATATAATTAATAATTTTATTGAAAACATAAATAAAAAATATAATGAACTAGATCAATTTGAATATACTCTTATGGATATATATAATTCATGGAAGGATATTAATCTAGAAAATATAATTAAAATTGATGGAGAATATTGGGATTTAAATATTATAATCAATATTATGGCTTATTGTATAAATAATTCTAATATGGAAAATCCCTACTCTACTTATCCATCAAATCCATTTACCAGAAAATTATTTTCGGTTGAAGCTTTATTAAAAATAAAAAAAAAGATTTTAGAATTAAAAAAACAGATTCATGTATCCTTAAAAATTTTTCTTAATCAACCCATAGAAACACATATAAAAATTTACAAAGAAGCCTCTCAATCACATGATGGATTTAGTAAGCAGATTATTGATTTGTTAAAAAAAAAACTTAGATTTATGATTATTAATTCTAAAAATTCACAGGATTTATATACAGGAATGTGGATAAGAAAAAATTTTCCATTAACCAAATTTGAGGCTCTTTATAAAACCGTCAGAGAAACTCCATATCAAATATTTATTAATAATACAATTATAGAAAATCCGGCAAGAAATAGACTTCAATATATTCTTTCTTGTTGTAAAGATAATTATTACGATTTATATGATCAAAAATTTTATGAATATTTATAGATCATTATGTACTTTATTTAAACCTAAAATATATAAAGATATGCTGTAATATGTTTGTATATGAAAGGATCTAAATTAAGTTCTAATAATATGATTGTGGATAATTTCGATGATGACATTTCGGACAATGAAAGCTTAAACGATACCAATTTAGATAAATATACGAATAGCGATTTTGAGAAACAGTGCGATTTACTTGTTAAACAACTAACCAATAATTATAGACAACAACGCGAAGATATTAGAAATTTAGTTAGGTTACATAGAAAAGAAATGAAAAAGATGAATAAAAAACAAAAGTCAATTAAGGAAAAAGAAAAAAAAAAGAAAGGATTTAGAAAACCAAGTGTCGTACCTGATAAATTGGCTGATTATGTTGGTATTGAAAGAGGAAAAATTATGTGTCGTACAGAACTCACCGGACTTATTTGCGATAAATTTAAAAAAGATGGGCTTTATCTTAAAAATGATAAAAGAATAATAATTCCAGATAAAGAAGTTATGGAATTATTTAATTTGCCTGAATCGGCTAAAAAAAGCAATGACCCCAAAGATCCGAATGGTTTAAATTTTTATACATTACAAACACATATTGCTAAATGTTATAAAGATGTAGAGAATAATCAAACAGAAAATAAATCAATAGATACCAGTAAACATATCAATAAATTAAATGAAAATAAAAAAACAACACAAAATGTATTAAATATGGCAAAATAATTTATTCATCTGAACTACTTAAAATATAATCAAAATTTACTGCATTATTTCTTTGTGTCTCATCTGACATAAATAAATCAATATCTTTCATTATAAGATCTGTTAAATTATTTTTGTCTGACTTTTGATTTAATATTTTAATTTGATATGGTTTTAAATAAATACCATAGACATTTTCTCTAACCCAAATTATAGATAATTCAAAAACTACTTTTATATCAGTATTATTTTTTAACAGTTTTTCATAATCATCTTTATGAACAATGTTATTATATATTTATCAAAAACAAGGGTATTAAATTTTTTGGTCTTTATAAACTTTAATTTTATTCCTTCAATACCGTCATCTAATTCTCTGATTATAGATTGATAATTTATAGGTTTATTGGGTTGAAAATATTTTTTTAGTTCTATACCCCTACCTTTATCAATCATAAATTGATCTAATTTATTCAAAAAATCTTTAGTTTTAAAATCTAGAAGAGTAATCAGTTCATGGCTAATAAATTGTGAATTATTTATCTTCATTATGGAATTTTTACATTTTAAAGTATCAGTCATTATTAATATTTTTTGTTCTCCATTATATTCTAAAGTTGGTATATGGCCCATAACATTTAAATTAACTTTTAATACATCAATATCTTCTGGCTTAAATATTTTAGTCATAATTTATAATCAATATATTATGAATAGTTATTTAATAAATCTATAAATAAACTTAGTTATATTATTTAACGAGATTTTCCTTTCGATGATGAACCCTTACCCCCCTTGTTATTCTTCTTTGGAGGAGGCGGTGGAGGAGTTTCTTCCTCATCGTCGTCGTCATCATCGTCGTCGTCATCATCGTCGTCATCGTCATCGTCATCATCATCCTCACCTGAATCACTATCATTTTCAGGAGAGTCATGTGTTGATTTGTTTTCAACATCATTTTCATTCTCATTCTCTTTATCATCTTCATTTTCATTCTCATTCTCATTATCCACTGATGGATCTGCACCAGCAGCATCAATGAATGCATATTGTTTAAGAGCATCACGATATGAACCAGATTTCTCACGTGGAGTTGATTCAATTGATAGAATCTTGAAGCTTACACCATAAGATCTATTGTTTGGAGCATCTTGATTTTTTGATGTTTTATCAGCCCATAGTTTATTTGCCATTACAATCATTCTTACTTTTGAACCCCATGGTAAGTATTCTTCAAGATCTGTTACTGTTTTGACATTGACTTTCTTTGGTTTAGCGGTTGAATCATCTTTATCCCTAACAAAGACAACTGTTTGAATTTCTTTTGTATCATAATTGACGTCAAGTTTGGCTTTCCAAAAGTTACATTTTGGTTTTGTTTGTTTCTTTTCTGCTTTAGCCTTTGGATCTTCAATTACATCTTGTTCAATTGGTTCTCTCACAATCGGTTTGTAGACAAACTTCCACTTCGGTTTTTGAGCCTGAATATCTTTGAAGATTTTCTTTTCTTCTTTAAGAACTTGCTTATCAATGAGAGAAAACATTTGTTCAAGTGACATACAACTTGCTTGTTCCGGATCAAGTGGAAGCTTGATAGTTTGGCGTTGTTCATCAGACTTTGCATATTCACCAAGTGGAGGAATACCATATTGACTAATTTCAAATTCTGGTGTTTGAAACACAACTGATCCATCTGCATATCTTAGATATGCAATCATTTGAGATTTACTTCTCTCATTACTGATTTGAAGTTCATCTACTGTAAATTTCTTTTGATCAAAATCATCAACTAAAAATGGAACGAATTTCCTTTTCCCTTGTGATGGTTTGTTAACAGTGGTTGATGCAGTCTTGGTTGATTTCGATTTTTGTGACATATAGTTGATGTTAGATATAATGGGTTTATCTTTATATAGTTTAAAAATCAATTTTTTTATATATCTCAGAGCAACATCCTAAAAAAATTGATTTCCATAGATTATAGTATAAAGATTATATCAATTAAATAACTATACCTTCATAATTAATATTATGGCGTCCTACAATGACTTTGTAGACTTTGGAGAAGAAGATGATGATTTCAATGTAAATTTTACAGATAATGATCCAAATAAAGAAGAAAAACAAAATAAAGTAATACCAATAACATATGATTATGACGAAAGTACAACTGAAAAATATAGAGTGTTACGAAGCAGAAAAATGGACCCAATTTCCTATGTTCCATTGGATGAAAAATTTTCTTTTAAATTTAGTTACAAATGGGATCCTTACACAGGTGAAAGGTCAACGGAAAAAGATCCCAATGGACCTCTTTGTTTTGACCCTGATATTTTAATTAAACATTTTCACACAAAGAGAATTGATAAATTATGGGTAAATCCAAAGGATGATAATGGTGGTTATTATCAAGGATATTATGATGATGGTGTTGGTGCAGGAGAAGAATTTTATGTTGGCGGTAGAGGCCATCATCCAGAATGGTATCTTTTTAGACTTCCAATTATTGATTGTTATCTCACTAAATCTAATAATACTCAATTTATTACATTCGGACCCAAATTAACTGACGCAGAGGTTAAAGAAATACAAGAGATTGCTAATCGTAGACCAGATAATTATAAAAGACAATTTGGTTATAATCGACCGTCAATTGTAGAAATGAAAAAATTGTATGACATCGCAATTAACCCAAAACCTAATTGGCCAGATTTTACAGATTATCAAACTGATGAACCAAAGGAAATAATTTATGCAAAAATGAATCGTAAAGCGGTTGATATATTAAATCAAATGAGAGGATAATTTTTTTATTATGTTATTTTAGCATATCATAATATAAAAATAAATAAAATAATTTAATCCATAGGTATAAATATACCTGTAACTTCTTTTTCTATAATATCTGTCATTACAGCGCTGGTTGTAACTTCATCAGATTTCTTATATTTATCTTCTGTTTCTTCAATGTATTCTGACTTCTCAAGAAGATCACTGTCGAGAATAACATTGCATAAACCTGTGCCTCCTTTAATTACAAGACCTGCCATGATTCTTGATGACACATTCTTCATATGATCGGTTTCACCAAAAATTGCAGCATTAATTAATTGTTCAACAGATTTCTCAAAGGATGCTCTTGCTAATGGATCTGTTTCAGTTTTATTCATACCATGACGATCAATTGAGGTAGGTAATCCTGTATTGGTCATTAAATCACATAGTAATTCAATATGAGAATAGGATATATTACTTCCACCTTGAGCAAATACATTTTTAAATTCTTTGATTAATGCTATTCTTACTGCATCTATACCATATGTATCATAAATTAGCATAATATCATTACATATCGTGGCATCTAAATCAATTCCATTTATATATCTGATTTGGTTTAGATTAACACCTGATGTATAAATGACATGTTGTTTAATTGATTCTTTTTCTCCAGTTTCTTCATTAAATCTAACTAAGCCTTCCTCACTTACATTATCTATCTTAGTTATGCCATCAACACCTTTGAGTTTAAAGTTCTCTATGAAGGTATCAATGAAACTTACTAATGACGAATAGTCAAAATCTGTCATTTCAAATCTCATATGGATGACTGGTTGTTTAGAATTTTCAGAGTTTGACAAGATGGAAAGTTGAGTAATTTTTTCTAATAAAACTTTTTCCTCTTTCTTTATACTCTTGACATCTGCATATCTCTTTTCCCAGTGATTGCAAAATTTAGATTTAATATCTAGAAGAGTAATATCTTTTTCCATAAGTTTTTCTCTATCCAATTCAATTCTAAGTAACCATGGTAATGAAGCAAATTCTGATTGGCAACTATATCTTGTAGCTTTATGGCTAAAGAATACATTATAAACATTATCTTTCTCCATAAATCCACCCTTTCTTAATGGATCAGGGTCGTAGTAAATAGATGCCATTTTTCGAACATCACCTAATGTAGTATGTTTTAAATAAGATGCTATTTTGTAAGCAACCTCTTTATTGTTTTGATATTCTTTATCTAAGTAGATGAATGAAGCTGGTGTCTTTAAGTTTCGTGAAAGACTGAGAAGTTCTTTGACACGAGGTACACCAAGAGCGACAGATGACTTAATACCAGCGTGATGGAAGGTGTCATAGACTACCAATCCATTGGCTATAGTAAATGTTTTGTCATTTTCCACTGTTAAGTCATATACATATTTATGTGTTGGTTTAACAGTTTCGATTGAAATAATTTCATCATAATATACATCAGAATTCATAGATCTATCTAAAATATCTTGTTCATTACATGAAGTATCAAAATATAAAGATACATCTATATGACAATTATTGAAATTATAAATAGGACAATTCTTCATTACTGGTATAATGGTACCAATTTTAATTTCATCTCCTCTAATTGGAACAATTTCATTATCTATTCTTGTTAAAAATGATTTTGCTTTTGTTGCAGTGACTTCGCGGCCTAATCTTGTTTTTATTTTCACAAGATCATCAGTGCCATCTTTGTTTATAGGTAAGTGTTTTGTTAAGGCCGAAACCTTATTCCAAGATAATTTACCTTCTTTATTAACTGAAATAGTCATAATATTATCATTTGATGTATCAACATAATATATATCACCCATTTCATTTTCTTTATTATCATCATATCGTTTAACATTGTTATTTAGTTTCACTTTTTGATCAATATATTCTCCTATTGGTTTTATAACAATTTCATTATTTTCCATTAAAAATATTTTATCATTCCAATCTATTGAGTTAAGTGTCCGATGATACCAGATTCACTTAGGTATTTGTTCCTAAGATCATTATCTCTCTTGATACTACTCTAGAGCATTCTCTCGAATGGGCCTGGACTATACCTTAAGCCAGATCAGGGTAATTACTCCTTCATCTCTGACCGACAGCAACGTAGTCTCTGAAGATAATTAATTGTCCTATTATAACGGATTTATAATTATCTTGCGGATTGTCCTATTATCTTTAAAATTTTTACTACTTTCGGCTATTAACCGAGATTTCCTATAAAGTTTCTTTTAGAGGATAGTATTTAAAGATTTAGGGGTTTCCCGCAAATCACTGTCTCGCCTAAATTTTAGACTAGTAGTAAATGTTTTTCCATTTGTAATGGCATTCTACTTTTCCAAACTACGGCATTCTTAATAGTCCTGAAAAGTACTATAATAGCCAAATTTGGGTTGTTGGTTCGCCAATAGATTGTGCTGCTACAACTCCCACCATTTCACCTGCTTCCACTACTGATTTATTGAATTTTTCAATAATAGTGTCGCAAATCTGGTCAAATTTTGCCTTATCTAATTTATGATCAAATATGCAAACTTTGGGAGAAAGGTATTCATACAAGGCAAATCTAAATACTGATTTAGCCATTAGTTCATCCTTATATTTCAATGTGTCTTTATCATTTGCATCACTTTGACTCATACTTGTAATTTTAGTATTTTTGTAGTCTAAGATTTCTTCAATTCTTTTTATAACATGTTTAGGTTCTAGTTTACCTCCTTTTATATCTAAATTGTTCTTAATTGTTACAATTATATTTTTAATATTAACTGGTAACATAAAACTATTATCAAATGTAATATTATTGATTGCCATTTTCATTTTAGATGTTCTCAAAGAATCTCTCAATCTTAAAAGATCCTCATAATAATCTTCATTTTGTTTATCACTTAGATCATAATTTTTCAATTCCTGGTTTGTAAATTTGACTTTTTCTGCAATCTCTTTATTACCCATTTCTAAAAACTTTAAGTATTGAATGGATTGTTTGGTTGTATCAATACCATTATCTGCATAAGTGAATTGTAAAATTGTATTATTGGAATTTCTTACTGTGCTATCATATTTAACACTTAAGTCTTCCATTGCTTTGATTAGTTTCCTTTGTACGTAACCACTTTCGGCTGTATCAACAACATGTAATCCATTGGCTAACCCAAAATTTAAAGTACTAGGCACAGTTAAATCATATACTTTTGGATATTTTGAAATATCTACTTTGTCAATAGATATAATTCTATCTAATACAACATCATTGTGTACATTATAATTTTTATTAACCATTAGAATCTTAAATTGTTTTAGTCTATTGCTCTTTGATTCTTCTATTAAATTAATTTTATCAGCAAATTTTCTTGCACTAGTACCTCTTAATGATAAGCAGTTTATCTCAGCTATGTCCTTTGTACCAACATTATTACTTTTTAATGTTCTTTTTGATACCCTGCCAAACATACCAAGTCTAGAACATAACATATTAATACCGTTGATTAATTCACTTGAAGCAGAGCTAACATCCACGGAGCTTTTAGTTATAGTACCATCACCTGAAAAGTAACCATCTAATATTCCAATAATAAATTCTTCTGGCGCATTGTAGGCCTCATATGGAATATGTTTATTTCTTGCACCATGACCAACAAGTTTAGTCAAAAATTTTCCAAGTATTGTTGAGTATCCACGCACATCTGAGGTTGTTCCACCTATTTGATTTATTTTTATATTTTCTTTATATTTTATAGACAGACTATCATACCATTTTTTAACAAAGTCTCTAATCTTTGGGTTATTGTTTGTAATTTGAATGTATCCACTTCCCAAATCTACATTACCTTCAGCAAGGAATAGACCTATGAATAATCCATTGTCTCTATTTAATTCAAATCTATCAGGCACTAATATATCTTCGCGATTTGTTGCAAATGGATATATATAACCATCTTTGATATTTTTAATATTTGATCTTACAGTTGTCCTTCTAAATCTTGCTGCTTGATCATAAGGAAGTGTAAAAAGTTTACCATTATTTTCATTCCACCATCCAATAGGTACTTTATCACGACCTTCCATGATTTTATTTAATTCCTTTATGGCAATATTAAAATCAGTACCATATACATATTCATTTTTAGGAAAATATCTAGCCATTTCTATAAAATTACTTATTTTTTCTGGTTTTGCTAAAGACATAGTAACTGGTACAAAATCTCCAACTCTAACGTCTGGTGTTGACATTCTCTCAAATTTATTATTATTCCAAATTAATAATGACTTAGATTCAGTTACAATTACTTGTCTACCTCCATATGTTTTTATTTCATAAAGTTCTTTTCCTGGATCATGTCTCGTAATTGCTGAAATTTGGCTCCAGCTAACATTTCCATTTTCATCTGTTGTTGGTATGATAACATCATCTTTTAATTTTAATAATTCCATATCCCTTTCCTCATGATGTTCAACTTCAGATTCTGATTCTTTTAATCTCTGATCTATCCAATCTCCGATATTCACATGCTTTGCAATATCATTTTCGATAATTACGATTGGAGTATCTCCTGTAACAGATTTGATCGCAGTATCAATTAAACCTTCTCTTCCTGACATGTTTGAAAAGATAAATTCAATCGGATGAACTCCTTTGATAAAAGGTTGTTGAATGAAACCTCGGGCCTTAGCAGTATCATCTCCTTGATGGAAATATGGCAAGGCGCGACCGTTCATTGTTTTCAATGGACGGTTTCCTTCAACATTTTGTTGTCCTAGGCATCCACCCATTTGACCCATGTTAGTGTCACTACCTGCAGAACCAGATGAAATCATTACTCTAAAACTATTATTTGGTTTCAAATTGGCCATGATTAGTTTACTGACTTCATCACGAATTGTTCCTAAGAGTGCACTAATAGTTTCCTCTGCAATTTCAGGATCAACCAAATCAGGATTATTTTCCATTTCAGTGATTAGATGTTGTACTTCTAATTTCTTAGTTTCAATCATAGTATGGATTTGTTCTTCAATCTCCTTAGAAACATCAATATCACCTATACCAACTGAAAAACCATTCCACAAGTTAAAATTATTAATCAGTCTTTGAACATTATTAATAAATTCAGTTGTTTTATCAATTCCATATTGATCCCAAATTAAATGGATCAAGTTATGTGCTTGTTTAGAGCCCAACATTTTACTATTAATTACTCCTTTTTCTATTTTACCATTTTTGACTTCTACTGCTCCAGAAGTGTTAATTTGATCTGGAATAATCAGTGAAAATAAATCTGCACCATTATATTCCATATCTTTCTTAAAAACACTGAAATCATCAAGTGTTGTGTATGACATCATATTCATTGCAGATTTCCAATCAATTTTCATTGACGGTTGTGTTAAGTTATATGCACCTAACAAACCATCCTGTTTAATACCAATAATTGGTACACTTAGAGCTGGTGTTATGATTTGTCTTTCAATTGCAACAATCTCTTCCAGCTCTATCTTTGTTTGTAAGCTTTGGGGGACGAAAATATTCATCTCATCACCATCGAACCTTGATACCAAGCTCCCTTAGGCATTTCCTCCTAAGATCTTCACTTTCACAGATACTACTCTATGACACCCTCACAGGTGGGAGTGGACTATACCTTAAGCCAGATCAAGTTGATTAAACCTTCATTTCTGACCGATAGCAACGTAGTCTCTGAGGATACAACCACTACCCTATCATAATGGGGTTAGGTTTATCCTGCGGATTGCCCTTTTGTTTGTGTCAAGTATTTATTTGCTTTTTCTAATCTTTCATCCATCGTATCAGTAGAAACACAGAAACTTTTTTTAGTATTTTTAATATTAACTTGATAACCAATAATTTTACCTTTCTTTTTAGTAATACTTATACATGGTGGTAATATATTGTTATTATGGTCTAGACGATCTTCTTTTTCCTTATTGATAATATCCTTTTTATTGAGAGACATATCAATTAATGCTTTTTTAGCAAGTTCCAGTTTCTCATCCATTGTCTTATTTTTATCAATAAAATTAGCCTCTTTACGTTTTTCTTTACCATTCTTTTTTAATCTAACAGTCACTCGATAACCTTTATTGCCACGAGATTGGGTATTAGTAATCCCCTTTGGTAATGGGTTTCCATTATGATCTGTTTGTTTTTTAAGAGAATCATCAATACCATTTTCTATATTGTGTAAGATTTCATCTCTTTTTTTAACGGCTTTATCTAAGAGTTCTTCATCTGATAAATCTTTACCCATTACTGACGTAATCTTATATTTTCCATTACGTAAGATCCGAATATCATAACCAGTTTCTGTTTTATAGATATTCGGGGGTAATTCTTTATTAGACTTTCTAGTTTTACCTTCATCTGCACGTTTTTGAACGGCTTTTAAGTTAGCTGGAACTGTTTTATTGATATATTCTGGATCTTTCCATTTTTCTATCATGGTTTGTTGGATTTTCTCGATACGGGTTTTATTTTTGTCATCTGCAAACCTTGGAAATGATCTATAATTAATATTATACCCATTGTTCACTGTATCATATTTTCTAATATAATCTTCTTCCCTATCATCTAATTCTTCCAATGGAAAAATTCCAAGAACTTCTTTGTCAAAATTATCTGCACCATATTTTCGCAAAGCAGAATAAAATTTAGGACAGGACTCTCTTGGTGTTTTTCTATTGGCATCACGACAATGATCTTTAAATCTTCCATTGAGACCATGTTGTTTTAATACAGCATGATTTTGAACATATGATTTTGCTTGACCTACATATTTTTTCCCATTAATTTTATTGGTTAAACAATAGATCACACCAGTTTTTTCTGTTTCAATCAATTCATCTATTTCTTCTTTAATTGATTTATCTTCTAATTCATCTATTATTAAATTCTTCTTATTCATTTATTATTATAATTAGAAATACTACTTTAAATGAATATCAATAGATTTTCAATATTTTGACACAAGTTACTTTCAAGTTTTTCCTATAAAAGAGGTATTACCTCTACCAGAATAAAGTTTCCTATTATTCTTTAGGATTGAAAGTTTTGGGATTTCCCGCAAATCACTATCTCGCCTGAATTCAATCAGACTAGTAGGAAATTTTAAATTTTCTCCTACTTTTGCAAACATCATTCTAGAGCCTCTTAAATACAACTTTTGTAGCTGCAAGATGCCCAAAACTTTACTCTATCTGCATTATATGGAACGGTCGCTGCAACAGACAACCCAAAGGTGTTCAACCGCTCATCTTGAATAACCTTTACACGGTGACCCATCATAGAGAGTTTGTGTAGGGTTGGTTGACGATTGAGTAAGACAATATCACCATTGACTAAGTGTCTTTCAACAATATCACCATATCTTAAATCTACTTTTTCCTTACGATATCTAAGATCAAATGGTAATACTCTTTTCCCAATTTCTAAATTACTCAATGGAAAGACAAAATTTGCACCTGGATATTTTTGACGACCGTTTTTAACTAATTCAGATAAATGATCAATGTTCTGTGGTGTAACTCTTTCTGGAAATGTAATAGTGGTTGCAATTTTAATAGGCACACGTAGCTCATTAATTCCAATGGCTGGATCTGATGTAATTACTGTACGAGCAGAAAAATTAACACGTTTTCCTTCAAGATTACCTCTGATTCGTCCCTCTTTACCTTTCAATCTAGAACTCAATGATTTGGTCGCTTTATTATTCCGTTGTTCCGATTTTGGTATTGCTGCTGATTCATTATCAAAATTAGTATAGATATGATATTGCAACAATTGAATGATATCGGGACCATATTTGGCCATAATATCATTACCAGAATCCTTATACTTTCTAATTGCAACATTTCTTTTAACAATATCTGCTAATTTATGAGTCAGATCATCTTCTTTTGTTGATGATTCCAAAAAGTCCACTTTTGCTGATGGTCTTATTGCAACGGGTGACACTGGGAAAATTTTATGAATCATATCTTCCGGTCTGGATTTTTTAGGATCCATTCCCATCATCATGCAATCACTATCACTAATATTTTTTAAAATATCAAAACATATTTCTGGTGTTAATATTTGTCTAATTGTTTTTTTAACTGATGCTTCTTGACCTGTTTCATCCGTTTGAATTTGTAGTTCAGATATTATATTGATTGTACCTAAAGTCTTTTTCTTCTCTATTTTAATTTTAGAAACCGGTGTACCACAACCATAACCTGCCTTAGCACAATGGGTCACATTTTTGGTAACATTGCGAATTTCATTGAATCTACTTTTCCCATGTTTATTTTTTAAAACATCAAGTAATTCATCCTCATTTTTATGTATCAATAATTTTGAACATTTGAGACAAATACAACTCAATATTTTTTTAATTTGTTCAATGAAACCAATGTGGAAAACTGGCTCTGCCAAATCAATATGACCAAAATGACCAATACAATTTGTAGAATCAAGACCACAAGTAGCACATTCGAGATTATTACCAATAATTCCTAAACGAGTGTCTATCAAACCACCTCTTTTAGGCTCCATATTATCGTATAAATCGGCAATTTCAATTCCACTTGAATCTTTACCTAGGGCAGAAGATCTTTTAATTTCCTCATTACCCCAAACATTAAATTCTATACGATCAATTGGTCTAATATTTTCATCATATAATTGAACATTAACATCCATTTAGTATATATATATAAATGCTTATATTTTAAGTAATTTAGTTTAAATTAGTTAATATTTCATTTTTTTTGCCTGTTGACTAAAAATTAATAAAATAATTTATGTGTTTATTATAAACTTCTTTTAAGGATTCCTTATAAGTAACAAATTTTCCATCTTTTCTATATTTAATTAAAATGTATGAATCTTCTAAATGAGGTATATCATTAAAAATAAGAATATTTTCTAAAGTATGATGACATTTTTCATCCATATCTTTATATTTTGTTAAAAAATTTTTAAGACAAATTCTCTCTTCTTCAGAATTAACTAGATAAAAATTTATAAACATTCTTTTTAGCATATCATTATCAACTAAAGTATTATCTAATTTATGATTTAATTGTTCAAAATTAACACCTTCTAATTCAGTATGATTTTTGTCTATAATAATTGACTTATCGCCATTAACCTCGATTTTTGTCACATGTACTTTGTCCACACTAATATCTATTTTATCTCTTAAGTGTTTTATTATTTCAATAATTCTTGTTAATATTTTAAATAAAATAAATCGTATTGTTGAAAATTTAGTATCAGGATAGGTTTTTAATTCCTTAAACCCCAATAAGTAGTATAGTAAATATCTTTGAATTATTTTATAGTAAGATTGAAATTGTAAATAAAAAATTATGAAATAATTACTTAATGACATGATATTTATTATATTTATAACTTTATATTATAAAAAATTGATTTAAACACTGGTTAGTGAAATATCCTATTAATAATATTAATCAATGACAGATGATGGAGAAAATAGTGTAAATACACTCCCATGGATTGAAAAATATCGCCCTTCATCTTTAGATGAAATTTTGTCACATGAGGAAATTATTTCAAGCTTAAAAATATTTATTAAAAGTAAGTGTTTGCCACATTTATTATTTTATGGACCACCTGGAACTGGAAAAACAAGTACAATAACAGCAGTTGCAAAAGAACTTTATGGTAAATATTTTCATTTTATGGTCATGGAACTTAATGCATCAGATGATAGAGGAATTGAAGTTGTTAGGAATAAAATCAAACAGTTTGTAATGTCAAAAAATGTATTCTTTGGAGAAACCATAGAAGAAAGAAAAGATATTTTTAAACTAGTTATTTTAGATGAAACCGATGCTATGACCGCAGATGCACAAGCAATTTTAAGAAAAATAATAGAAAAATATACAAATAATACAAGATTTTGTCTCATATGTAATTATATTCAAAACATTAGTCAAGCACTACAATCAAGATGCACACGCTTTAGATTTTCTCCAATAGATAACCAAAATATTGTTCAAAAAATTATGAACATTGTTGAAAATGAAAATATTAAAATAACAAAAAGTGGTATTGAAACTGTAATCAATAGGTCATATGGCGATATGAGAAAGGTTATCAATATACTTCAATCTGTAAGTATGTCATATGATATAATTAATGAGCAAAATATAAATGTATGTTTAGGATATCCAAGAAAACAACATATGGAAATCATTATTGACAATTTATTAAATAATTCTTTCGAAAAAGCGTATTATAACATCATTAAAATAAAAAATAATCATGGATTAACATTAGGAGATATTATCACCGAAATACATGATTTATTAATTATGTATGTTCTTGAATCTAAAACACCTTTCGAAGTTATTAAACTTCTTGATAATGATAAGATCATATCTATTCTAGATAAATTAAGATTCATCGAATACAATCATTCAGTTAATACAATTGAAAATATTCAAATAAGTGGATTGGTTAGCATATTCAAAATGATATGAAAAAAATTGATTTATTTATAACATATTTAAAGGATTAGAAATAATATAGAAATACTAATATATGGAAGAAGTTCGTGAATGGAAAATTGTTAATAATAACAAAGGGAAAAGATCGAAGAATAAAAATATAAAAAATATTATTATTGAAGATGAACCAGAAAATTCTTCCAAAAGTGTAACACATAAAGATGAAAAACATAATGATATACCAGAAAAAACAGATGTTGTTGTTGATTTGGGCGACCATATCAAGTTCCCCGTAACTTATGTAATATGGTGCCATGATGTATTTAATAAAAATTGGAATATTGATTCTTATGTCAAATTATGTGAAATTTCAAATGCTTCTACTTTCTGGAGATTATTTAATAATTTAGGAAAAATTGGATATAGAATTAATAACTTTTTCTTCATGAAAGAAGACATAGAACCTACATGGGAACATCAACTTAATCGAAACGGTGGAATTTGTTCATTTAAAACAGATATTGATCATGCTTTAGATTTATTTGAAATGTTATGTCTCCGTATGATTTGTAATGAATTAACAGACATAGAAGATGACATAAATGGAATATCATTTAGCCCAAAAAACAATTCTGCAATAATTAAAATATGGAATAAAGACAGAGTAAATGATCTTTCTCAAACTCTGAATCAAGACATACTTGACTATTGTAAGGATATGAGCATCAAATATAAAGCAAATAATCCTGAATACTAAGAATTTCGTTCGTTTCACTCACTTCATCTCACACAATTGTGTTCAGCTCATTGCATTCGCGTTCGCTACGCTCAGTAAGCAAGCTTACAAAGATGTTTTTTTATTTATAATTTCAAAATACTTAAATAATTATTACAATATTTATTTATGTCTAAAGAAGATAAAATTAAGAATTATTATAAAAACCAATATAAAAAAAAAATTATTAATCAGAAGATCAATTCATATTATAAAGAAAAATATAAGATCGATAATACAATAAATAATTATTATGATATGAGGAAAATGGATATAATGGTACAAATTACAGATAATCTAAATCGTAGGATGTGTACAAAACTTAAAAAAAGAAGTATTCTTAGAGAATTTAAATACAATGATCTTCTTGGATGTTCTTTAGAGGATTTTAAATCATATTTACAATATAAGTTTAAAGAGGGAATGAATTTTGATAATTATGGTGAATGGGAGATTGACCATATTAAACCTATAAGTTCGTTTGATTTATCATTAGAAGATGATATTAAAAAATGCTGTCATTATACTAATTTACAACCTTTATGGAGATTTGATAATAGAAGTAAGCATAACAAAATAATGTAAGTTTATTTAGCGAAATAATTTTATTAATTAAGAATATAATGTCAAAAAATAATGATATTATAGAAACAGAAACTGAACTAAATCAATATGATGATTGTGATTATTTCACATTTGATGGTCAAACACATTTAGTTAAGGTTGTGAAATGTTACGACGGTGATACATTTTACTGTATATTTAAATGTAATGGTAAATATAGTAAATTTAAAATTAGAATGCTAGGATATGATAGTTATGAAATGAAACCAAGTAGATCCATCCCAGATGCTGAAAGAAAAGAAATAAAAAGAAGAGCAAAAGCTGCAAAGGCCAGATTAGAGGAGTTGATTCTTGGTAAAAATGTTTATTTGATATGCCATGAATTTGAAAAATATGGTAGAATTCTTGGAACAGTTAAAATAAATATTGATGATACTCAATCTGTCAATGAACTAATGGTTAAGGAGGGCCATGGTTACGAATATCATGGTGGAACCAAACATCAAACAGTATAATAAATTATAAAAAAATAAAAAAACATCTTCAACTATAAATGCAAACTTGCTTGCTGGGCGAGAATTTCGTCTCATTTCATTCGGTTCGCTAAAGCTCACGTTCGCTTCGCTCAGCTCACTATGTTCGCAAATA
>OBIC01000160.1_pt1 | contig 27832 bp, 24 predicted proteins | sample 1519831 | NCBI WGS metagenome assembly OBIC01 (sample SAMN03019805, study PRJEB22545) | beach sand metagenome | biome: beach; feature: sea beach; material: beach sand | place: USA: Municipal Pensacola Beach, FL | collected 2010-10-20 | depth 40-45 cm m
TTGATGCTCAGCGCCATTCAAGAGTCCGAGCCAGTGGCGGGTCATGGCGTGCAATGGGGTACCGCGCGCCAGTTCCGTTTCCACGTAGGGAACCAGCCGTTCGACAATTTGGTGCTCGCTGGTGGCGGGGTTTGACTCACCAAACAGCCGGCTGTCCGTGTGCAGCAGGATGCCAGGGTGGTGATAGGCGGCCCGCCCCAGCATACAGCCGTCGACTTGCACGAGCGCGGTTGCAGCGGCATCGAGGTTTGCTAGGCCGCCATTGAGTTCGATGGCGAGCTGCGGGAATGCACGTTTGAGGCTGTATACACGGTCGTATTGAAGCGGGGGGACTTCGCGGTTCTGTTTGGGGCTAAGACCCTGCAGCCAAGCCTTGCGGGCGTGCACCACAACCCGCTCGACGCCAGCTTCCTCCAACATGCCAACGAAGGCGTGCAACTCCAGGTCTGAGTCGCACTCGTCCACCCCCAGGCGGATCTTGGCAGTGATCGGCAAGTCGGTGCTGCCGCGCATTGCACCAATACAGTCACGCACCAATTCCGGCTCTTTCATCAGGCACGCGCCGAACCGGCCGGCTTGGACGCGGTCGCTGGGACATCCGAGATTCAGGTTGATTTCGTCGTAGCCGTACTCCGCTCCGATCTTCGTCGCGGTGGCCAGCAACTCGGGCTCGCAGCCGCCCAACTGAAGCGAGACTGGGTGTTCGGCTGGATTCATTTCCAGCAGCCGATCGCGGTCGCCATGCACCACCGCAGCTGCCGCAATCATTTCTGTATACAGCCACAGGTGACGGCTGAACTGGCGGAGAAAATACCGCTCGTGGCGGTCGGTCCAGTCCATCATGGGGGCAACGCTGAGCCGCATCTTGTACATGAAAGCTTCGGTTGGGCAACGCGACTGAGTCGCCAGCGCACGCGGGTTCAATTCGGGTTTGGGGGCGCAATCCTACAGGGCCTTCCGGCGCGCGCCAATGGCGTCTTCTGTAGGGGGGCGACTTGGCAGCCCAGCGCGCTGTCAATTAGTATGCCGCTTTTGCCGATTGATCCTCCCCGTGATGCTCTTCGCCGTTTTAGCCAAGTGGCCCGCCCGTTGGCGCATTGCGCTGGCTGTGGGCCTGCTGATGGGCGCGCAAGGCCTGTCGCAGGTCCACGCGACATCCCATTTTGACGACCTCGGAACGGCACCCTTCGCTGCTGAGGACTGTGACCTCTGCACCCTCGCGGGCAACCTGCAGCCGCCGCTAATACCGACAGACTGGTGTCTGGGGGTCGCCCCATCCAGCGCTGTCGTGTCCCATGCACCCCCGCCGCCTGCCGGGGATCCGCACCACCGGCTCCCGGGTGCCCGGGCCCCACCCCTGGCGATTTCTACACCCTGACCTCGATCCGCGCCCGGCCACTGTCGGGCCGCAGTACGTTGCCTGTGGAGAATTGCCATGATGTTTGGACCCATGACGGCCGTCCGTACGGCCGCATTCCCGATGTTTTTGACGGCCTTGGCCGGTGCTTTGCCGGTGGTCGCTGCGCCAGAGCGCGGCGCTGCTGACCGCGACCACGAAACCCGAATCCAGGCGTTGGAGGCGCGGTTGGCGGCCGCGGAATCCAGGGCTGACAACCGTTTCAACCCGGCCGTGAGCCTGGTACTGCAAGGCGGATGGGCCGCCTTCGACCAACCAGCGGAGTCGGTTGAGTGGCCGGGACTCCCCCTCGGCGGAGAGGCCGGGCCTCACCCTGAGGGGCTTGCTCTCTGGGAGAGTGAGCTGACCGCCTCGGCCAACATCGACCATTTGTTTTTCGGCCAGGCCACGCTTGGGTTTCACGAGCACGACGGCGAGACGGAAACCGATGTGGAGGAGGCGTTCATCGAAACCCTGGCGTTGCCCGCGGGCCTGGGTGTGCGGATGGGCCGGTTTTACTCGGACCTTGGATACCTGAACGGGCGCCACAGCCACGCTTGGGATTTCGCCGACGCGCCGATGGTCTATCAGGCGCTGCTCGGAGGGCAGTATGGCGATGACGGCCTGCGGGCGACCTGGCTGGCGCCGGTCTCTTCAGTGTTGATGGAGGTCGGAGCAGAGTTGTTCCGTGGTGGTGCCTACCCGGCGGGTGGCCTGGACGGCGACGTAGGCGCGGTTTGGCTCGGTTTCGTCCGCCTTGGCGGTGACCTGGGTGTGCTGCACAGCTGGCAACTCAGTGTCAGCCATGGAGAGATTGATGTCGATGCGCGTGCGGCCGGCGGCCACGATGACCACGACCACGCAGGCCCCGTGTTTTCCGGGGATGCAACACTGAGTGCCGTCAGCGCGGTGTGGAAAACGCAGCTCTCCAAGGGACGTTCGTGGGTCCTTCAGGCCGAGTACCTGTACCGCGATGAAAACGGCTTTGTGGACCTGGTCGAAGATTCCGGTGCCGCTCAGTTCGGCTACGACGGCGAGCAGGACGGCGGCTACATCCAAACACTGTATCAGTTTCGCCCGCGCTGGCGTGCCGGGTTTCGCTACGACTGGGTGGGCGCAGACAACCAGTTGGTGGCGCTGAGCAACACAACCGGGGAGGCGGATGACGATGTGGCCGAGGAGACGGGCCTGGTGTCCGCTGGCGACGACCCCAGCCGCTGGGCCCTGATGTTGGACTGGTCGCCCAGTGAGTTCAGCCGGTTGCGGCTGCAATACGCCCAGGCAGAGGTCGACGACCGCAGCGATGACCAGGTCCACCTGCAGTACATTGTCACCCTTGGCGCCCACGGCGCCCACCGCTTCTAGGGGGAGATTGCCATGGCCACCCACATTGACTGGCGGGCTTGGGCACTTTCCGCCGGACTGGGCCTTTTGGGGGCACCCCTGGCCTCGGCGCAGTTGCAGGTGTTTGCCTGTGAGCCGGAGTGGGCCGCACTGGCGCAGGAGCTCGGTGGCGAAGAAGTGGACGTCTACAGCGCCACCCACCCCGGCATGGATCCACACCATGTCCAGGCCAAGCCATCCCTGGTCGCACGGCTGAGGGCGGCGGACCTGAGCGTCTGTACCGGAGCTGGTCTGGAGGTGGGCTGGCTGCCTCTGGTACAACGGCGCGCGCGCAACGCACGCGTGCTGCCGGGCGCGCCTGGTCACTTCGAAGCGGCTGCAGAGGTGGACCTGCTCGACAGGCCCGCGCGACTGGACCGCGCCGATGGAGACTTGCACGGGGAGGGCAACCCGCACGTTCTGCTGGATCCGAGGCGCTTGGAACAAATCGCGCGGTCGCTAGCGCTAAGGCTTCAACAGTTGGATCCAGAGAACGCTCACCGCCATCGGGCGCGCTGGGATGCGTTCCAAGCTCGCTGGCGCGAGGCCGAAGCCCGCTGGTCCCGCCAGTCAACGCCTTTGCGGGGACGCCGGGCCATTGTCCACCACCAGGAGTGGGTCTACCTGTTCGACTGGCTCGGTATCGAGCGGGTGGCGGCGCTCGAACCCAAGCCGGGGGTGCCGCCGTCGTTGCAACACCTGTCCGCGCTGGCGGAACTCCCAGTGGCGGATTGGGTGGTCGTCTCCCCGTTGGACGACCCCAAGGCGGCACACTGGTTGAGTGCGCGCACCGGGGCACCAGTGGTGGTGCTGCCGCACACGGTGGGGGCTTTGGACGGAGCCGACGACCTGGTGCTGTTGTTCGACGTGGTTGTTGCAGCGTTGCTGCAGGCCTTGCGGTAATGGGCGCTGGAATGGACCTGTGGCTGCCGCCGGTGTTGGCGGCTGCCCTGGTGTTGGCCACCCATGTGCCCCTGGGGCAAGAGGTGATTCGCCGTGGCATCATCTTTCTGGATCTTGCCACGGCGCAACTGGCTGCGCTTGGGGCGGTGCTGGTGGCTGTGACCTTGGACTCAGCAAGCCCCGTTGTCACCCAAGCTGCGGCCTTCGCGGTGGCGCTGTTTGGCGCATTCGGTTTTCGGTGGGTGGAACGCCGGTTTCCCGCTTTGGTGGAGGCGGTCATCGGGGTGGTGTTCGTGTTGGCAGTGACTGCGGTCATGCTGGTGTTGGCCACCGACCCCCATGGCGGAGAACGGCTAACGGACTTGCTGGCCGGCCAGTTGCTCTGGGTCGCCTATGCGGACCTCGCTTGGCCAGCCGCTGTCACCGTCGCCGTCCTCTTGTTGTGGCGCGGGGGTGCGCCAGGCCCCACTTCCGCCTGGTTCTTCGCCCTGTTTGCGGTGGCGGTGACCGTTTCGGTGCAACTGATCGGGGTGTACCTGGTGTTTGCAAGCCTGATCATTCCCGCCCTGGGTGCCCACGCACACCCATGGGGTCGGTGGCTTGCTTACGCGATCGGGGCGGCCGGGTATGGGCTTGGGTTGGGTACCTCTTGGTGTGCCGACTTGCCAGCGGGGCCTGCAGTGGTGTGGGGGCTAGCGGTTGCTGCGGGCGTGCTGCGGATGGCTGGCGCTTTTCTGATCCGGCTGGCGTAGCCGGGGTCTGAGTCCCGCTTGGCCCAGGGCTAGGTTTGCCCACGTACGGGCCGCACCAGCCACTCGCCAAGGCGTTGAAGGGGCCCGCGTTTGCGCCAGCTTTCGCGGGTCAGCTGTTGGCATTGTTTCAGGTCTTGATCGAAGTGGTGATCGAGTTTGCTGACCGTGGCGGCTTCGAGCACCAGCATGACGATTTCATCGTCTTTGCGCATGGAGCGTTGGTTGAAGTTGGCCGATCCGATGCAGGCCAGACAGGCATCAACGGTCACTGCCTTGACGTGGAACATTGTGGCCTCGTAGCGGTATATCTCAACGCCACCCCGCAAAAGCTCCGCGACATCATCTTCCGTCGCGAGCTGAGAAACCCGTTCATCGTGGTGTTGTCCAGGCATCATGACTTGCACCTGGACGCCGCGCTCGGCGGCCGCGACCAGGAGCGCGCGCATTTGGGCATCTGGAACAAAATAGGCTGATGCGATCCGAAGTCGTGTTTGTGCAGACTGGACCAAGGTTCGCAGCACCGTGGCGACGTCGCTCCAGCCGATGGAGGCCGTGGCACGGATGACTTGCACGGGTGCTGAACCGGACCCTTCCAGGCGGGGCATGCGCTGCGCGTCCAGGTACTCGGCACCGCCAGCCTCCGCCCAGTTGCCGAGAAAGGCCGCCATCAGTCCATAGACTGCGGGCCCTTCGATGCGAAAGTGGGTGTCGCGCCACTCACTGGTGTTGCGGGCGTCGCCTTCCCATTCCTCGGCGATGCCAACCCCGCCCGTGAAGCCGGTTGCCCGGTCGCAGACCAGAACTTTGCGGTGGGTGCGGTGGTCCGCCACCCAAAACCGCCAGCGCACCGGTTCGCGAAACCACCGCACGTCGACCCCGGCGTTTTTCATGCCATGAATCCATTCCTGGCGCATCTGTGCTGCGCCCACGGCGTCCAGCAGCAACCGCACCTCGATCCCTGCCTGTGCGCGCCTGCTGAGCGCAGTGGCGAAGCGTTCAGCAATGTCGCCGGTCCAATAGACGTAGGTCAGCATGTCGATCGAGTGTTCGGCGCGCTCAATGGCGTTGAGCATGGCGGGGAAGATATCGACCCCATTGCGCAGCACTTCGATGCGGTTGCCGGTCGAAAAAGGGACGCCGAGTGTTCCTTCAAGCCCTTGTTGCCACAATTGTTCTTTCCGATTCATTGACGTTGATTCCTGAGTGGGCGGCCGCGGCTGAATCAGTCAACGGCGTTGTTGCGAGCGGCTGGCGGTGAACCTTATGGGCCATGCAGGAGTCTGTGTGTACAGGGAGGAGCGATCTTGGACGTGTGCACTGGGATTGCGTTCCTCCCCCACCTCCCCCCACGCAGAGCCAGCGGAGCACAGCAGATGAGCAGGTCAGAAGAAGGCACCGCCAACCCCGACCACCGCCTCGACATTCAAATTGACGGCCTTGCCCTGGCACAGGGACCCGGTGGGGCCACCCACCAATCGGCCGGCGAGGATCAAACCGCACTCACCACCCAGCAAGGCACTCCCGTTGCCGATAACCAAAATACCCTTTCGATCGGGGTTCGAGGCCCCAGTCTATTGGAAGACTTTCATTTTCGAGAAAAGTTGTTTCATTTCGACCATGAGCGCATCCCGGAGCGGGTGGTGCATGCGCGGGGGTACGGCGCGCACGGTCACTTTGAGAACTACACGAGCCTGCAGGACTTGACCTGCGCAGATCTGTTTCAGCGCCCGGGAGAAAAGACGCCGGTGTTCGTGCGTTTCTCGACGGTTGCGGGAAATAAAGGCTCGTTCGATTTGGCGCGGGATGTGCGTGGCTTCGCGGTTAAGTTCTACACCCAGACCGGCAACTGGGACCTGGTTGGGAACAACATTCCGGTGTTTTTCATCCAGGACGCAATCAAGTTTCCCGATCTGATCCACGCTGCGAAAGTGGCGCCGGATCGGGGGTTTCCCCAGGCCCAGACTGCCCACGACAACTTCTGGGATTTCGTTTCCTTGATGCCAGAAGCGATGCACATGGTGATGTGGGCCATGTCCGACCGGGCGATCCCCAGATCCTTTCGCTTCATGGAAGGTTTCGGGGTGCACACGTTCAAGTTGGTCAACGCCAAGAATGAGGCCCAATTCGTGAAATTTCACTGGAAGCCGCTGCAGGGCCTGCAGTCTGTGATGTGGAACGAGGCCATGAAGATCAACGGTGCAGATCCGGATTTCCACCGACGGGACCTCTGGAATGCCATTCAGTCCGGCCAGTTTCCGGAGTGGGAGCTGGGCGTGCAGGTGTTCGACGAGGCGTTTGTAGACCGTTTTCCCTTCGATGTGCTGGACGCCACCAAGCTGATTCCGGAAGAGGAGGTGCCGGTGCGACCCATCGGGAAAATGGTGCTGAACCGATGTGTCGACAACTTTTTCGCCGAAACCGAACAGGTGGCTTTTTGCACCCAGAACATTGTGGCAGGGATCGATTTCACCAATGATCCTCTCTTGCAGGGCCGGAACTTCTCCTACCTCGACACCCAGTTGAAACGCTTGGGAAGCCCCAACTTCACCCACCTGCCCATCAATGCCCCCAAGTGCCCTGTTCACCTGTTTCAGCAAGACGGCCACATGGCCATGCGCAATCCGACTGGAAGGGTCAACTACGAGCCGAATTCATGGGACGCCGATGTGGGTCCGAGGGAATCCCCGCGTCAAGGCTTCCGCCACCACAATGCGCCGGAAGGCGGTGACAAAATGCGGGTGCGCCCCGAGCGATTTGCGGATCACTACAGTCAAGCGCGTCAATTCTATTGCAGCCAAACCCCGGTCGAGCAAGGCCACATGCGCGATGCCCTTGTGTTTGAGTTGAGCAAAGTGAACACCTTGGCAATCCGTCGGCGCGTGGTTGCTCACCTGCGGGTGATCGACGCAGCGCTCGCTGAGGGCGTTGCTGAGGGCCTTGGAATCGACGAATTGCCTCCTCCTGCAGAGCCGGCACGTCAACCCATCAGGGACCTCAAGGCATCTCCTGCGCTCAGCATCTTGAACAATGGCCCATCAAGCTTTGCAGGTCGGAAGGTCGCAATTTTGGTCAGTGACGGCGTGTCGGCGGACCAACTCGGCTGGCTGCGCAAGGCTGTAAACGATGAAGGCGCCGAGGTGGTTGTGGTCGCCCCGACTGTGGGCGGGGTGCATGACAGCAACGGGGAGCGGGTTGCAGCCGACGAAAAGGTCAATGGTGGCCCATCGGTGTTATATGACGCTGTCGCTGTGCTGCTGAGTGCATCCGGCGCGAAGACGCTGGCCCAGGAAGCCACGGCGCGAGACTTCGTGTCCGACGCATTCGCGCATTGCAAGTTCATTGCGTACGCACCGGATGCCATGCCGTTGTTCCGAGCCGTTGGGCTTGTCGAGGCGATGGACGCTGGCTGCATTGCACTTGAGGACGAGTCGTCAGCGGACGACTTCATTCAACAGTGCCGCGCGCTGCGGTTTTGGGTGCGTGAACCCAAGGTGAAGCAGATCTGACGCCGCTGCGCCCGGCACCTATTTCGCGTTTAGATCGCCATTTAGTGGCGCTGGGCCTTGCGGCGGCGGACCCATCCAGCGCAGCCGAGCCCCAGCGCGAACAAACCGAGTGCATTGGGTTCGGGCACGCTGTTGTCGCAGGGCGGTTGCCCGGGGTTTCCACAGGTACCAAAGGTGGAGCTGCCCAAGGTAGAGGAGATGGCAGCATTCGCCCAGGCGTCGGATACCGTGCCATGGTAGGCGACCGGCGTCAGCGTTTGGCCGTTGGGTTGCAGGCCTGCGGGTGCATAGCTCGGGCTCGAATTGTCCCTGACGCACTGCTGACCTGGCCCACAGCCAAACACGCCAGCCGCAGTGTAGAGTGGCGAATTGGGGTCGACCACAGCGACCTGAGAGCTCAGATTCCCGGCAAATGGATTGATGTCGATGGTGGCGTTGATTTCATTGATGCCAGCCACGTAGTAGTCGTGGTCTGTTCCCAAGACCAAGCCACCGGTTCGACCGTTGTCCATGAGCTCCAAGGCATAGTTCTGAATCCAGGCACTTTCGTTTGCCCAGGCTGAGGATATGATGCGCCCGTCGGCGATCAGGTTTTTCTGAGCCGCATCCAACCCATTGTACCAGGCTCCAATGTTGGCGTAGTTGGCGGCTTGGGTTGCGTTGTTGTTGGCCCCCCCGTACAAGTCGTACACCCAGACTTGATCAAAGCTCGCGTAGTCGCTGTACACCGCATCATCCAGGTTGCGGATGGTGACGTTGTACCCAGCAAGCGAGTTGACGTAGCCGGCGAGCTCGTTGCCGTCGTTGTGGTAGGGGTGGGAGAGGTTAAGGGTGTGGGCGAACAAGACCTCGACCGCTTGGGCGGAAGTGGCCAGGGTGAGTGTCGTCACCACCAGAGCGATGCGCAGGCGCTGAGTGCGGTTCTTCATGGGACCAATCCCTCGCAAAGAGTGAGGTTTTTGCTTGAAATCAAGCCGAAGCAAAACTCATACCATTTAATAATTGCCATTGGGTTCAATGGGTTGTCGGTGACAGCCACAACCGGCGGCAGGCAACTGTAAAAAAAAATGACAGCTCAGCACCCGGTTTGCGGCCTGCTGCGGTCGCGTCGACTGTATCCGCGCGTGAATTTCAGGCAGTGTAGGCAGATGGTGGCGTTGAGCGCGCCAGCCGGTATCGATTTCAACTGCACCAGAGGAGATTCGCCATGGCACGTTCTGTAGGAGACCAAATTCCAAGCGCCACGGTCACATTGGCCACCGCCGAGGGGCCAAAGCCCGCGCAGAGTGAGGAGCTGTTCAAGGGAAAGAAAGTGCTGCTGTTCGCGGTGCCGGGTGCCTTTACGCCGCTGTGCAGTGGCCAACACCTGCCGGGTTACATCGCCAAAGCCGATTCCATCGCCGCCAAGGGGATCGACGAGATTCTCTGCCTGTCGGTCAACGACGCGTTCGTGATGGATGCTTGGGGCAAGGCGCTCGGCGCGGCCGGAAAGGTGGGTCTGGTGGCCGATGGCAACGCCCAGTTCACCAAAGCAATGGGACTGGAGCTGGACGCGACACCGATGCAGATGGGCGTTCGCTCGCAGCGCTACGCGATGCTGGTGGAAGATGGCGTCATTAAAGACCTGCAGGTCGAGGAAGGGCGCAGCTTCGAGGTCAGCAGCGCCGAGCACATGCTGGATCGAATCTAGTCAAGGGAGCTTGGCCCAGGGCGCAGGCGCGGTAGCAGTTAAGGGTGTTCCCGCTTTACGACGAAAACCCGAGTGTGCGCACACCCTGGGTGACCATTGCGCTGATCGCGCTGAACCTGATGGCGTGGGTAGGTCTCCAAGGATTTGGAGCACAGCGCGATCTGGCGGAATCTGTGTGCCGGTTTGGGTTAATTCCGGCGGCCCTGTTGGGTGATCTGCCTGCTGGTGTGCCCATAACAGTGGGCAGCCAGTACCTCTGTATGCCACCGCTGGACACCGCGTGGCTCACTCCACTTACCTCCATGTTCATGCATGGCAGCTGGCTGCACATCGTGGGCAACCTTTGGTTTCTCTGGGTGTTTGGTGACAACGTCGAGGATGCCATGGGCGCCAAGCGCTTTCTTGCGTTTTATTTGCTGGGTGGGCTGGCCGCAGCGGCAGCCCAAACCTCGACCGATCCGGGCAGTGCGGTGCCGATGGTGGGCGCATCCGGTGCCATCGGAGCGGTCATGGGAGGCTATGCGGTGCTTTATCCGAAGGCCCGCGTGCAAATGCTGGTGGTGCTTGGCTTCCTGATCACGCGGATTGGCGTGCCCGCGGTCTTCATGCTGGGGTACTGGTTCTTCCTGCAGTTGCTCGGTGGGTTGCCGTCGCTATCAGGAGGTCAGGCTGGAGTGGCGTTTTGGGCCCATGTGGGAGGCTTCATCGCGGGCCTGGTGCTGGCGCCCCTGCTTGCACGAAAAGGCTATGTTCAGCAGCACCTGGAACAGCCCAGGCGCCAAACCCGGCAGTGGTTTTAACGCCTCACCCCCCGCTTGCGCTGAGTCTCTACCATGTCAACCTTTGATCCGAAGCCAGCCGACGGGCGCCGGTCGGTGCAGCCCGAGCAGATTCGGTGGGCGCTGTACGACTGGGCCAACTCCGGTTTTGCTGTCGTGGTGCTCACCGCCTTGTTTCCAGTGATGTACAAAGAGGTGTGGAACCAAGGCGTGCCGGCCACGGAGAGCACGTTTCGGCTCGGGATGACCAATGCGGTGGCCACCCTGGTCGTGGTCAGTGCGGCACCGCTGATCGGTGCTTTGGCGGACCGCTGGGCGGCAAAGAAACGTTTGCTTGGGTTGTTTTTGATGATGGGCGTGGGCGCATGCATTGGCCTGGCCCTCGCCGATGCGGGGTCCTGGTGGGCCGCGTCCTGCTTGTTTGTGGTGGGTTACCTGGGCTTTGCCGGCGGCAACATTTGCTATGACGCCCTGCTGGTCGATGTGGCTCGGCCCGCGGAATACGATCGGGTGTCCGCGCTGGGGTACGCATTCGGATACCTCGGTGGAGGGCTGTTGTTCGCCTTTGATCTTGTGCTGATCGCAAAGCCCCAATGGTTCGGGGTCGGTTCGGCGGATGCCGCCACGCGCTTGGCGTTCGCAAGCGTGGCGCTTTGGTGGGGGCTCTTTGCCGTGCCGCTTTTTCTGCGGGTGCGCGAAGCCGCCCCGCTGCCCGTGCGCGCCACCGTCGGGGTTTTCGGACAGTTGGCCGATACCTTGCGCGACCTGCGCGCGCGGCCGGAGGTGTGGGTGTTTCTGCTCGCCTACTGGCTGTACATCGATGGCGTCGATACGGTCATCCGCATGGCCGTGGACTATGGGATGGCCCTCGGCTTGGCCTCGCAAGATCTGGTGCTGGCGATTTTGATCACCCAATTTGTGGCCTTCCCTGCGGCGCTTGGTTTCATTGTTTTGGCGCGTGTGCTCGGCACGCGGGGCGGGCTGTTTCTGGGACTTGGCGTGTACCTCGCGGTTACGCTTTGGGGCTACGTGCTCGATTCAGCCACGGAGTTTTATCTTCTGGCTGCGGTGGTGGGGCTGGTCCAGGGTGGCGTGCAGGCGCTTAGCCGCTCGCTCTATGCCCGGCTGATTCCAGAGGAGCGTGCGGCTGAATACTTCGGTCTGTACAACATGCTGGGTAAGTTTGCGGCGGTCATTGGGCCAGCACTGGTCGGTGCCGTCGCCATGTATTCTGGTGACAGCCGGCTCGGAATGCTTGCGCTTCTGCTGCTGTTCGTTCCCGGTATGCTGCTGTTGGCCCGGGTGCGGCTCGACCCCGCCGGGCGTTGAATCGGTGGTTGTTGCGCGAAAAAAAACCCGGCGCTGGGCCGGGTTTTTCAGTGCTTTCCCCTGCGCTAGGCAAGGGTAAAGCAGGGCAGCTTCGCGTCGCCGTCGGTTTCTTTCAAGACCAGCTTCACCGGCTTGCCGATGGCCACCTGCTCCAGGTCACAGTCCACAATGTGGGTCATCATGGTCGGGCCTTCATCCAGGGTGACGTAGGCCAGGCAGAAGGGGACCGGTGCACGGCGCATGGTGCTGTGGGTGTACACCGTGCCTGTGCCTTTGGACTCGACCCATTCTGTCTTGTCGCTGAAGCAAAAGGGACAAAGGGCCCGCGGGTAGTAGTGGAACTCGCCGCAGTCGTTGCACTTTTTAAGTAGGAACTTGCCTTCGGCAGTGGCGTCCCAGAATGGCTTGGTTTCGGGGTTGACGACAGGGCTTTGGTATTTCATTTCGCTCATGATTATTCTCTCCCCAGGATGACGGTGGCGCTGCCCATGCGGGTTCCGATCGAGCCGCCTGTGCCGTGGGCGAGGGCGATTTCACAGTTGGGAACCTGAACTTTCGGGTGGGCTTCGCCGCGCAGTTGACGCACGGCCTCGATCACCTTGGTGATGCCGCCACGGTTGGCAGGGTGGTTGTTGCAAAGCCCGCCGCCGTCGGTGTTGAACGGCAGCTTGCCGACACCTGAGATGAGGTTGCCGTCAGACACGAACTTACCGCCTTGGCCTTTCTCGCAAAACCCGAGGTCTTCCAGGGTTTCCAGCACGGTGATCGTAAAGGAGTCGTAGATCGACGCGTAATCGATGTCGGCATGCTTGACGCCGGCTTCTTCGAACGCGCGGGGTCCGCTCCACACCGCACCGGTGTAGGTCAGATCGACGCGCCCGCCACCCACGTGCTTGGGGGATTCCCCGTGGCCCAGCACCTTGACGCTGTGGCGTTTGAGGTCTTTCGCAATCTCGGGGCTGACGATCACCATGGCGCCGCCGCCATCGGTGATGACACAACAATCCAAACGGTGCAATGGATCGGAGATCATGGGCGAATTGACGACGTCCTCCACCGTGACCACGTTGCGCAGCAGGGCATGCTCGTTGTACTGGGCATGCTGAGAGGCCGCGACCTTGATCCAGGCGAGCTGCTCGCTGGTGGTACCGTATTCATGCATGTGGCGCATTGCGGCCATGCCGTACATGTTTGCAGTGCTGGGCCAGAAGGGGGCCTCAAAGCCGATTTCGGGAGCATCCGTCCCACCCATTGCGCGGGAGCCGGTGCCCACCTTCATCTTTTCTGACCGCGGCTTGCCAGCGAGGGTGACCAGGGCCACCTTGCATTTGCCGGCGGCGATCGCGGCTGCGGCGTGCCCGATGTGGCAGATGTAGGACGAGCCACCGGTTTCAGTGGTGTCCGTGTAGCTCAGCTGCAGGCCCATGTAGTCGGCAATGGAAATGGCGCCGAGACCGGGGACGTCGCCGGCGCAAAAGTACGCGTCAACATCGTCTTTGGTCAGGCCGGCATCTTCGAGCGCGCCTTTGGCGAGCTCGGCGTGGATCTGCGCGAGCGACTTGTCGGGCAGCTCCCGGCCAGGGTGTTCGAAGACCCCGGCAATAAAGGCTTTCCCTTTGATACTCATCGGGTGTGCACTCCTTATTAGGTGGATTGTTATCAGTTGAACGACCCGGCAGGCGTTGGTGCTGGGCGCCACTCGAAAGGGCGCGATCACGCTGGGTTGCAGCGAGGGGCACTGGCCCGCAACCGGAGGGCAGGGCCCTGGTCCGGTCGGTCTGTTGCAGAGTGTCGCAGAATACGTCGACGGCGCATTGTAACATCGGCCCATTGGGCTGTCTGTGCGCACAGATCTCGCATCGACAGGGGAATGGCCACGGGTGATGGATCAGCAACTCCGTGGTCCTTTTGCGGTAGGATGGCGGGTTTGTCGACAATACCGGTGGCGCAATCGATGGGCGATTTTGCAAGGCGGGCAGCAGCCGTACTCTGGGCGGATTGGGTTTTCGCGCTGCTGGCCGCAGGGCCAGCGCTCGCTGGGCCGGAGCTGACCGTGGCCATGAGCATTGCGCCGCAGCGGTGCCTGGTCGAGCGCATCGCAGGCCCTGAGGTTCGCGCCCTGGTTGTGGTGGCGCCAGGCCAGAGCCCCGTCACCTACGAGCCGAGCGCGCGCCAGCTCGCTGAAGTGGTGCAGGCAGACCTGTATTTTTCCATCGGGGTTCCCTTTGAACGCCACTGGCTGGCACGGCTTCGCGAACTGGCGCCGGAGTTGCCTGTCGTTGACCAGGGGGAAGGGATACAGCGCCGTCCGATGGACGCTGATCATCGCCACGAGCATGCGGGTCACCACGGTGAGGTCGAGGCGCTTGACCCCCACATCTGGCTTGCGCCCCAGCTTTTGCGCCAACAGGCAGACCGGATCCTGGTGGCACTTGAAACGCGCCATCCGTCAGCAGCCGCGGCGTTGCGTGCGCGCCACGCTGCCCTGGTGACTGAACTGAATGCCCTGGACGAAGCGTTGCGCGAGCGCTTGTCGCCCCACCGCGGCCGCAGCTTCGTGGTGTTTCATCCAACCTATGGCTACTTCGCCGATGCCTATGGGCTCCACCAGTTGGCCATCGAGCTGGACGGAAAGGCTCCAAGCGCTCGCCACCTTGCCAGCCTGCTGGATCGACTGGAACAACTTGAGGACCCCGTGGTGCTGGTCCAGGCACAGTTCGGTGCACCTGTGGCGCGTAAAGTGGCCGCCGCTGCCGGGGTGAGAACCCTTGAGGTGGACCCGCTGAGCCCTGATTGCATTGCGAGCTTGAGCCGCCTCGGCGATCTGTTGACAGAGCACTTCGATGCGCGCTGAGTCGCCGGTCCTGGTGGTCGAAAATCTTGATTTCGGCTTTGAGGGCCGGGCGCTTCTGGAGAGCATCAACTGGCAAGTGGGTAGCCATGAATTCGTTGCTCTGGTGGGCCCCAATGGGTCGGGCAAGAGCACGCTCTTCAAGTTGTTGCTGGGACTCCACCGCCCATGGCGAGGCCGCATCCGCATCGACGGGCGGACACCGGCGCAGGCGCGGGATCTGGTGGGCTATGTGCCCCAATTCCCGACGTTCAGTCGAGATTTTCCCATCACTGTCGAAGGGGCGGTGTGCACCGGGAGTTTGGGTTCGCGCCCGAGCCTGTTGGGTTTCACGCGCAGGGATCGCTTGGCCGCGGCGCAGGCACTGCGGGAAGTCGGTCTGGCGGAGTTTGCCCGACGGCCCATTGCGCACCTGTCGGGGGGGCAGCTGCAGCGGTTGTTGATCGCCCGTGCCCTGATGAGCCGGCCGCGCCTGATGTTGCTGGATGAACCGACGGCCAACGTGGATCAACCCGGTGAAGCCTCCTTGTTTAAACTGCTCCGTCGGCTGAATGAACGCATGGCGATCATTGTGATTTCCCACGACGTCGGCTTCGTTTCGGAGTACGTGACCCGGGTGGCCTGCCTGAACCGCAGCTTGGTTTGCCACCCAGCCGGCGCGGTCACCGCAGACGACATCGAAGCCATGTACGGCCGCCCCATGCACATGGTGCACCACCACACACAGGCGGAGGGTCCGCATTGATGCTGTTGTTCATTGATGCGCTCAAAACCCACGCATTCCTACAGCATGCCCTGATCGCCGGGTTGTTGGTCAGCGTTGCCTGCGGCGTCATTGGCAGTTACGTGGTGGTGAAGCGGATCGGCTATCTGGCCGGGGGGATCGCCCACGCGGTCCTTGGCGGCATGGGGGTGGCGTATTTTCTCGGTGCCGACCCCATGAACGGAGCGCTGCTGTGCGCCGTGTTGGTGGCGCTGCTCATCGGAGTGGTCAAGTTGTACTGGGGACAGCAGGAAGACACTGCGATCGGTGCGCTTTGGGCGGTGGGCATGGCCCTTGGGGTGGTGATGATCAGCCAGACCCCAGGGTACAGCGTCGACCTGATGAGTTACCTGTTTGGCAACATCCTCATGGTTCCAGCCAGTGAGCTGTGGCGAATGGGGGTGTTGGACCTGTGCATACTGGGCATCGTGGCGCTGTTCCAGAAGCAGTTCTTGGCTGTCGCGTTCGATGAAGAATTCGCTCGCGTGCGCGGCCTTCAGGTCCCCTTTTTCTACCTGCTCTTGTTGGTGCTCATCGCTCTGACGGTGGTGCTGTTGATTCAAATGGTCGGCTTGATCCTGGTGATTGCCATGCTCACCCTGCCAGCTGCAATTGCGGGCCAGTACGTGCGCACGCTGGGGTGGATGATGGCCCTCGCCAGTCTGCTTGGGCTGGCGTTTAATGCGGCCGGGTTGGCGTTGTCCTATGCCCCTGGGCTGCCCGCCGGAGCCACCATCATCCTGGTCGCGGGTTCAGCCTATTTACTCTCTGTGTTGATCCGGGGCCTGGTGCAGCGGCGCCACTAGGGGCGATGGGCGCCCGCGCTTCTGGGCGCGGTAACCCGTTCGTGAAATTGCCATCGAATACGCCCACCATTCATCCGTCGGGGGTGCAGTGCCCCCTAACCGGATCCAATGGAGAGCGCCGGTGGACCCTGGTGTTGCAATTATCGACTTCGAGGCTTCTGGCCTCGGCGCGCCCGGCTACCCGATAGAGGTGGCGGTGGCCCTGCCCGATGGCCGAGATTGGGCGACCCTGATTCGTCCAGAGCCCGACTGGATCGCTTGGGACCCGGCCGCCGAGCGCATTCACCGCATCCCCCGTGGCCAGGCGGTGCAGGAGGGAATGGCGCCCACCGCAGTGGTGGCGCAGCTTGACGCCTTGCTGACTGGACAAACCCTGTATTGCGACGCCTGGCTGCATGACCACCGTTGGTTGCACCGCCTGTACGCTGCAGCCAGCCGGTACCCGAGCTTTCGGTTGGAATCGGTGTTTACCTGCTTGAACGAGCATCAGCAGCTGCGGTGGCGCTGGGAGAAACAGTGTGCTGCCCGCCGGTTGGGGCTGGCCCCGCACCGCGCGCTGGCCGATGCCCGCATTGCCCAAGCTGCGCTCGCTCGGCTGTGCGCGCCAGCTGTCGCGGCTGCCGAAATGGCGACAACACCCGTGGCTGAGGGGTGCTGACGGGGCCGCTTACCCTGGAACTCTAGCCCGGTTTTCTGTAACAATTTGATTACATTGTGGGCAATGCTGTGACCTGTGTGCGCCCGTCGCTCTACCGACCGTTCGGTCACTCAGGTCCTCGTGGCCGCTCGAACGCGCTGAGTAAGCGCCGTTTTGTAGGCCGGTCACTTCCGGCGTAGGCCTGTGCGCAGCTGCAAGTGAGGAATTGCGTTGAGCTGGTTTAAGACCGCTGCGTTCTGCAGCTTTTGGGCGTGCGCGGCGATGCCCGCGCTCGCAGACGCCGACTGGCTGATCGGCATGGGCGCGGCTGGGGTGCTGGACGAGGACCAAGACGTGTTCGGTGTCGTTGAGCGCCGCGCACTTTGGCAGGACAGTCCCCTGGACTGGCTGGCGACGGTGAAGTTCAGTGACGATACGCTCTACGCTGGCGCCGGCCTGTACCGGGACTTTGAACTCGGCGCGGGCTGGGTGTTGACACCGAGTTTTGCGCCAGGCCTCTACACCTCCGAGGACAAGTCGGACCTCGGGCATTCCATCGAATTTCGCAGTATGCTGGAACTCAGTTGGCGTGGCCCTCGCTTTGGTGTTGGCCTGTCCTTTGCGCATTTATCGAACGCTGGGCTTGGCGACCGCAACCCTGGCACCGAAACCCTGACCCTTGTGTTGGTGATTCCCAGCGCATAGCGCACACAACCTGATCCGCGAGGCGCCCAGTGGCAAGTTGCTGCGAGACCGAAGCCCGTGATGCCAGGCAGCGCCGTTTGCTGTGGGCGGTGCTGGTGGCCAACGCGCTCATGTTTGTGATCGAGTTCGCGGTGGGGTGGCTTGCCCAGTCCACCGGTCTGATCGCTGATTCATTGGACATGCTGGCTGACGCCGCGGTCTATTCAATCGGACTCTACGCGGTGGGCCGTGCTCCCGTGCACAAGGCCCGTGCCGCGTTGGTCAACGGCGGCTTGCAGTTTGTGTTGGGGCTGTTGGTCTGTGCCGATGTGGCCCGGCGTGCATTGACGGGGAGCGAGCCCAATGCCCTCGCCATGGGCTGGATGGGCGCGCTGGCATTGGCAGTCAACCTGTTTTGTTTTGCTGCACTCACGCGCCAGAAGGGGGACGACATCAATCTGCACGCCAGCTGGGTGTGTGCCCGCAACGACATGGCGGCGAATCTGGGGGTGATGCTTGCTGCTGGGCTGGTGGTGTTGGTGGGCGCTTCCTGGCCCGACCTGCTGATCGGTTTGGGGATCGCTGGATTGATTCTGCACTCGTCGTTGGGAATCATCCGTGCGGCGAGAACAGCGCTCCGCGAAGGCACCCCAGTGGCGGCGGGTTGTTGCGAACCACCAACGGACGCCCATGCTGCGAAGTTTGAGCGGGAGAATTTGGTATGAAGAAAACCCCCTACAAAGAACAATTGAAAAAGCTGCACGTTGAGTTGGTCAAGGCCCAGCGTGCGATCATCGCTTCAGAACGTAAATTGCTGGTGGTGTTGGAAGGGCGCGATGCTGCCGGCAAGGACAGCACCATCAAACGGATCATCACCCACCTGAGCCCGCGGGAAACTCGGGTGGTGGCACTGGGCAAGCCATCCGACAGGGAGCGCACAACCTGGTACTTCCAGCGGTTCGTGCCGCACCTGCCTGCGGCTGGGGAGTTCGTGCTGTTCAACCGCAGTTGGTACAACCGCGCGGGTGTTGAGCGGGTCATGGGGTTTTGCAGCGACAGGGAGTACCAGGAGTTCATGGAAACGGTCGTTGATTTCGAATCCATGCTGGTGCGCTCGGACATCCAGTTGGTGAAGTATTACCTTGATATCGACAAAGACACCCAGCGCGAGCGCCTGGCGGAGCGGCGCAAAGACCCCCTCAAGCAGTGGAAACGCAGTCCGATTGATGACCGGGCCCAGGAGCTGTGGGACGAATACAGCGCGGCGCGCAACGCGATGCTTGCGCGCACCGACCACATGCTGGCGCCTTGGGTTGTGGTCAACGCCAACAACAAGCGTGTGGCCCGCTTGGCACTGATCAAAGACCTGCTCTCGCGGCTGGAATATCCAGACAAAAACGAGCAGTTGCTGTTGCCCGACCCGGCCGTACTCTTTGGTTTTGACCCGGCCTATCTGGATCAGGAATTGATTGCACCCTGAGCGGTGCGGGCTGTTGCCTGCAGGCGCTGGTAGAACAGACCCTGGGCGGTGCCGACGATCAGGGCATCCTGGATCAGCCCATCGATGTCCACCTCCCTGGCTTGGCGGAGCAGCTTTTCGAAGGCGCACATGAAGTTCTCCGCGTGTTTCCGCCGGACCTCTGTGCCGAAGTACAACTCGCCATATTCGTTGGGCTCGAAATTCGCGGCGTCCATCTGCAGAAGCAAAATCAAGAACACCGCGTCGTTGCCCGCGGCCAGCTGGTTCCACATCCCGTTGAGTTCGCTGTCCGTGTGCCGGTTGCTGCCCGTCGGGCCTTGGCTTGAGATGTACAAGAATCCCGCGATCACCCCAAGTTCGCGCATGACCAGATTGGACGTATTGACGAAGCTGTCACGGTGCGACTGACGGGCTTGCTGCTCGATGACCTTGGTGTTTTCTTTGAGGGCGCGCTGTTGGATGAAGTACCCGACCACGAGCCACAAAAAGGCCAGGGGTGCGAAACTGCCTTCCAGAAACCCGCCGATGGCGTCAGCCGGCTGCTGTACGAACCGGGCCCAACCGACGACGTTGATGATGTAGTGGGCACCGAGCAGCAGCCACAGGGCAGTCAGTGTCAGTGCGAGGCCGATTTGCCAGTGGTTGCGCAACTGCGACATGCCTCCATTCTCCATTCAATACTGTTTGGCTGCGCACTAGCTGAGTGAAAAACCCGTGTAGCCGCCTGCGGCTTCGGCGTCACACTGCGTTCGGTACGCGGGCGCGCCGCCCGGGTACACCACGCAGCGCGGTTGTTCCTTGCCAGGCACGTTGAGGTTGACGCCGGAGATCCAGGAGTTGACCTTCATGAACAGCGACATCTGCATCATGGCTTCGGCGGTACAGGTCCATTCCTCTTCCGACTCGGCCCTCGGCTCCATCTGCCGGTGGCCGTGTTGGCGCAGGTGGTCCACAGCCGCTGTCACCCAGTCCACATTTTGTTCGATGCAGCGCGGGATGTTGCAGAGGGTGGCCGTGTTTTGCGGACCCACCAAGGTGAACAGGTTGGGGAATCCCCGGGTTTGGATGCCCAGGTAGGTGCTGACGCGGTCAGCCCACTTATCGGCCAGTTTGACGCCGCCGCGACCACGGATGTCGATGCGGTCCAGGGCACCGGTGACAGCATCGAACCCGGTCGCATAGACAATCATGTCGAGCGGGTAGTGGGTCGTGCTCGTTTGGATCCCTGTGGCTGTGACACACTCGAGTGGGGTTTGCCGCAGGTCCACCAGATGAACGTTGTCCTGGTTGTAAACCTCATAGTAGTTCGTTTCCAGGGGAACCCGGCGGGTTCCGAAACCATGGTTGGTGGGGATCAGTTGTTCGGCAACTTTCGGGTCCTTGACCCGCGAGCGAATCTTATCGGCGACGAATGCGCTCATCTCAGCGTTGGCTGCCTCGTCGATTAGGGTATCGGCGAAACTGCCCACCCAGATGCCGAACCCTGGCGCTGCATACAGTGATTCATAGTGGGCAAGGCGCTCCTCCGGACTGACCTCAAAGGTGTTGCGTGGGTCCGACTGGTGGAGAAAACAGCCGTTGGTTTGACGGCACTTGCGAAAGATCTCTGGATAGCTGGCCTTGATGTTCCGTTGTTCTTCTGTGGTGATTTTGCTGTTGTTCAGCGGCGCACACCAGTTCGGGGTGCGCTGAAACACATAGAGCTTGGCTGCGGTCTTTGCAACTTCCTGAATGGTTTGCACCCCCGAGGCGCCGGTTCCGATCACGCCGACCCGCTTGCCGCCAAATTCCACCGGTTCCTTGGGCCAACGGGCGGTGTGGCAGGAAAACCCGCCGAAGTCGTCGATGCCCTCGACGTTGGGGAGTGTCGGGGCTGAGAGCGGACCCACCGCAGTGATCAGAAAGGGGGCCGAAGCCCGCTTGCCATCCTCGGTGGCGATTTCCCACCGGGCTTCAGGCTCGTTGAACACGGCCTCGGTCACCCGAGCGTTGAATCGGATGTCTTTGCGCAGATCGAATTTGTCCGCCACGGTGTTCAGGTAGCGCAGCGTCTCGGGTTGGGCGGCAAAGTGCTCGCTCCACTCCCACTCGTCGAGCAGTTCGGGGGAGAAAGAGTAGCCGTAGCTGTAGCTCTCTGAGTCGAAGCGCGCCCCCGGATACCGATTCCAGTACCAGGTGCCACCGACGTTGTCTCCGGTTTCGAACACCTGCACCTGTAGGCCGAGCTCGCGCAGCCGCAGCAATTGGTACATGCCGGCGATGCCGGCGCCGATGATGATGGCGTCATGGTGTGACAGGTTGCCGTTCACGGGCTGCTCCTTGTTGTTGTTTTTGGTTGGTCAACGCCTGGGTTCTAGGAAATAGTGCGCTCTGAATGGGTTCAGGTCTACCTGCGGTTATTGGGTTTGTTCGGCTGCTGCTTCTGGTGGCGAGCTGGGCCTGTGCTAGGTTTGATGGAGGTCAGATTATCTTGGCCGTTCACGTTCCTAGGAGAGCCTTGAATGTCGCTGCGAAAAAAAATTCGCGTCGGTGCGGTGTTGATGTTTTGTGTTCCCGCCTTGATCGCCAGCATCACGCTTGGACTTTTGGCGCAGCGCTCAAGTGACGCCGCCCTCGTTGAGTTGACCGAAGCCCGCCTCATCGCTGCACGTGACTTGACCAAAGACCAGATTGAAGACTACTTCGGCGAGATCCGTCAGCACGCGGCGCACCTGGCAACAACCGAAGAGGTGATTCACGGTCTATCAACGTTTGGGCCCGCTTACGATCAGCTGGTGGCGTCTTCCGATTCAGGGCGTGGCGGGATGGAACCGATGGTCGCAAGCTATTATCAGGCGCAGTTCGCGCGCGAGTACCGGCGTCGTTCAGGTGGTGATGAGGCGCCGATACAGCAGTGGCTGGATCGACTTTCCCCAGGGGCGGCTGTGCTGCAGCGGCGGTTCATCGTGGACAACCCACATCCGCTGGGGGAAAAACACTTGTGGAATGGCGCCAATGACGGTTCTGCCTATGCAGCCGAACATGCCCGCGTGCATCCCACCTTTCGCGATTTCGTTGAGCGGTTTGGCTTCTACGACCTGTTCCTTGTCGACCGGAACGGGCGTGTTCTCTACTCGGTCTTCAAGGAGCTGGATTTCGCCACTTCCCTGGTGAATGGTCCCTTTGCATCCAGCGGACTTGGGACGACGTTTCAGTCGGTGATGGCGCTGCGTCCAGGTGGGGTTGCGATGACCGACTTCAGCGCCTACGGTCCGTCCTATGGCCAGCAGGCCGGGTTCGTCGGTTCGCCCGTGTTCGTCGACGGCGTCTTGATCGGCGCGCTGATTCTGCAAATGCCCCTGGACCACATCAACCAGGTCATGACCCACCATGCCCACTGGGACACCCGAGGACTCGGCGGCACCGGTGAGACCTTTCTGGTGGGTTCGGACGGCAAGACCCGATCGCTGGTGCGCCAGTTGATTGAGGCGCCCGGCGCCTTCGTTGCAGCGCTTGAGGCCGCGGATGCTCCAGCTGAAGTGGTCTCGGCAGTGGCTTCGCGAGCGAGCAACATCGGTCTGCTGGAAGTCGACCACGCGGCGGCGAATGCTGCGCTGCGTGGGGAAACTGGGGTGTTCAGGGTTACGGATTTTCGTGGTGTCGAGCGCATCTCCGCGGTGACGCCCTTGTCGATCGAAGGGCTTGGCTGGGTCATTCTGAGTGAAATTGACGCAGCCGAAGCCTTTGCGCCCATCGGAGAACTTAATCAACAGTTGCTGTGGAGCTCGGTGGTGGTCGCGGCTTTGATGGTGGTCCTGGGCCTCGTTGTTGGCGCCTGGTTCGCGGGCACGGTCACAGGGCCCATCGTTGCGCTCAGTGACGTCTTGAGACGGGTCGCCGCGAGTTCGGACCTGCGTCTGCGCGCCGAAGCAAAAGGCAATGACGAGGTGGGACAGGCTGCGAGCAGCCTGAACTGCACTCTGGACCGCATCCAGGCGGGCCTGCTGCAGGTGGCCGGTGCCAGCGAGCAGACGGGCGCTGCAGCGGAGCAATCCGCTGTGTTCGCAGAACAATCGAGCCGTGCCAGCCGGTCCCAACTGGAGCAAGCGGAGCAGATTGCGGTCGCCATGCAGGAGATGAGCACCGCGGTTCATGAGGTTGCTCACAATGTCGCCCAGGCATCCACCGCCGCAGACGAGGCAGAGCAGTGCGCGCAGCGCGGTTCGGTGTTGGTATCCGATGTGCGCCAGTCGATCGAGGGCTTGGCCGAACAGGTTGCCAGGGCGGTGGATGTGATCGCCACCCTGGAGCAAGACAGCACTGCCATCAACAGGGTGTTGAATGTAATCAATGAGATCGCTGAACAAACCAACCTGCTCGCGCTCAACGCGGCGATTGAAGCTGCCCGCGCCGGCGAGTACGGGCGTGGGTTTGCCGTTGTGGCCGATGAAGTGCGCGGCTTGGCACAGCGCACTCAGGAATCGACCAAGGAAATCGATCAGGTGATTCAGCGGTTGCAGGGCGGCGCCCGGCGGGCTGTGGAGATGATCGCTGAGAACCAGGCTACCGCGACGGCGGTGGTTGGAACCACCGAGTCGGTGGACGGGAGTTTCAGCGAGCTGACCGAGGCTGTGGTCCAGATCAATGCCATGAGCACCCAGATCGCCTGTGCAACCGAGGAGCAGGCTGCGGTGGCTGAGGAAATCAATCGGGGCGTGGTCAGCATCAATGACGTGGCCGCTCAGACCGCCGAAGCCACGGGCCAGGCCGCGGATGCGGCCCGCTCGCTCAAACAACTGTCGGCGAGCCTGTCCGACTTGGTGGGTCAGTTTAAATTGGTTTGACCCCGTGCCTCGCGGACGATGGCGTCCAACGCTCCCAGCAGCCGGTCGTGGGCTTGGATGAACTGGTCCACACCTGCTTGTTCGAGCTGTGCACAGGCGGCTTCAAGGTCGATTCCGCTCTCCGCCAACTCGCGCAGCAGGGCCGGCGCACCGCGTGCCTCGCTCGCCAGGCGCAATGCTGGATCGCCATGATCTCGATAGGCATCCAGCGTCGCCGGCGGGAGTGTGTTGACCGTGTTGGGGGCAATCAGCGCATCCACATACTTGGTGTCCGGGTAGTTTGGATTCTTGGTGGACGTTGAAGCCCACAGCAGGCGCTGGGGCATGGCGCCATGGTTGTGTTCCAGGTCTTGCCAGCGGGGCGACTCGATCATGGCGAGGTGTTCGAGGTACGCGCTTCCAGCACTGGCGATTGCAGTTTTTCCACGCAGCGCCGAGTCATTCGGAAGCTGTGGATCGATCAGGGCATCGATGCGGCTGATGAAGAAACTGGCCACCGAGGCCACGCCGTCGAGTGGCAAGTTCTGGTCGCGGCGATGCTCAAGTCCCGCCACGAAGGCCTCGTGCACTGAAAGGTAGCGCTCCACACTGAACAGCAAGGTGACATTGACGTTGATGCCTTCGGCGATCAGCGCGGTCAATGCAGGCAGCCCCGCGGTGGTGCCGGGCACCTTCACCATCAGGTTGGGGCGATCGACCGAACGCCAGAGTCGCCGTGCCTCGTTGATGGTTGCTTCCGTGTTGTGAGCCAGGTGAGGAGAAACCTCCAAACTGACATAGCCGTCTTTGCCCTGGCTGGCGGTCCACAGTGGTCGAAACACATCGGCTGCACCGCGGATGTCGTCCTGGGTGATTGCGGTATAGAGGCCCTCAGCGCTGGAGACCCCTTCAGCCAGCAGGGCGGCGGTGGCCTCATCGTAGTGGCTGTGCCGGGTGATGGCGTTCTCAAAGATGCTGGGGTTCGATGTGACCCCTGCAATGCGGTCCTCTTCAATCATTCGCAATAGCTGCCCCTCTTGAATCAGGTCCCGGCGAATGTAGTCCAGCCACAAGCGCTGTCCGAGTGCATGGAGGCGCACCAGGGGATTGGAGGGTTCGGTTGACATACAGGACTCCGGTTGGGGGTTGGGGGGTAGACGCGGTGCTCGGTGCGCTTTTTGGCGCTTTATTCGAGCGTTTTGGGCCAACGCCACTCACGTATTTCTGGGAGGTCCTGGCCTTCGCTGCGAATGTAATCTCGGTGGTCGGTGAGTCGATCCCGCATGGCCTGACGAAGGTACGCAGCTTTGGAGCCGAGGCCCGGCACGCGGTCGATGACATCAATGACCAGGTGGAACCGGTCGAGGTCATTCATCACCACCATGTCGAAGGGTGTGGTGGTGGTGCCTTCCTCTTTGTAGCCACGCACGTGCAGGTTGTGGTGGTTGGTGCGCCGATAGCTGAGCCGGTGAATCAGCCAGGGGTAACCGTGGTAGGCAAACAGGATGGGCCGGTCTTGGGTGAACAGGGCATCAAAAGCCGCATCCGTAAGGCCCCGGGGGTGCTCCTCGTGAGGTTGCAGTGTCATTAGATCGACCACGTTGACCACGCGAATGCGCAGATCCGGCAGCGCCTTGCGCAGAATCGAGACTGCCGCCAAGGTTTCGAGCGTCGGTACGTCGCCTGCGCAGCCCATGACCACGTCCGGTGTGTCCCCTGCATCGTTGCTGGCCCACTCCCAGATTCCGATACCGGCCGAACAGTGGCGAACCGCTCTTGGCATGTCCAACCACTGGTGCTGAGGTTGCTTGCCCGCAACGATCACATTGACCAAATCGCGGCTGCGCAGGCAGTGGTCCACCACATGCAGCAAGCAGTTGGCATCGGGGGGCAGGTACACGCGAATCACATCGGCCTTTTTGTTGACCACGTGGTCGATGAATCCAGGGTCCTGATGGGAGAAGCCGTTGTGGTCCTGGCGCCAAACGTGAGAGCTCAGAATGTAGTTGAGCGAAGCGATGGGGCGTCGCCAGGGAATCTCTTTTTGCGTCACCTTCAGCCATTTGGCGTGTTGGTTGAACATCGAGTCCACGATGTGAATAAAGGCCTCATAGCAGGGGAATACCCCATGGCGCCCGGTGAGCAGGTAGCCTTCAAGCCAGCCCTGACAGCTGTGCTCTGAGAGAATTTCCATCACCCGACCGGCGGGTGCGAGGTGGTCATCTTCGGGCAGGCGCTCGCCAGCCCAGACCCGGTCTGTGACCTCGAAAACGGCGCCGAGCCGGTTTGAAGCGAGTTCATCCGGCGACACCAGCCGAAAGTTGGTGGGGTTCTCTTTGACGGTGTCGCGCAGGTAGGCGCCCAGGGCGCGCATCGACTCGCCGAGTCCCTTGCCAGGGTGGTCGACAGGGAGCGCATACTGGCGAAAGTCCGGCAAGTGCAAGTCGCGGAGCAATTGTCCGCCATTGCTGTGTGGGTTCATTCCCATGCGCAAATCGCCCTTGGGCGCCAGGTCCTGCAGGGGCTTTAGAAGCCGACCCTGTGTATCAAAGAGCGACTCAGGTTGGTAGCTGCGCATCCAGCGCTCGAGATCAGCCACGCGTTCAGGGTGTTGTTGAAGATCGCTGAGGGGCACTTGGTGCGAGCGCCAGGAGCCTTCAGTTTTCTGTCCGTCTACGGTTTTCGGTCCGGTCCAACCCTTGGGGGTGCGAAGAACGATCATCGGCCAGATCGGACGGGTGTCGGCAGCTGAACCCGAGCGGTGCTGTTGCCATATGTTGTCGATTTCGGCGAACACCCCGTCCAAAGTGGCGGCCATTTGTTGATGGACGGCCTCGGGAGCATCGCCCTCCACGAACCATGGCGAGTACCCGTAACCGCGCAGCAGCTGCTCGAGTTCCTCTTGCGGTATGCGGGCCAGTAGGGTGGGGTTGGCGATCTTGTAGCCATTCAAGTGCAAAATCGGCAACACAGCGCCGTCGGTCTTGGGGTTCAGGAACTTGTTTGAATGCCAGGCGGTTGCGAGCGGGCCTGTTTCTGCTTCTCCATCTCCGACGACACAGCACGCCACCAGGTCGGGATTGTCGAGCACTGCGCCAAAGGCATGGGCGAGTGAATACCCAAGTTCACCGCCTTCGTGGATCGAGCCTGGCACTTGAGGGGCAACGTGGCTCGGAATGCCGCCAGGAAAGGAGAACTGGCGAAACAGTGCGCGCATACCGTCGGCGTCCTGGGTGATGTTGGGGTATCGCTCGCTGTAGCTGCCTTCCAGGTAGGTGTTTGCCACCATTGCCGGTCCACCATGGCCCGGTCCAGCGAGGTAGATCAGCGAACGCGCATCGCGGCGTATGATTCGGTTCAGGTGGACATACACAAAGTTGAGCCCGGGCGTCGTGCCCCAATGGCCGAGCAAGCGCGGTTTGATGTGGCGCAGTTGGAGTGGATCGCGCAGCAGGGGGTTGTCCAACAAGTAGATTTGTCCAACGGACAAGTAGTTCGCGGCGCGCCAATAGCGGTCCAAGGCGTCCAGGTCAGTGCTGCGGAGGGGCGATGACGACGCTTTCGGGCACATTGGGCACTACCTCGTGGCGGATGGTTTGGGGGGATGCAGTTGATCCTGTTGCAGCGCTGCGATTGCCAAGAGCCGCGCTTCGTCCACTGGAACCACCCACACCGCCACCTGGCTCGCTGGGGTGCTGATGCGGGTGGGAGCGCGTAGGGATGCGGTGTGGGTCGATTCATCCCATTCAACACCCAGCCAGCGCATGGGTTCAAGAATTCGCCTGCGAATTTCACTGCTGTGTTCGCCGATGCCACCACCGAACGCAACCCCGTCGACGCCCTGCAGGAGGTGCACGTACGCGCCAACCCGTTGGTTGAGTGCGTGCAAAAACAGTTCGACTGCCATGGATGCAGCTTCGTCGTTTCCAGTCTTTAGCAGCGTCTTCATGTCTCCGCTGCTTCCGGATACGCCTCGCAGTCCGCTGGACTCACGCAACGTCGCCTCGAGTTGGTCGGCATTCATGCCCGTGTGGCGCAGCAAATGAATCAGTATACCTCAGCGAGACGTGG
>OBIC01000161.1_pt1 | contig 27826 bp, 24 predicted proteins | sample 1519831 | NCBI WGS metagenome assembly OBIC01 (sample SAMN03019805, study PRJEB22545) | beach sand metagenome | biome: beach; feature: sea beach; material: beach sand | place: USA: Municipal Pensacola Beach, FL | collected 2010-10-20 | depth 40-45 cm m
TATTTGCCGGTGAGGTAGCAAGCGCCAATATGGCGGGTGCGACCGGCACGGTGGGATGCCCCGACAGATGCATCTGCACATCGTCATAATCAAGTGCATGCGAAGCTGACCCGTTGATCAGCGCCGCCTGGCTTGCGGTGACCTGCTGGTCCGAGCCGATCAGGCTGGCTTGCGGTGCGCCGCCTTCGGCATAGGCTTCGGCGCGCAGAATTTCGGTCAGCGGTTCCTGCGCCCCGGGCAGCGTCACGCCAAGAAAATCAAGCAGGCAATGTTTTGCGACCGTCGCCGCATCGACCGGCAGGCTGCGATAGCTGTAGGCTGCTGCTTGTTCCGCGAGCTTTTCGGTTAATCCCGCCGCTTGTGACACGTCCGCTGTCGCCATCTCATATTCCTTCCCTGTGCCGTATTTTCTGCCGACTTTCCCGTTTTGCCCGGAATTTTCAACGCCGACCGGAGTGAGCGGCGATTCTGACTCCGCTTCATTGAAAATACCAGAGGCAAAATACCCCGGCAAACTACCCGAGCGCGAAACGCGTATGTGTTGCACCACGTGCTGCGGCATGAATTCGTTATTGCAGGCAAGCAGGTCTCGCGTGCGGCAAATGAGTCTTACGCAATGAAGAAATCAAAACGAGACAATTAAGTGTAAGGGTTTGCCACCCTCAACCGCTTGCCCTTATATTGGAGGCAACAGGCTCCACCGCCTGCCTGCATGCGGATGGGCCTGATACAGAACAGACAGCCTGAGCGGGGAGAAATGACGGAACGGACCTTGAGGGGAAAGGTGGCGGTCGCCGGTATCGGCGAGACCACTTACTATAAGCGCGGTGGGGCGGAAGATGCGGAATTCGTATTGGCCCTGAAAGCCATCCTTGCAGCGTGCGAGGATGCGGGGATCGACCCGCGCGAAGTCGATGGCTTTGCCTCCTACAGCAATGACCGCAACGATCCCTCGCGGATCTCGGCCGCGCTGGGTATCAAGGAGCTCAAATTCGCCAATATGCAATGGGGCGGCGGTGGTGGCGGTGGCTCCGGCGCGGTTGCCAATGCGGCCGCCGCGGTAGCCACCGGGGTTGCGGATTGCGTCGTCGTGTTCCGCGCGCTGGCGCAGGGGCAGTTTGCACGCTTTGGCCAGGGCCCGAAGGCACCCGGCGTCGCGGGCGAACCGGCCTATACGATTCCCTATGGCATGATGTCGCCCGCGCAGATGTTCGCCATGCGCTGCACCCGGCATTTGCATGAAACCGGCGTGACCCGGGATACCTACAAGGCTGTGTCGCTGGCAACCTATGCGCATGCGCAGAACAATCCGCGCGCCGTCATGTATGGCCGACCGCTGACGCCGGAAAAATATGATGAGGCGCGCTGGATCGTCGAACCCTATCAGCTTTACGATTGCTGCATGGAAAATGACGGGGCCGCGGCACTTGTCATCGTTTCTGCCGACCGTGCGAAGGACCTGAAGCAGAAGCCTGCTTATCTGCTGGGTGCGACAGCCGGTTCGGAACATCGCAATGGCGCGCCGTCCCACAACGCACCGCTCTACGCCACATCGAGCTTCACATCGCTTGCGCCACGGCTGTACGAGATGGCCGGCGTCGGCCCCAAGGATGTCGATGTGCTGCAGAGCTATGAGAACTTCACCGGCGGTGTGGTGATGTCGATCATCGAACATGGCTTTTGCAGCCATGAGGAAGCCAACGAATTCCTGACCTATGAGAACCTGCTCGCCAAGGGCGGCAAGCTGCCGCTCAACACAAGCGGCGGCAATCTGGCCGAATGCTACATGCACGGGCTTGAGCTCATCACCGAAGCGGTACGCCAGATCCGTGGCGAATCACCCAATCAGGTCGAGAATGCAAAGGTAGCGATGGTGACCTCGGGTCCCATGGTCACCCCGGTCAGCAACTCGATTTTCGGTAGTGAGGAGGTTCTGTAATGAGCAATACGGATTATTATTTGCCCGAGGGCCTGCCCGCACCGATGGCTGCGCGCGACGGGCTCGACATGCCTTATCGCAAGGGGCTTGAGGAAGACAAACTCGTTGTCCAGCGCTGCAATGACTGCAAGACATGGCAATGGGGTCCTGAATGGATCTGCCATAGCTGCCATTCCTTTGATATTGGCTGGGAAGAGGTTGCCCCGACAGGCAAGATCTATAGCTGGGAGCGCGCCTGGCATCCGGTGCATCCCGCCTTGAAAGATCACGGCCCCTATATCGTGGTGCTGGTGGAACTGCCGCATGCGGGCAATATCCGCATGGTTGGCAACCTGCTGGGTGATCCGCGGCAGGAGATCGAGATCGGCGCTGATGTGGAAGCGGTATTCGAGCATCACAAGGATGCGAAGATGCCCTTCACTCTCGTGCAGTGGCGGGTTGCCGGCTGAGGCGCAGCGCTTGGCCGGAGATCACGAACCACACGACAAGAAAAACCGGCGACAATCCGGAAGCATAAGGCACTGCCACCCAAACTGGCTGAACTAAAAAGAGGACGGGACAATGGACGCATTGGAAATCGAGGTAAACGAACCCAATCTTTGGCGGCTTGAAACGCCGGGGGCTGAAGGCTGGCCCCGCACGGCACGGCCGACTGATCCGAACAAGATGTTTCTTGTATCCGCCGATGGGCATGTGAACGAGCCGACTAATCTGTTTGCCGAACGGCTGCCGGAAAAATTCCGCGCCCGCGTGCCGCGCGTCGAAATCGATGAAAAAGGCGGCAAATGGCACATTTCTGAAGGCTTCCGGCCAACAAAACTGCGCGAAAGCAGCTTTGAAGGCGAAGACAAAGCGCGCAGCAAGGCGGGCAAGGAACCTGAAGAGCGGATCCGCGACCTGGCGCTTGACGGGGTGGATGCGGAAATCCTGTTCCCCAATAAGGGGCTGATGATGTGGGCCACCCGCGATGCGGAATTCGCAACCGCCATGTGCCGCGTCTGGAACGATTGGGCGTGGGAGGTTTTCGGCCCCTATAATGACCGTTTGGCGCCAATGGCCGGTATCGCAACCGCCAATATCGACACCGCGATGGAAGAGATCGCGCGCTGCGCCAAGCTTGGCTTCAAGGGACTTTGCCTGCCCTGCAAGCCGATTTTCGGCGCCCATGACCATGATGATCTCAACTATAATCTGCCGGAATTCGAGCCGATGTGGGATCTGATCGAGGAAATTGATCTGCCGATCACCTTCCATGTGTCGACGGGCCGCGATCCGCGCGCCTCCAAAGGCCATGGCGGCGCGGTCATCAACTATGTCTCGCATTCACTGGCCCCGACTATCGAACCGATGGCGAATCTCTGCTCGTCGGGCGTGCTCGAACGGCACCCGAAAATCCGCTTCGCAACGATCGAGGCAGGCATCGGCTGGGTCGCCTGGGCGCTTGAGGCAATGGACGAAGCCTATCGCAAGCATCATATGTGGGCACGGCCCAAGCTTCAGGGACTGCCGAGCGATTATTATCGCGCGCATGGCTTCTCAAGCTTTCAGGAAGATCCAGCGGGGCTTGCGCTGGCCGAACCCTTCAACCTGGTCGACAATTTCCTGTGGGCCAATGACTATCCGCATCACGAAGGCACCTGGCCGCATTCCCCCGAGGCGATCGAGCGGACCATGGGCCATCTGAAGCATGAATCGCGGATGAAGATCCTGGGGCTGAACTCTGCTCGGCTGTTCAAATTCGACGTACCGCCAAGCAAGCTGTCCTGATCGGACCGCAATCGATTTTGATGACGCAACCGTGTCCGGGGCTGTGCATTCAGTCCCGGACATTTCTTTTTGGGCAGTATATGCTCGGCCCGCATCGGCCGGTGGATTGTCATTTCCATCGCCCGCACATAAATCCAGCAGGGAGGAAATCATGAAACTCTATAATTCCATCGGCCCCAACCCGCATGTGGTTCGGATGTTCATCAAGGAGCTTGGCGTCGACGTGCCGACCGAGGAAGTCGATTTGATGGCGGGCGACAACCGGAAAGCCGAATTCCTGAAAGTCAATCCGATGGGGCAGATGCCCGCACTGATCAACGATGCCGGTGACGCCGTATGCGAAATCACGGTCATCTGCGAATATCTTGACGATATCACGCCGGGCAAAACACTGATTGGCGATACGCCGGAACAGCGTGCCGAAACGCGCATGTGGGTGCGCCGCATCGACCTGAATATCTGCGAGCCGATGGCCAATGGCTTCCGCTTCGGTGAGGGGCTTGGCCTTTTCAAGGACCGGATCATCACGATCCCCGAAGCCTCCGACGGGTTGAAAAAAGTCGCGCAAGCCAACCTCAAATGGCTCGACGGGCAAATGGAAGGTAAGGAATTCGTGGCTGGCGACCGGCTGACGCTTGCCGATATCCTGCTTTACTGCTTCCTCGCATTCGGCGCGGGAATTGGCCAGACCGTACCAGCCGATTGCAAGAATCTGATTGCCTGGCAGGAACGCATGGCTGCCCGGCCGAGCGCTGCTGCCTGAGCCCCAGCAGAGACACGCAAAAGCGCGCAGCGCATACCCACCCCAATGCCGATATGCCAGGGGTGGGAACCAAACTTCGTCAGGCGCATGTCATTCCCGCTGCGCCTGACGCAAACGCCGCCACTAGAGCCTTAAAAAGGCCGGCCCGAACACCTATTTCCCCAAAAACACGGGCACGTGATCACAATCACATTGCAATTTGTGATCCAAACCCTATTTCACATCGTAACGACATCATGGACATTCGATGAATGTCGTGACCTCCCCCATGCCTCGGGTTTTCTGGATGGCATACCTCAACCCTGCTGCCCGCTCGGGCCGCAGGGTATTTTTTTGCGTGGAAGTCCGGGCGGGAAAACCCCGGTCAAAAAACCGGTCTAACGGTCATCGTTAACGGCCGCCGGTTTCATGCGCTTCACCGACATTGGACACCAGCCTGTCCAGCCGCTCGAGATCGCGAATATAAAGCGTCTTGCTTTTGCGTTCGACAATTCCGGCATTGGCCAATTGGCTCATGACGCGCGCGACCGTCTCACGTGTGGTGCTGGCTTTGGCCGCGATTGCCGCCTGCGTCGGCATTGGATAGATGAGCCAGCTATTGGCGCGCACCGGATCTTCGGAAACAAGTTTAAGCAGCTCACGATAGACACGCTGATGCGCCCCGAGCGTCGCCAGATCCATGATCCGGTCATCGCAGATACGCACAATACGAGCAAGTTTTTCAATGAGCGCGATAGCAACGCTTGGATGGTCAGCAATGACAGCGCGAAACAGTTCGGGTGCGAGCGCGGCAAAGGTGCAAGTCGTATGTGCAACAACAGCCGCCGAGCGCGCTTCCCCGTCAATCGCGGCCAGTTCGCCGAAAAAATCGCCTGATTTCAGTTCGGCATAGGCAACCTCGCGCCCGGTCAGGGAGTAATTGACGACCCGGACCTCGCCATCGGCAATGAAAAACACGTCCCGATTGCTGCTTTGCGGGGTGAGGATTTCTTCCCCTGCCTTGCATTTACGCCATGTGCAGCTCTGCTCGATATGACTGAGTTCGTCGGGTGCAAATCCGGAGAACAGTTTGACGCCCGCCAAGCTGTTACCCGGGCTGTTTGCCGGCAGCACAGCACCAGGCAACTCGTCATTTAATTCCGTCACAATCGCCTCTCAGGCTAAATTCAAATCAGGCTGATCTCACAAAATCTCGCGCCCATTGTGCCGAATTTAGGCTGCTTGCGCCAGCATCGGGTTTCGCACCCAAAAAACACAAGCCCGCCTGCAACTGCGAAGATGCCTGAACGATCAAAGCGCCGTTACACCGCCATCCACATTGATCGTCTGGCCAGTCACGAACGCTCCTGCCGCCGACGCAAGGAAAACCGCGGCACCGGCAATTTCATCGGGCGCACCAATCCGCTTGAGCGCGGAGCCTGACGTTGAATTTTCCAGAATTTCCGGGTCGCTCCACAAGGCCTTGGCGAAATAGGTTTTGATGAGGCCCGGTGCAATCGCATTGGCGCGGATATTATGTTCACCGAACTCCGCCGCCAGATTGCGCGCAAGCTGCATATCAGCCGCTTTGGAAATGCAATAGGCGCCGATCACGGTATTACCATGATGCCCGCCGATCGAGGAGATGATCGTGATACTGCCGTCGCGGCGTTCGATCATCTGCGGCAGCACCATGTTGCATAGCCAGTGATTGGACTGAATATTGGATTTCATGATCCGCTCGAACGCGTCATCGGGGATATCGAGTGTCGAGCCGAAGAACGGATTAACCGCCGCATTACAGACAAGCGTCGTTACCATGCCCCATTTGTCATTGGTCCGGTCGACAAGGTTCTGCAACTCCTCTTTCACGCCGATATTGCACGGCACCGGATAGGCGACTTCCTCTCCCTTGCCCCATTTTTCATTAATCTCTCCAGCCACCTTGTCACACATCTCGGCTTTCCGGCTTGAGACCACGACCTTTGCGCCATGTTCGGCGAAACGATGGGCAATCGCCTCGCCAATGCCCTTTGTGGATCCGGTGACGATGGCAACTTTCCCGCTTAAATCAAATAACGTCATCTGCTTACCTCTCTACGCTACGACAGACATCAATATCGCAAGACCGTTTAACTGACACGGACCGCGCACAATCATACCGCGCGATCATGCCCGCAAGATCTGTCAGATACGGCTCCGCACAGCCATGGTCGTCAAGCATCGCGACCGTGCTTTCAAGATAGTACCGTGATGTGCCTTTCTCACCACGCCCCATCGCAATCAGGCTTGCCTGTTCGGCGAGCGTCAAACCATGCTGGGCGCGCGGATGCGCGGGATCGTACACATAAGTGATCGCTGAAACAGACCTTGAATCCGGCAAACTGACACTGACCGAAATTTTGCGGTATGCCCGCTCCCGCTGATCCAGCGCAGCCAGAGCCGCCACCTGCCCCACATCCTTCAACCGGTAGGCCATTCCGCTCACCGTCCCACCCCGATGCAGGGCAAGACAAAGCCCAGGCTGCGCAGACGTGCCCCAGGCCCGGGTCGAGCGTATGCTGAACTGACGATGCCACCCTTCCAGCCGGGCCCAGCTACGCTCCGCATAGTCAAAACCCGGGTCCCACATCAACGAACCATAGCCGAACACCCAAATTGACGGATGGCCAACAGTCACCTCATCTGATCGATGACCCATGCCGTTCATCACGGCGCAGTCTGCGTTTGCGCCACAGCAGACACCACCTTGGGCACCGGTGGACGCATCAAAAGTGCGGCCACCGCCGGTATTACTGCCAGCAGGGCAAAACCGTAGAAGACAGGCCCGTAGCTGCCGACCATATCAAAGCTGGCCGCGGCAATCAGCGGCCCGATTGCTGCGACAGGCGTAATAATCAATCCGCGAATACCGATGATAGCGGCATAATTCTTGTGCCCGAAATAATTGGCGACAAGCGCCGGACTTGCCACGACCGCCATACCATTTCCCGCCCCGAACAGAACCGCGAACAGATAGGCAAGTGGTTCCGTGGTGGCAAAGTTAAACAGCAGCACCGCCAGCAACTCGACGACAAGCCCGCCCCCAAGCATGAAACGCGGATCAAAGCGATCGCCCAGCAAACCTGTCATAAGCCGCCCGCACGCACCCAGCATGCCCACCGTACCAAGTGCCGCGCCAGCAGTGACCGTATCAATTCCGAGATCCTGCAAATGAATGACACCCTGACTGTTGACGATCGTGCCGCCTGCAACGACGAAGGTCGCCGCCGCGATGATCAGCCAGAATGGCAGGGTACGAATGGCATTGCGCACCTCCCATGATTCAGCCGTCTGATGCACCTGCTTGCGCACAGCAGCGCCGGCTGGCGTCACTGGCGCAGCGTCGGGGTCGATGCCGTCTGTAAAGGTACCGACATCTTCGGGACGGTCGCGAACGATGATCAAGGCAATGATTGAACTGATCAGCGTGTTAAGCGCCATGATTGCCCAGATCAGCCGCCAATTTCCCGATATTTCAACAAGATAGGCAAAGGCGGGGGCCGCGACAAAAGCCCCTGCCCCGCCCATTGCCATGAAAATGCCAAGCGCCAAGGCGCGTCGGCGCGCAAACCAGTTCGTGACAAGCTGCGTACCGGGAATAACTGTCTGCATGGCCATGCCAATGCCGACCAGAAATCCAACGCTTAAATAATATTGCAAGAGCGAGGTCGTAAAATAAACACTGATGGCACCCGCCGCCGCCATCACACCGCCCAATGCAATGGTGCGTCGCGCGCCGAAACGCTTGATGGCCATTGCCACAACCGGCCCGGCCATGCCGACAACCAGCGCCAAAGCGGAAAAACCGACACTGGCTTCGGTACGGCTCCATCCCATATCGGCAATCATTGCCGGCAGTACCACACCAAAACCGTAGAAGACCGAACCGGTCGTCAGGAAATATATCCCGCACAGCCCGACAAGCAGTTTCCAGCCATAGAACATTGCGTTCTTCCTTTTTCTTGTTATCGCGCAATCGTCCACTGCGGCTTGGAGATTTGCCATTGAACCACAGCTTTACTGCCTCGCCTGAAATGTTAGTGGAATTTTGTCAGTTATGCGATAGGGCTATATTAAGCCGGTGGCGACAGACGACATTCAATGCCACCGGGACTATTTCAAGCCTTTGTTATTATTTGGCGTTCCAATTCATTCGGAGATTTTAGATGTCTGCCTATCTCGTCACCGGCGGTGCCGGATTCATCGGGTCGCATCTTGTTGAGATGTTGCTCGCCGCGGGTCATCAGGTCCGCATACTCGACGATCTATCGACCGGGCTCAGGGAAAATGTACCGCAGGGCGTTGCCCTGATCGAAGGCGATGTCGCCGATCATGCGGTTGTCGGCAAAGCCATGGAGGGGATGGATGGCTGTTTTCATCTGGCCGCCATTGCCTCGGTTCAACGCTCGAACGAAGAATGGCGGCGCACCCATGACGTCAACCTGTCGGGCACGGTCAATGTGCTCGACCATGCACGCGGCAGCGGCGGAAACCCACCCCGCCCGGTTGTCTACGCCTCATCCGCCGCGGTGTTCGGCAAACCCGAATATCTGCCGCTTGACGAGGAAGCGGCGACTGTTCCGTTAACCGCCTATGGCGCGGACAAGCTTGGCTGTGAACAGCATGGTTTCGTTGGCTGGGAAGTCCATAAAATCCCAAGCCGTGGTTTCCGCTTCTTCAATGTCTATGGCCCCCGCCAGCAGCCTGACAATCCCTATGCGGGGGTTGTGTCGATCTTTGCCGATCGGCTTCGCCAGGGGCAATCGGTCAGGATTTTCGGCGACGGACAACAGACGCGTGACTTCATCTATGTCCGCGATGTCGTGCGCATCCTGCGGCATGCGATGGAAACACCCTGGCATGGCGCTGAAGTCTATAATATCGCAACTGGCGTCGGCACAAGCGTTGTACAGCTTGCCGAAACAATCGCGAGGCTTTGCGGCTTGCAGACCCCCGATATCAACTGGGAAGCCCCCCGGCTCGGCGATATCAAATCGAGTATCGGCAATGGCGCTAAATTGCAGACGGCACTGGGCGTTTTCCCCGAAACAAGCCTGCGCGACGGGCTTGCCGACTATCTGGCAAGTCTGTCGTAAGACAGCCCTGCGCGCGGCCATCGCCCGTCATTCGGGGGGCCGCGCCGGCCGGAACAATTTGTGGCAGGTTAGCGGCGGAAGAACCGCTCAAGCGGGACGATATAGGTAATCGCAGCGCTTTCCACCCCGGGATTATCCTCACCCAGATTGGCATTGGAAATATGGTTGAAGCTCAACCCCAACCGGCTGCCGCTGCGAAACCGGTAGCTCAATTCAATCTGACTGCGGAACTCGAGGGTGTGATGCAGATCCTTGCCATCGCCATCATGATAAAGGCCCGGTGCGAAACTCGGCGTGACATAAAACCGGTCAAACAGGGCAAAATCAATCAGTACACCGGCGAACCCATGCGCGGCTCCGTCACTGGTCGCCATGATGCCGCCAAAGGGTTTGAACCACCAGAATTGCTTATCCGATCGATATTCGATCCGCGCTTCCGCCGCATCCTCATCACGCTGATTGGCATCGAAATAGGCCGCCGACAACGCCAGCAAATCCCCGTCATCAGGCGCGGCCTGCACCGGCCCCGCCAAGACGCAAAGCCCGAAAAGACCAAATACACCCAAACTTCTGGCCAGCCGCATCATTATCACCCTGTTCACCCACGCATTATCCGCAATGCGGGGGACTGTATGCCGAACCGGCAAGCGGTACAATATCCCGCCCCTTCGGACTTCTCATTTCTGCCGCAATATATGGTAGATTTACGTCATGCACAGACGCAATTTCCTGTTTGGCGGTGTTCCGCTGTCTTTCGCTTTGCTGGCAGCGCGACCAGTTCGCTCCGCCCCCCTGTCGCACGAGTATAATCTCATGACGGCAGGGAGCGGCAAGGTTGCAACAATCATTGATGGCGACACATTGACCCTTGAAGATGGTCAGGTCATCCGCCTGGTCGGGATTCAAGCCCCGAAACTGCCACTCGACCGTCCAAACTTTACTGCTTGGCCGCTGGCCGATGAGGCGCGGCAGATGTTGAGCGAGCTGACGCTTGGCAACACCGTCACACTTTCTTATGGCGGCACCCGCATCGACAGGCATGGCCGGGCGCTCGCACATCTGCATCTGCCCGATGGCCGCTGGGTGCAGGGCGAAATGCTGCATGCGGGGCTGGCGCGGGTATATAGTTTTGCCGATAACCGCGCGCGCGTCGCCGAAATGCTGCTGCTCGAACGCGAGGCGCGACAGGCGGAACGGGGCATTTGGCAATTGCCTTATTATGCGGTACGCAACGCGGAGATGGGGGCAAAAGATGACAGGCTGGCGCGGGACATCGATAGTTTTCAGCTGGTGGAAGGGCGGATCCGCAAGGCCGCGCGCGTCGGCAAATATATGTATCTCAATTTCGGCAGCGATTACCGCACCGACTTTACGATTTCTATCGCCAAGCGCTATTGGCGGAAATTCGATGCCGCGCAAATGACGCCCGCGAAATTACAGGGCAAGCATGTGCGCGTCCGCGGATGGCTGACAAAACGGAACGGGCCTATGATCGAAGCAACCCACCCCGAACAGATCGAGCTGTTGCCATGATCGCATATTGGCGCCGCTCGCCGCGGCAGATACTCCGGATTGCAACTATTCTGGCGATCGCCGTGATAAGCCCTGCTGTAACCGGCTGCACGACGAATCCCGCGACCGGCAAACAGGAATTCACACCTCTGATGTCACCCGAGCGCGAAAAGCAGGTGGGGGCAGAAGAGCATCCGAAGGTGCTGCAGGAATTTGGCGGGGTCTATGACGAACCGAAAATCGGCGCATATGTGGCGTCTATCGGCGGCATGCTTTCCGCGAATTCCGAACTGCCGGACCTCAATTTCCGCTTCACCGTGCTTGATTCGGAGATCGTCAACGCCTTTGCCCTGCCAGGCGGCTATATCTATGTTACACGCGGGCTTGTCGCACTGGCCAATAGCGAAGCTGAACTCGCCAGTGTGCTGGCTCATGAGATCGGCCATGTCACCGGGCGGCACACCGCGCAGCGCTATAATCAGGCGGTCGGGTTGTCGCTGGGTGGGGCCATTCTCGGGGCCGCCATCGGCAATCAGATCGCCAGCGACCTGATAAGCCAGGGCACCCAGCTTTATCTGCTTGGCTATTCGCGCGGCCAGGAATATGAAGCCGACCAGCTTGGCATCCGCTATCTCGTCAGAACCGGGTATGACCCCTATGCCGAAGCGGATTTTCTGCAATCACTTGAAAATTACGCTGCACTTGAAGCGCATTTAAGCGGTCAGAAAAACGGCCAGAACAGCGAATTTTTCTCAACCCATCCGCAAACCGCAAAGCGCGCAAGGGAGGCGGTTGATGCCGCACGCGCATCGGGTATCAGCATTGAATCGCGTCCGCGCCTGCGTGATCGTTTTCTTGAGCAGATTGATGGAATGGTCTTTGGCGGCAGTCCGGAACACGGTTTCATCCGCGGCCAGACATTCGCGCATCCCAAGCTGCGGTTTCAATTCACCGTGCCGCAGGGATTGCGCCTGATCAACAAGCCCGATGCGGTTTACGCGAAAGGTCAATCCGACACGCAGGTCAAATTCGACATGGCAAAGCTGTCGCCCAGCACACCGGTCTTACGCTATCTGACCGATGAGTGGGGACAGAGCTTGCGGCTGACCGATGCGGCGACAATTACGGTAAACGGGATGGAAGCCGCGACCGGCGCCGCGAATGTGCGGCTGCCTTCAGGCAATGGTGAGATCCGGCTGGTGGTGATCCGTTACAGCAAGGACCGGGTTGCGCGCTTCATCATCGCAATCCCCAATTCTGTTTCCGCGCAAATGCGTGAAGGGCTGCAACGGATGACTTACAGCTTCAAGACATTGAACGACGCGGAGGCGGCGGCACTCAAACCCTATCGCATCCGAATTCATACAGTCCGGTCAGGCGACACACTCGACAGCCTGGCCGCACGTCTACCTTATGCCGATTTCAAACGCGAACGGCTGCGCACCCTGAATGGGCTTGCCACCAATCAAAAGCTGACGCCCGGCATGAAACTGAAAATAATTTCTGAATGAAACAGGGCGCGCCGTCACCGACACGCCCTGCCAAAATTAATCTTGCCTGCTGCTTGTCTGCAAAGCCTTTGTCAGGCTGCCGCCTTCAGCAATGCACCTTCCACCCGCTTGAGCGCGCCTTCGGTATCAAGCTCCTCCACCGCGCCGACTTCGCGTGCCAGACGGTCAAGCGCCGATTCATAGATCTGCCGCTCGCTGTATGACTGCTCGGGCTGCCCTTCGCCGCGATGCAGATCGCGCACGACTTCGGCTATCGCGACCAAATCGCCGGAATTGATCTTTGCTTCATATTCCTGTGCCCGGCGGCTCCACATGGTGCGTTTGACGCGGGCACGACCTTTCAGCGTTTTCAGGGCATGCCGGACCGTATCGCGGCTGGACAACACACGCATGCCTGAACTTTCTGCCTTGCCGACCGGTACACGCAGGATCATTTTGTCCTGCTCGAATGAAATCACGAATAACTCAAGCTTCGTGCCGGCAACTTCCTGGCGTTCAAGATCGGTGATCCTGCCAACGCCATGTGTGGGATAGACCACAAAGTCACCGACATTGAATGCACCGTCAGATAGTTTCTTCTTGGCCGCAGCCTTGGCCGGGGCCTTGGCGCCTTTAGCAGCCTTGTCAGTGCTGTCGAGCGCTTCCGGTTCGGTTTTCTTGGCCACGATTTTTTTACGCGGCGCGGTTTTCCGCACCGATGCCGCATTCTTGGGCGCGGCTTTAGCCTTCTCGGCCGTTGTTTCGCGTTTCGCCATGCGTTCTTCTCACTCTCTCAACTCAGTGCTGCCCGCCTGCATATCGTCCGCGAGTTTGCGATGCCTACATCATCACAGCCCGACCTCACCGTGCCAGAAGCCAACACACACGACTCTGGTTCAAGACATCGGGCTATAAACAGCGTGGACGATGCGCAACGTCCGGTACAGGTCCGGTATCGGCGGGTTTCCCGATATTGTTGCAATGCCGGAGCATATCACGAAAATGCCATTTTCGAAAGTCTGTAAGAAAATGGCAAAAAGTGCTTTTTCTATCAATAGCTTATAAAAAAGCCGCCCCACTGATAGCGGAGCGGCTCAATCTAAATGCAACGACGCCCTGCGGGCTGCCGCACAAGCTGCAAATCAATCCACAAAAAGGCCGTTAGCTGCCTTCGCCCGGATTTTCGCTGAAATATTTTTCGAACTTGCCTTCTTCACCCTTATGCTCGTCCGCATCATCGGGCGGCGTGCCGGCAATGGTAATATTGGGCCATTTAGCCGCATAGTCGCGGTTTACTTCGGCCATCTTTTCGTGCCCGCCCTCGACATCAGGAACAATGGCCTCGGCCGGGCATTCCGGTTCACACACTCCGCAATCGATGCATTCATCGGGGTGGATGACCAGCATATTTTCCCCTTCATAGAAGCAATCCACCGGGCAGACTTCTACGCAATCCATATATTTGCACTTAATGCAGGCTTCCGTGACGATGTAAGTCATAAGTTACTCCCTAAACCCGGGCGCTTCCGATACGGCCTTCCGGGCAAGTTCCCTTAAATATCTGTTGCCGCCCGAATATCACGTCGCTCAACGGATGCCAAGCCGCTCCATTACCCTTTTCCGCGCGTCACCGCTTTCGCGGTCCGAGACATATAGCAACCCGCCGATCCGGCGTAAAAGATTTGCTTCGAAATCATGCAGTTCGCCATCCGCATAGACAACTTCCCAGAGCATTTCCATCAGTTCCACGCGTTCTTCCGGCGCATAGGACTGTTTGATCTGATGCGTAAAGCGGAACAGATGATTAGCATCATCCTGATGTGCTGCGGCAAGCGACACCAGAGTCTCCGTTTCCTCGGCAGACAGTGAAAATCTGTCGCGGGCCAGCCGCTCAATCGTCTGGCGTTCCGCAGCCTCGAAATGATCATCAAGGCAAGCCGCCTCCACAAGCAGGGCAGCGGCGGCAATGTGCTTGTCCTCAAGATCGTGCTTGCCCGCAAGGGATGCCTCTTCCTCAGGAGAACGCGCAAATAATTTCTTCAAACGATTAATCATCGATACCCCGTATCACGGCGTCCGGCTGCCCGCAAGCAGCTGCGATACGCACAAGGCGCACAGCCCCAAATCGCACAAAGCATTGGCAACAAAGACAGCAAGGTCAGCCAGGCAATTCCTCGTACAAGGCGCGCGCTTCGACCGCCGGGCCGCGCCGCATTCCAGCCCCGCAAACCCGGATCACCCACAACTTGCCATGCAGGACGAAGGTCAGCACATCATCGGGCCGGACTGCCCGGCTGGCCTTGCTGGTTCTTTGCCGATTGATGCGAATTTTTCCATTGGCGACAAAGCGCGCCGCCATGGAACGACTTTTGAAGAAACGCGCATACCACAACCACTTGTCGATACGCATTCGGGATTGCTCTGACTCTTGAGGCTCGACGCTCATTCCCTCGCTTTCATTTGCTCCTTTAATTTCTGCAGGGCTGCGAAGGGCGAGTCGGGATCCATTTGTCTGGCTGGCCGTCCACCGCCCGACTTACCCTCACGTTGTTGACGCGATTTCTGACCACCCCGGTTGGATCCGTCGCCACGCGCCTTGGTCTGTTTTGCCCGCTGTCCACCCTGTGCCTTCGCACGCTGCCTGTCACGCCCAGCCCTTGGTTTAGGCTTGAAGCGCCACAAGCTCTGCATGACAGGTGCAGTGTCCTCGACTGCCGTTTCTTCGGCAGAAAACACCGTTTCCGCCCCACCGGCCGCTTCCACTGCGACAGGCGCATCATTTTCGTTCTTTTCCGATTGCCCTGCCTGTTCGGGAAGTTCTGTCTGTTCGGGAAGTTCTGCCGCTTCGGGAATGTCGCGTTTTTCGGCTGCTTGGTCTGCGCCGCTATCATCCGTCGCATCAACAGGCGACGTCGCATCCTCTGATACGCCGCCTTCTGATACAACGTCCTTCGCGGCCACTTCACCCGACGCAGCCATTGCCGCATCAGCCCCGATTTCGGCGGCAGCTGGCGCTGGCTCCGCAGGAACTGGCCGTTCCCCGACCTTGACATAACCAAGTGCCTGCATAACGGCCTCAAAATCCTCAACTCCACAGCCAACCGGCGACCATAAAGAGGCGGTCAATGGAAACGGCCCTTCGCTATTGAGCGTACGCAACTGCGCCACCAAACGATCGAGCATATCGATACGGATGGCACGCGGTCCGCACACATCGAACCCCGCTGTCAGATAGAAGTCTTCCGCCGCATGCGGGTCGGCCGGTACCGAGGACAGGCCGGGTCCCGGGGCTTCCACCGCGCGCGCGGATGCGTCCAGCGCGGGTTGATGCACCACGCGCCACAAGCTGAGTTTCAACGCGGCAGGCGCGGGTTTTATCAACGCAGGCACGTAAATATGCCGCTCCCCGAACCGCACACCGAGCTTGCGAAGCTTGCCCCGTTCAGCTTGACCGAGTTCCTTTACCGTCGCCGCCACCGCATCGCGGCGCAACGTCCCCATCGCTTCTGCCAGCTGAAAAGCAAGCCCGCGCGTTAACCCGTCCAGTCCCTCTGCTGCCTTGAGCTGCACAAGCGGTTCAAGCACCCGCGCAATATGCCGCGCAAGCCATCCGCCCAAGGTTTCAACGAGGGAGGCCACCGCTTGATCGCCAAGCAATTCCTGATCCGCGATCATATCGACCCTGGGGCTGACCATGTCATGGCCTGGCAACAGGCGGGCGACAGGTTGGTTTTCCCACAGAATCTGCCCTTCAGGATCGATCGTGATGATCTTTCCCTCATCAATCCTGGCGTGCCGTTCCAGGCGGAAGGCACGGGCAGCAATTTCACCCTGCAAGGCCTGATGCGCCGCAGTACGCAACATTTTCGATTCCGCACCCGACACCTGCGGGTCCACTTCCAGCCGAAATCCCTTCAGCTTTCCGACAAACTGATCTTCGACCAGCACATCCCCCTCCGGGGTGAGCGAAGCCATAAGCTCTTCCTTTTGATGCAAACGCCTCATCAGCACGCTGGTCCTGCGATCAATAAAGCGTTGTGTCAACCGTTCATGCAGCGCGTCGGACAATTTATCTTCAACTTCGCGCGTCCGCCCCTGCCAATGTGCGCCATCGCGCAGCCAGCCGGAGCGGTTGGCGACAAATGTCCAGGTACGGATATTGGCGATACGCCCCGCCAGGGTATGAATCTCCCCATCGGCGCGGTCGAGCCTGTTTACCTGCCGCGCGATATAATCTTCCGGCAGCACGCCAGCATCACTCATCACATGATGAAACAATTCGGCAAGCAGACGGGTATGACTGTCCGGGCTTACTTTGCGGAAATCAGGCACCTGGCAAACTTGCCACAGCCGGCGCACGGCATCGGGGTTCGCGCTCAGCCGCGCAATTTCATTGTCAGCAGCCAACAGTTTGAGCGCACCGATATCGCTCGCTTGCCGCGTACGGCCAAGCCCGCGTACCGGCGGCGGCGTCTCCAGACTGTCGATCAGCCGGCGCAGGCTGCCAAATTCAAGCCGCGCATTACGCCATTTGATCGCCCGAAGCGGGTCAAATCTATGGGTTTCCACCTGCTCGACCAACATCTCATCCAGCAGGCCGGCTTCGCCGGTTGTGCCAAAACTGCCGTCATTCCGGTAGCGCCCCGCGCGACCTGCGATCTGCGCAACCTCGGCGGGCCAGAGCGGCCGGTGCTGGACCCCGTCGAATTTCGCAAGGCTCGCAAAGGCCACATGGTTGACATCCATGTTCAACCCCATGCCGATCGCATCGGTTGCCACCAGAAAATCAACTTCACCTGATTGGTACAAGGCAACCTGCGCATTGCGCGTGCGCGGGCTCAATGCCCCCATCACGACAGCCGCCCCGCCGCGCTGACGGCGGATCAGCTCGGCAATGCCGTAAACCTGATCAGCGGAAAAGGCGACAACCGCAGAACGCCGCGGCATCCGCGCCAGCTTGCATGAACCGGCGTAGCTGAGACTGGAAAAACGCGGGCGGGTAACAAAATGTGCTTCAGGCAGCAAACGCTTGATCACCGGCCGCATCGTCTCGGCCCCCAGAAACATCGTTTCATAACGACCACGCGCATGCAGCAAGCGGTTCGTGAAAACATGACCGCGATCGGGATCGGCGCAAAGCTGAATTTCATCGACCGCGAGAAATTCAACCTGAATGCCAAGCGGCATCGATTCCACCGTGCAAACATAATAGCGCGGATTAGCGGGCAGGATTTTCTCTTCCCCCGTGATCAGCGCCACTGCGCCCGCGCCCCGCTGCGCAACCACCCGGTCGTAAATTTCGCGCGCCAGCAGCCGCAGCGGCAATCCGATGATGCCGCTTGCATAGCCAAGCATCCGCTCAACGGCCAGATGCGTTTTGCCGGTATTTGTGGGCCCCAACACGGCGGTGACGTTTTCCGCCGGAGCCTTTTCAATATGCTGCGCCATTTCGCTTCGCGATCGCGTCAATGCTGCGCTGTCAGATGGAGAATGCATCAATCGACAACCATGGCCCTGTATGGGCTGTCCTGGTCGGAGCAAAAAGCACAGATCGCGCTGGATCGTGGTTGTCGGGAGCAAATGATAATTGCGGCAGATGCCATAAACCAATCCACAAGCCAGAACTTATAGAGAACAAGCCATGTCCGAATCGGAAAAATCATTATTTTCGTGATTCGTTCACGCCCAATATCTTGTGGTCCGCTTCTATTCAAAACCGATTCGCACGCAGGTTCAATGCTTGATTTTTGACAACCAGATGACACCGTTCTGCGACAACGGACAGAAATTGTTAGTTTTATAATGAAACTTAATGATTGCCCCGATGCGAAAAAGGTATAAGAAATCCGGATGGAACGGCGTTCAGACCAGACACCCGGTAACCGTGTGAAAGTGCAGTTGGAAGGGCGCGCCAGAAAGCCCAGAGGTAATTGATGAGCGAAACGGAAGCAGGAACGGCAAAGCCCCCGCGGGGACGAGGGCTTCTGGCCTCACGGCGCGCGCGTTTTGGTATAATGGGTTTCATGGCGGTGATCATCCTCATCGCCATTATAAGCTGGCTTTATGCGCGTTACAGTCATGTTTATGTGCAGGATTCGCGTTTATCCGCGACGATGGTAACCATCAGCAGCCGGGTGCCCGGCTGGGTCACCTCATTCCCCGTCGGCGAGGGGCAGCAGGTCGAGGAAGATGCCTTGCTCATCGATATCGACTCGCGCGAAGCGCGGCTGCAACTTGCCGAACTCGATGCCAGGCTGCAAAGCCTTGCCGCCGAACAGGCCAGCCTGCGCGCACAACGTGAACTGGTCGACCGCCGCACCGCGAGCAATTTCGATATGTTCCAGTCGCGATTAGCCGAGGCGCGTGCCCGCTTTGAAAGCGCTAAATCAGATTTTGAACAGGCCCGGAACGATTTCGACCGCGCCGAGAAACTGCTTGAGGAGAAAGTAATTTCCCGGCAGCGCTGGGAAAATGACCGCAATCGGCTGCGCAAGGCGGACCAGGAGTTTCAGCGCGCCAGAGCCAATGTCGATACCGCCGCCGCGGCCCTTGAGGAAGCCCGCGCCGAACGGCTTGAACTGGAAGTGCTCGAACAGCGGCTGATGATGATGGCCGCAGAAAAAACCCGTGTGGAGGCGCAGCGTGATCGTCAATCACTGGACGTCGCGGACCGCGCGATCCGCAGCCCGCTGCCTGGTGTCATCGACGAAACCTTTATCGATGTCGGCGAATATGTACGGCCCGGCCAGCGGTTGCTGATGATCCATGACCCGCGAAAGGTCTGGGTTATCGCGAATGTCAAGGAAACAGAAATCCGGCATGTGAAACTCGGGGCGCATGTGGATGTAACCGTCGATGCCTATCCGGGCGAAAAATTCGACGGCAAGGTTTCGCGTATCGGCAATGCGGCAACCAGCCAGTTCGCCCTGCTGCCCAACCCGAACCCGAGCGGCAATTTCACGAAGATCACGCAACGGATCGAGGTGAAGGTCGATGTCGAACAACGCGACAACATGCTCAGGCCCGGCATGATGGTGGAGCTTGCCATTGACATCCCAGGCCGATAATCCAGCCGCCTCCCCCCCGGTGATGCAGCAGACCAGCCCCGGTATCGCTGCCAAATTTGCTGAATTCGGGCCTGCCTACCGGTGGTTTGCCGTTGCAACCGCAATGCTTGGCTCACTTGCCACATTGCTGCCGGCAACCGTTATCAATGTCGCGATACCGGAAATCATGGGCGCATACGGTATTGGCCAGGATCAAGCGCAATGGCTCGCCACAGGCTTTCTGGCGGCCAGTACCATCACCATGCTGGCCAATGCCTGGATGGTGCACGCCTTTGGTGTCCGCTTTACCTTTGTCGCTGCTATCGCCTGCTTCTCTGTTGGCTCGATCGGCGGGCTTGTGGCGCCTTCCATCGACATGCTGATTTTCGTGCGCGTCTTTCAGGGGGCGGCAGCGGGACTGATTACCCCGTTATCCATGCTGATCATGTTTCAGGTATTCCCTCCTGACCAGCGGGGCCGCGCCATGGGGATTTTCAGCATGGGGGTTGTGATGGCACCGGCGCTGGGGCCAAGCCTTGGCGGGCTGATCATCGATGCGCTGAGCTGGCGTTACATCTTCTTTCTTGAGCTGCCGCTTTCCTTCGTTGCCATTGCGCTCGGCACCCTGTTTCTGACCGAGCGCGAAACCGATGGTCCGCGCGACAGTTTCGACTGGACCGGACTTGCGCTCGTCTCGATTTTTGTGACGACAATCCTGGTCGGGCTGACCGAAGGCCAGGATCGCGGCTGGCATGAAAATTTCGTGATGTTCTGCCTGATTACCTCGGGTGTCTCGCTGGCCGCCTTTATCTGGTGGGAACTTGTGGTCGAAAAACCCTTGCTGCATCTACGGCTGTTCATGATCAAGGGATATGCGCCGGCTGCTGCTGTAACCTTTGTATTTGGTGCAGGGCTTTACGGCTCGACCTATCTGGCGCCACTGTTCTTGCAGACAGTTCAGGGCAGCACGGCGCTTTCCGCCGGCTTGTTGCTGATGCCGGCAGGTTTCACCATGGCGGTCGTTTTCCCGATTTCGGGTGCCATGGCCGATAAGGTCTCGCCGCGTCGCCCGATCATGATCGGTGTTGCCATTTTCGCGCTATCCTGTGCACTACTGACCAATGTCGATGTGAATACGCCATTTCTGGTGATGACAATCTGGGTAATCATCGGCCGAATTGGCCTGGGCATGGTGATGCCTTCCATTCAGGCTGCGTCACTTGCGCGGCTGCCACTGCATCTGATCAGTCAGGGTTCGGGCGCAAATAATTTCGTGCGACAAATGGGCGGCGCTTTCGGGATTAACCTCACTGCGATCTTTCTGGCCCAGCGAACACAATTCTTTTCCGATGGGCTGACCGCTTCGCAAACCGCGGATAATACCGCAACCATGGAACTCCTCGATATCGTCGCCGGCCTGCTTGCCAATGCGGGTTTGCCCGAACTCACCCAATCTGCGGTTGCTTACGGCTTTCTGGGGCAGATGGTCTATTTCAAGGCCTATATGCTCGCCTTCCGTGACAGTTTTTACTTACTCACCTGGGTGTTCGTGCTGACGCTGATCCCCGCCTTCCTGATCGGAAAGGACCGTCCCGCCCCGATCGAGGCGATCCCGAACAAGTCCCCCGCAGCAGCTAAATAAGCCCCTGCGCAGGCAGATCAATTGACCCACCCGCGCGCAGAGGCAATACTCCGCCCAAACGGCGCCAACGCGCGCAAAAAGGTATAATTGACAGCGTAACGCGGCAGATGAGGGAAGTTCGATGGCCAAAAAACCCACGCTTGAGGATTGGCGGAGCCTTGCGGAAAAAGAACTGAAAGGGCGCAGCCCGGACGAACTTGTCTGGCAAACCCCCGAAGGCATTGCGGTCAAACCGCTTTACACCGCCGCCGATCTCGATGCTGTCGCCGATAAGGACAGCCTGCCCGGCTTTGCGCCCTATACCCGTGGCGTGAAGGCCACAATGTATGCGGGCCGGCCCTGGACCGTGCGGCAATATGCGGGCTTTTCCACAGCCGAGGAATCAAATGCCTTCTACCGCCGCAATCTGGCGGCAGGGCAGAAGGGGCTGTCGGTCGCCTTCGATCTTGCCACCCATCGCGGTTACGATTCCGATCATCCGCGGGTTACGGGCGATGTCGGCAAGGCCGGGGTCGCCATCGATTCGATTGAGGATATGAAGATCCTGTTCGATGGTATCCCGCTTGACGAGATGTCGGTGTCGATGACGATGAACGGGGCGGTGATCCCCATCATGGCGAACTATATCGTTGCAGCCGAAGAGCAAGGGGTCAGCCCCGACAAGCTCGCAGGCACCATTCAGAATGACATTCTGAAGGAGTTCATGGTCCGCAACACCTATATCTATCCGCCCGAACCCAGCATGCGGATCGTCGCCGATATCATCGGCTATGCTTCCGCGAATATGCCGAAATTCAACACTATCTCGATTTCGGGCTACCATATGCAGGAAGCCGGCGCGACCCAGGTGCAGGAACTTGCCTTCACCCTGGCGGACGGTAAGGAATATGTCCGCGCGGCGCTTGCGGCAGGGCTTGATGTCGACGATTTCGCACCGCGGCTCTCCTTCTTCTTCGCCATCGGCATGAACTTCTTCATGGAAATCGCCAAACTGCGCGCCGCGCGCTTCCTGTGGGCTGAAATCATGTCCGAATTCAACCCCAAGAAGGCGCAGAGCGCCATGCTGCGCACCCATTGCCAGACGAGCGGCGTCTCCCTGACCGAGCAGGATCCCTACAATAATGTGATCCGCACCGCGGTCGAGGCGCTGGCTGCGGGGCTTGGCGGCACGCAAAGCCTGCACACCAACGCGCTTGACGAAGCTATTGCCCTGCCAACCGATTTTTCCGCCCGTATCGCGCGGAATACGCAGCTCATCCTGCAAGAGGAAACCGGCATCTGCAATGTCGTCGATCCGCTTGGCGGCTCCTATTACATCGAGGCGCTGACCAATGAGCTTGTCAACCAAGCGCGCACCCTGATCGCCGAGGTTGAGGAGATGGGCGGCATGACCAAAGCCGTGGCATCGGGCATGCCGAAACTGCGGATCGAGGAAGCCGCCGCGCGCAAGCAGGCCCGCATCGACCGGGGCGAGGAAGTGATCGTCGGGGTCAACAAATACAAACCTGCGACGGAAGAAGCGATCGAAATCCTTGAGGTCGATAACAGCCAGGTTCGCGACTCGCAAATCGCCCGGCTCAACAAACTGCGCGCTGACAGAAACGAAGAAGAATGCCAGGCCGCACTCAAGGCATTGACCGAGGGGGCGAAAGGTAAAGGCAATCTGCTGGCGCTTGCGGTTGATGCGGCACGGGCCCGCGCGACAGTGGGCGAAATTTCCGACGCAATGGAAGAGGTATTTGGCCGGCACCGCGCGGAGGTGCAGTCAATCGCCGGAGTGTATGGCGCAGCCTATGAAGGCGATGCCGGCTTTGAGAAAATTCAGCATGACATTGCCGAGTTCGCAAAGCAGGAAGGCCGCCGGCCGCGCATGCTCGTCGTCAAGATGGGGCAGGACGGCCATGATCGCGGCGCCAAGGTGATCGCCACAGCCTTCGCCGATATCGGCTTTGATGTCGATGTCGGGCCGCTGTTCCAGACGCCGGAAGAAGCCGCGCGCGATGCGGTTGAAAATGACGTGCATGTGGTCGGCGTCTCATCACAGGCAGCCGGGCATAAAACACTTGTCCCCGAACTGATCGCCGCCCTGAAGAAGGAAGGGGCAGACGATATTCTGGTCGTTTGCGGCGGCGTCATCCCGCAGCAGGATTACGACTTCCTGTACAAGGCAGGCACGGCGGCGATCTTTGGACCGGGAACGAATATTCCGGCGGCCGCCGCGCGAATTCTTGAACTTATTCGCGACCGGCAACCGCTGGCCGCCGAATAATTGATCAAGCGCTTACTAACCGAGCCGCCCATTTTCGAGCCAATGGGCGAGCTCGGGCTCCAATCGCGCCTGCATCTCACCCTGATAAGCCGCCAGCGCCTCATCACCGAGCAAATCCGCCCACTGACCGCTTTTCCCTTTATTGAAGAAACCTGAATTATCCTGCCAGATACCGGCTTCCGCATCGGGGGCAAGCTGATCGGCATTGGCTTTCATATTCTCAAACCTTGCCGCATCGACAAGCGCCGGCCACAGATCCTCACGAACCGCAATATCAAGGAAATCAGCAATCCGGCGCATTTCACCGGCAAGATCATTCTTCAGGTCGCTGTAATGCACCATCAGGATATTCGGTAGCTGCCGGAACCGCCAGAAGCTCTCCACATAATGCAAAACCGAACTTGATAGCGGATCCTTTTCATCGCCGGGCTTACCCGATGCCTTGATCCAGCGGATAAAACGCGCCTCGGGCTCCTTTGGGCCGGGGTCGAATGGCGGAAGCGGGAAAGTCGCATTCTCCATCATCTTGGCCATCGCCTCAGGACGGACATTGCGCTGATGCGCCTCCATCGACATGAAGGCATCGCGCGGATCGCGGCCAACACAGATATAGGACATCTGCTCGTAATAGGGCAGACCGTCAAGCGGGGTATGCGTCTTGATGAAGCGGCGATTTTTCTGCGCATCCAGATTATCGAGCACATCTTCCACCGGCGCGATCAGCATGTCGAGCCATGGCGAGTACCCACTCAATGGGCGATCGAATTCCGTCTTCTGGAAAATCAGCAGGGCACAGATCATCTGCATCCAGGTCGTACCGCATTTGGGCGGCGTGCAGATCGCGATATCCCCCGCCCGCGGCACGAAACCATCCCATCTTTTGGAATCATAAGCGAAACTGCGATAGGTGGCTGTACGCTCAGGCCATTGCATCTTATTCATTATTTTCCCTCGTCACAGTTGCGGCAGCGGCACAAACGCCCCACACTTTCCCCAATCGGGCAATCCATCAATGCCCGGACAGATAATAATCTTAATCGGGTGAGGAATGATGCGCCATGACCTATCCGCTGCAAATCGCCGAACGGGATGAACTTTTGGCGAAAGCCCGGTCAATCCAGGAGATTATCGAGGCCGAAGCCGAGCCGAGCGAAACCAACCGCACACTGACCGGACCCGCGGTCGAGGCGCTTCACGCATCCGGGCTTCTCAATATCTGCGTGCCGCGCGCGCTTGGCGGGCTTGAAGCCGATCCCGTCACACAGGCGGAAGTTTATGAAGCGGTCAGTGAAATGAACGGTGCCGCCGGCTGGTGTCTTGTCATCGGGGCCACCTCGGTCGGCATGGTCGGCAATATGATCAGTGACGCGGCATTGCCAACCGTTTTCCCGAATGGCCGCATTCCCCGCGCGTCAGGCACGGTCGTCCCGTCTGGCCTGGCGGAACGGGTGGAAGGCGGTTACAGGGTCAGCGGGCGCTGGGCATTTGGCAGTGCCATTCACCATGCGGACTGGGTATCAACCGGCGCGATGGTTGCTGAAAACGGCGCGCCAAAACGCGGCCCTGACGGGGTGCCCGAGGTGATTTCGATCTGTGTGCCGATTGCCGATGTGATTATCGAGGATAACTGGTTCTCAAACGGGCTACGCGGCACCGGCAGTTCCCACTACCGGATTGAGGACAAGTTCGTACCCGACGCCTTCCTGCTCAACCGCGCAACGACAAGCCGGGGCGGCGCTCTGTTCCGGATCCCGACCTATGGCTATGTCGCCGCCTGCCATGCGGGATTTGCCATGGGTGTCGCCAAACGCGCGCTTGCCGAAATCACGGCCATGGCGGAAAAGAAAAAGCGCAAATTAAGCGGCGTTGCCTTGGCCGATCGCGGAGCGTTTCACAAGGAACTCGGGTTGAATGCAAGCAAGCTTGCCGGGGCGCGGCTTTTCGCACTCGATACCCTCAACCGGGTGTGGGAAGCGACGGTTAATGGCGAAAGATTACCGCTTGTCGCCTGGGGTGAATGTCGCGCGGCAATGACCTATGTAACCGAGGTCGCGGCGGAAGTAACAACTTTTGCCTATCGCTACGGCAGCGGCGCGGCGCTATATCAGGGGCACCCATTGCAACGCTGCTTACGCGATATTTACACCGCCAGCCAGCATGGTGTGGTCAGCGATGAGAATTACGAAAATCTCGGCCTTGCCATGATCGGCAAGGGCCGCTGGGACCCTTTGATCGGCGGGCCGCCGCCGCAAGAGGGGTAGCGGGATTTCCCTTCCCGCTATTCCTTTGCCTGGGTCTGGCCGCGCGCACGGATTCCCGCCCGCCGGGCTTCCACCGCCTCAGGGGTCAGGGCACGATTGGCTGCCTTGAAAAAGCGCTGTTCCGTCTCAAGTCCGGTTGAAAAGTCCTGCCCGAACCCTTCATCGATCAGTTTTTTGTAATTCACAAGAAGTTCCGGCACGGTGGACAGCATATCCTCGGCCAGCGCGCGGGCGGCAGGCATCAGCGCATCAGCCGCAACCACCCGATTGACAAGACCCCACGCTTCCGCCTGCGCCGCAGACAGAAAATTACCGGTCAGGGACAATTCCTTCGCACGGTAAATACCGATGGCGCGCGACAGCCGCTGGCTCAACCCCCAGCCCGGCAGTACCCCGACCCGCGCATGGGTATCGGCAAACCGTGCTTCTTCCGATGCGATCAGCACATCGCAACCAAGCGCCAGCTCAAACCCACCGGTCACCGCAACCCCGTTGATCGCACCGATAATCGGCCCGGAAAAACGCGCCATCGCCCCCATCACATCAACGCCGCGCAATGCGCCCTGTTTCTGGCCAAGTTCTTTCAGGTCCACACCTGCGGAAAAGGCGCGGCCAGCACCGGTCAGGATCAGCACGCGAATGTCGGGGTCTTCCTCCAACGCCTCTATGGCGGTGGCAAGTTCGGTACGCAAGGCAATCGACAAGGCATTAAGCGCTTCAGGCCGGTTCAGGGTGATCGTGGCGATGCCACCTGCTTTTTCGACAAGGATCAGGGATTCGGACATGGGTAAGGCTGCTTCCTGCTTTTGGTATCGTTTATTTTTTGCAAGCCTAACATCTTCGTCGGCACCCGCACAGTCTTGCCGTTGGACATGGCAGGCGCATGCCTGCCATCCGATGGCGCCTATGCCGCCCGATCGATGAGATGCAGAAAACTGCCCGTCACCGGGCCTGCACACCGTCCCATATCGGGCAACCCCTCACCGCGCGCATTTTCGACATCGCGGAACAGCGGCACACCCGGCCCTTCGCGCGCAATCGTGGCGTAATGGAATTCGTGACCGCGCATTTCTGCCCCGGCCTTGCCGAACGGATGATCGGCGGCAAGCGTTGCGCGACGATAGCCAAGATGCAATGCGCGACTGGCAAAGCTTGTCACGAGCGGCAACAAGCCGGCCATCCTGTGCGTCACGCCGGCGGCATCGATAAGCCCGTCCCCAAGCACCATATAACCGCCGCACTCCCCATAGACAGGCAAACCCCGCGCTGCTGCATCGCGAAGCCCTGCCATAAAGGTTGCGGCCGCCGCAATCTGACCCGCAAAAAGCTCGGGATAGCCGCCAGGCAGATAAACCGCGTCGCAACCGGCCGGCGGCGGCGCATCCGCCAATGGTGAAAAGAACATGATTTCCGCCCCCTGGATACGCCAGCTGTCGAGCAAATGCGGATAGGCAAAGGCAAATCCATCATCGCGGGCCACCGCGATCCGCTGCCCCAATGGCGGTAACACGCAGCCATCACCTGCAGCATCAGCGGAACTGGCGGCGCTCATAACAGCGGCCGCACCGGCGGCATCCGATGCAATGCCGCGCAGTGCCGTCAGATCGAGATTCTGCGCCACCCAGGCCGCGGCGCGATCAAGAAATGCGTCAAGTGCCCCATGCTCGCGCGCCTGGATCAGGCCGAGATGGCGCGCAGGCAGGGTCAGATCTTCCTCGCGCGGCAGGAAACCAATCAAACGCGGCGGCAGATCCGCGACCGCCCGGGCAAGCGCTGCCCGGTGACCTGCCCCACCGACCCGGTTGAAGATGACGCCCGCAATCCTCAAACCGGCGCGATGGCTGCAAAAGCCGCGCAGCAAAGCCCCCGCACTATCGGCCATGCCGCCCGCATCGACCAAGAGGACAACCGGCAGCCCGCACGCTATCGCAAGATCAGCGGTCGATCCGCTACCATCCGCCGCCCCGTCAAACAGACCCATCACCCCTTAGATCGGAAGAGAAGGGGTGATGGGTCTGTT
>OBIC01000162.1_pt1 | contig 27773 bp, 26 predicted proteins | sample 1519831 | NCBI WGS metagenome assembly OBIC01 (sample SAMN03019805, study PRJEB22545) | beach sand metagenome | biome: beach; feature: sea beach; material: beach sand | place: USA: Municipal Pensacola Beach, FL | collected 2010-10-20 | depth 40-45 cm m
CCCTTGGGTCAGTGGTGGGAGCCTGTGGCTGGTCCTGTTTCTTGTCCTTTTCATCGGCCTCTTAGGCGGAATTGTCTACCTTTACTACATTCAAAAAGACAACGAACTCAAGACTCATTTACGCCAAACCCGGCAAAGTACCCCTATCGTCCCGATTGAAAAACGGCCGGTCCCGATTGAAGCGGGTAATGAATCAGCGGTTCAACCCCAGCAAGCCCCTGAAAGCCAAATACAGCCAACCCCCACAAGCACGGATAACAGCTCTGGCGAGAAGTTCGAATCAGTGACAACGCCGCCGGTTAACCCCCAAGAAAGAGAACCTGCGCCCCAGCCCAAAATCAGCCCGAGCCCGCCCGCCCAAACACCTGTAACTGCAGCTCCGGAAAACACCCCACGAGTGCCCGTAAAAAAACCTCCTGCGTCTGAAAAAAATGGCTCGAGTGCCACTTCGCCCGCCATCACAATGGTCAAAAAAGCGACGGTGCTGCCCGCTGACCAACTAGTCTCTCAAGCTTACGAGGCGTACCAACAGAGAGACTTCACAACCGCCAGGCAGCTTTATGAGCAAGCGCTGTCCACAGAACAGAGCCATTATGACGCCTTGCGGGGAAAAGCCGCTGTTGCAACACTCCAGGGAGATACCAACACCGCCTTTTCCACCTACCGGACGATCTTGCAATATTACCCTGATGACCCCGCCGCACTGGCCAATTTGACCCAGTATGCCAGCAGCCTTGAAGGCAACGAGGTCGAATCTGAGCTCAAACTGTTACTGAATAAAAGCCTCGATTCAGCGCCCCTGAACTTTGCGCTCGGTAACTTATACAGCCAGCAGCAACGTTGGGCGGATGCGCAAGCAGCCTATTTCAAAGCCTATGCATCCGAGAGCAATAATCCCGATTACGCATACAATCTGGCCATCAGCCTGGACAATATGGGTAAGGCTGAGGCCGCTAAAACCTACTATCAGGAAGCCCTTGAAAAAGCCGCGCTCCACCCATCCAATTTTGATCTGAACCTTGTTTATCAACGTCTCGCTGAAATCAGGTGACTAATCGGAAAACAGCATCATGGCAACTCCCAAAGCTCCTCTTTTCGGCGAACAACTGATCCGGCAAGGCCTGATCACAAAAGATCAGCTCCGCATTGCACTCACGGAACAACGGAAATCCGGCAAACAACTGGGACGGATTCTGGTCGAACTCGGTTTCCTGAGCGAGGCTGTCATGCGAGACGCGCTGGGTCAGGCGTTTGGCAGAGAAAGTATTGATTTAACCAGCCTTGTTCCAGACCCGGATACCCTGAAAAAAATTCCCAGGGATCTCGCCCGGCGATTTAACGTAGTACCGATCTCTTTTAACGAAGAAAGCCAAACACTGACGGTCGCCATGTCAGACATCTACAATTTGATTGTGCTAGATCGCTTGCACGCTCAACTCGGCAGCGGGATCGAGATCAAACAAGTGCTGGCTGGTGAAACTGAAATCAACGATGCCATCGATCAATTTTATGGCTATGAACTCTCCGTTGATGGCATTCTGCACGAAATAGAAACGGGCCAGATCGATTACGAAAGCCTGCAAAGCGATGAGGCAGAATACAGCCAGCCCTTGGTCCGGCTGGTCAATTCCATTCTTTCCGATGCCGTGAAGCGCCGCTCATCGGATATTCATTTTGAGCCCGAAGAAGGCTTTATCCGCATTCGCTACCGCATTGATGGTGTTATGAGGCAAATTCGTAGCTTGCACAAAAATTACTGGTCTGCAATTGCGGTTCGCCTGAAAGTCATGTCAGGCATGAACATCGCTGAAAACAGAGCACCGCAAGATGGCCGCTTTTCACTCACGATCTCGGGCCGCCAGGTTGATTTTCGAGTGTCCTGCCTGATCACTACCCATGGGGAAAATATTGTCCTGCGTATTTTGGATCGGGACAAAGCCATCCTAAAAATTAACCAGCTGGGTATCTCGGATCAGGCGCTCCAATCGCTACAGTTAATGATGGCCCGCCCTGAAGGTGTCATTCTGGTTACAGGCCCAACCGGGAGCGGTAAAACGACCACTTTGTACTCAATACTGAGCCACCTGAATTCAGAGGCTGTCAACATCATGACCATGGAAGATCCGGTCGAGTATCCGCTGCCCATGATTCGCCAAACCTCGGTCAATGAGAGCGTCAACCTCGGTTTTGCCAATGGTGTACGCAACATGATGCGCCAGGACCCAGACATCATCCTGGTCGGCGAAATTCGGGACAGGGAAACCGCCGCTATGGCGCTTGAAGCAGCAATGACAGGGCACCAGGTTTATTCTACGCTGCACACCAACTCTGCCATCGGCGCCATACCCAGGCTGATTGACCTTGGTGTGCTCCCCGGCACGATGGCAGACAACATCATTGGTATTGCCGCCCAGCGGCTGGTGCGGAAGCTTTGTCAATTTTGCAAAACTTCTTACGAAGCCAGTGACTTGGAGCGCAAACTTCTGGGGGTAGACTCGGATCAGCCTCTGTCTCTGTACAAAGGTGTGGGTTGCACTCGGTGCGAACAACACGGTTACCACGGACGGATTGCACTGGTTGAAGTGCTGCGCATCACCCGCCCGCTGCGTGATTTAATTGCCAAAGAAGTGCCAACCGGTGAGCTACTGAAAAAGGCCTCTTCTGAGGGGTTTATTTCGCTGTCAGACGACGGGCTTCGACGAGTTAAAGAAGGCACGACCACCTTAGAAGAAGTGACCCGTGTTATTGATTTAACGGGGCGTATCTGACAATGGCAACTTACCACTACAAGGCAATCACGAAAGCCGGTACTCCCCGGTCCGGCAGAATGGAGGCTGCAAACGAAACAGACCTGGAACTTCGCCTCAAACGCATGGGGCTGGATTTAATTAATTTCAAAACCCGCTCAAACTCAACGGTATTGTTCCGGCGCACACAAACGTCCCGGGTTGATCTGATCACCTTCAGCTTTCATTTGGAGCAGTTGATTCGCTCCGGCGTGCCCCTCACCGAAGCACTCAAGGATCTGCGCGACAGCAATACACACCCTTCGCTACAGGCGATTGTTTCACAACTGATTGAAGACATTGAAAGCGGGAAAACCTTTTCCCAGTCGCTAGAGAAATTCCCTTCTGTATTCGACAACATTTATTGCAGCATGGTCAAAGTTGGTGAACACAGTGGCAAGCTTGAAGATGTACTCCAGGACCTGGCCGAAATGACACGCTGGCAAGACGAACTTGCAGCCCGCCTCAAACGCGTACTGATATACCCCTTATTTGTCTTTGGTGTGCTGTCTATCGTGTTGCTATTCGTCATGACCTACCTTGTGCCTCAACTGCTCAGCTTTCTTGAGGCCACGCAGTACGAACTCCCCTGGCACACGGCAACCCTCCTGTTCGTTTCCAGTCTTTTCAGTGAATTCTGGTTACTACTTATTCTGATCCCCATCGCTCTATTACTCACGGCAAAATTCCTGCCTCAGCACAGCACTCGCTTCCGATACTGGCTGGACAAAAAAATGTTAAATGCCTGGCTGATTGGCCCCATCCTGCTGCGTATCAAGCTGGCCCGTTTTGCAAACTACATGGCCATGCTGTTCAGCTCTGGTATCAGTGTACTGGAATCGATCGATCTGGGCCGGCAACTGGTTGACAACGCCGTACTGGAAGCGTCACTGAAAACCGTCAGACAACAAATTTCTGATGGCGAAACGATTAGCAACAGTTTTTCCAATGTTGGCTTTTTCCCTAACCTTGTTGTGAGAATGCTCCGCGTGGGAGAAGTCAGCGGCGCACTGGACAAGGCCCTGTTACAAATCAGTTATTTTTATAATCGTGAATCCAATGAGTCCATTGCCCGTCTGGAACAGTTTCTTGCACCGACACTCATTATATTGATTGCTGCCGTGATGTCCTGGGTCATCCTGTCGGTCATTGGGCCGATGTACGACGCACTGATTGGAGTGGTTGGAAGCTAATGCAAAGAATACTCTTTTGCCCCGGATACCGCATGATCGCCTATGACTGGTCCTCTGGGCGTTTCAGCCAGGCGATTGCATTTGAGCCCACCGAAGAAGGATTTCGTCACTTCGAGCGCTATTTAAAGCGTTCACCACAGCAGCCTGTAAACTTACTCATTGATTTAATCGAAGAAGAGTTCAACCTCGAAACCGTGCCGCATGCACGGGGTAAAGATTTACGCGCCATTCTCGACCGAACACTGAAACGTTACTTTCGAACCAGTGAACTTTGTCGCATCGCCCCACAAGGCCGTGAAAAATTTGGCCGCAAAGACTTCAAAGTGCTCGCTTCAGGGCTTGCGAATACGACCATCTTAAAAAAGTGGCTGGCCATTATCGAAAGTGCCCGCACACCGGTCAAAGGTGTACTGTCCCTCCCCATTCTGGGTGAGAAACTCCTGCCTGCCATCAAACAGCATAAAAACCGTGTGCTCATGATCTCACAGCAAGCGCCCAGCACTCTGAGGCAGTCTTTTTATGATAATGGGCACATAAAAATGAGCCGTTTGGCTCATCACAAATTAACAGGGGTAGATGATGCGGCCTTAATCAGCCGGGATATTATTAACACCATTCGATATTTGCGCAGCAAGCGCTTGCTCAAACGGAATGAGACCGTCCACGTATGCATCATCACACCGGAACCTGATAAAAAAACCATTGAGCATAACCTGTCTGGTGAAGAGCTCATTGAGTGTTTCTTTATTCCGCTGAGCCAACTAAAAAGTACAATTGGCGTTCGTGGCGACCTGCCAACACAGTTCTCCGATGGCATCTTTGCTCACCTCGCCTGCAAAGGTTTCGGGCCATCTAACCATTATGCCTCCCGGCCAATGCGGCATTATTACCGTTACCATCTGGCCCGCTTTAGTCTTCGGACTATTGCCTTTGTCACACTGGCGCTTGGCATAGCCATCGGCGCCCACAATTTATTAAAAGCCAACCTCCTACAAGAACACACGGCCAAATTACGCACTGAAAAAAACCTTTACCTGGATCATTACCAAGCGCGTATCCAACAATTTGATACCTTCAGTGTCCCACCCGATGTTGTGAAGTCTGCCGTGGGTGTTCTGTCCAAGCTAGAGTCAGAAGGAGAGCGCACCCCCTTCACGACGCTGACTCAACTCGCCAGCATTATGCAGAAACACCCGGAAATCGTTTTAATGAATGTTCGTTGGCGAACCGCTACCAACCCCGAGCTGAACGCTTTATCTGACAGTCAGCTTGCACGCAGTGAAATAAAAAAACAGACAAAACCCATACCTGTGCATGAATTGACTTACATCGTCGGCAAAGTCAAACAAACGGATAACAGTTATCGCCAATCCGTTGAAGCCTTTGGGGAGTTTATTGCAGATTTAAGGCAAACAAGTCACTTTAAAACAGTTAATGTCGGTAAAACACCTTTTGATATTGACCCGGAAGCCGGCATCTCAGGCGACAACAGCTCAACGTCAAATAATGCCTTGAACGCAGAATCCACATTCACCATCACGCTACTGCAGGAGTCTGGACAGTGATTCATCGCATTCGGAATATTGAGTGGGACTTATTGCAGCGGCAATTGTTGCTCGCGCTCATGGCCATTCTTGCCTCGGCCGCTTTACTTTACATCACTTACGATTACACCAGTCAGTACGGCAAAAAATACGCGCAAGAACGCCGACAGTTGCGGCAGGTTATGACAAAATACAAAGCAGCCTTAACCGATGAAGCACTTTATAAACAATACGTTACAGACTTCCAGCAATACCAGGACCGGCAAGTGCTCGGCGATGAGAACCGCCTGCAGTGGATTGAGACCCTGCAAAAAATCAATGCTGACTTACGTCTACCTGTCTTGAAATATGACATCAAACCCCGGCAGACATTCTCTCTGGATAATCTTGTCGAAAGCCGGGACAACCGGTTGATTCCCTACGAATCAGTCATGCGCCTGACCCTTGGCCTGCTGCATGAAGGCGATTTGTTTGAAATCTTCAGACGGCTCAAGGACGCGGATATTGGAATATTCGAGATCCGGGCCTGCTCAATCAAGCGCAATACGCACGAAGATGATATACGCTATGGCGGGAATACACCTAACCTGAACGCAGACTGTTTTATCTCCTGGTACACCATCAAACTGGAGTCTGAATATGCCGCGAAACGCCGTTAAAGCCCAGCAACTTTACCGTACCGCCTTAGCTGTCTGCCTATCATTGACCGTGGCATTTGGCGCAAGCTTTGCTGATACCGCCCGCAATGACTTTCTGGAACAGAATCGGCTCTTCATGAAGCCGGGAGAACGGGAGAAGCTGGACCAGGTGCGAGCAAAAAACTTCACCAAGGAACAAAAATCACCCCCTAAAAAAACAGTTGTAAAAAAAACCGCACCCGTTCCCCCGGTGAAAGTTCAGGGCTTTATCCAACGTAGCGATGGCAAAACAACCACATGGCTCAATGACAAAAATACCCTCGAAAGCCACACTGTTGACAAAACGCTGAATGTTGGCAAATCCCCTGATGCAAGCGGCCGTGTCAGGGTCAAATTACCCAATGGCAAAACCGTCACACTCAAACCGGGCCAAACGTATGACCCCAAAACCGGCCGAATAAAACAAGTTTATTGACACCTTCCGTCACATGCAAAGCCCATCACCCACACGGCAATATGGCGCAGCAATTCTTCTGATGCTGCTGTTGTTGATCACTGCCGGGGCCGGCATTCTCCTCGCTCAAGGTGACCATAATCGCCACCACCTGAACACTCATTTAAAAACAAGCATGGCATTGGCAAGGGCAAAAGATGTTCTGCTGGCACACGCCACAACTTATGATTTTACACACCCTGGCAGACTGGGGTTTCTACCTTGTCCGGACAGCTCATCAGACAGTAACCCGGAAGGCCGCGAGGATGCCGGCTGTGGTGCAACAGGTGAGAACAAAATAGGGCGCCTACCCTGGCGCTCATTGGCCATCCCTCCGATAAAAGGCGGCGATGGCGAATGCCTGTGGTATGCCGTTTCAAGCTCCTATAAAGGCCGAGCCACTTCTAAGCTCGTAAATGCCGATACCAACGGTTTTTTTGAGGTCTTCAATACAGACGGCACCCTCGCCCACAGTGGCAATGCAGAAGACCGCATCATCGCTGTGATTTTCGCGCCGGGCCACCCCCTGGGCGAGCAAGATCGGGGACAAACGGACGATAAGGTCGAAGAGTGTGGAGGGAACTATACCGCTTCTAACTATCTGGAAGGTGACGGAGATATTGACAATGCCACGCTTCAGGGCGGTACTGATGTATTGGATCAGTTTATTCGCGGCCAGCCTCATAACCCAAATAGTGAGACCACTTATAATGACCGCTTGCTCACCATCACCCAGAGTGAATTATGGTCAACCATTCTGGCGCGAAACAGCGTTACAGAGAAGCTTCAGCTGCTCACTCAAACGCTGGCCGAGTGTGTAGCAAGCTATGGACTGGCGGGTACCAGTGAAAACACCTTACCCTGGCCAGCCCCGGTCAACCTCAACCCTGAGTACCGACTGGACAACCAGTATGATGATGCCAATAACCCCAGCTTTTCTCTGGGCAGGCTCCCATTGATAGTTGACGACTCCGCCACAGAGGCCGGACGGGCAAAGAATCAGCTCTTTGCTCTGGACGAAGATGAAGATGCCTACTGCCAACTCGATAACCCCGCAGGAGACAACAAGCTCTGGCAGAACTGGAAAGATCACTTCTTTCTCGTCACATCCGATGCCTTTCAACCCGGTGGGAGCGGCCTGTGTGACGGCACAAATTGCGTCACGCTGCTCAACTCAGCAACGGAATATGCCGCTATCGTCTTCTTTGCCGGTCAAGCGCTCACCGCCCCGCGTAATGACCCACTCTCTGGGGAAAACCCGGGATCCAAGCACATTCTGGACAACTATCTGGAAGCCGCCAACAATGCCCCCAATGGTGACCCCGACGGGAACCACGCCTACCAGCAAGGCACAGCAAGTGGCCCCATTAATGATATTCTTTACTGTATTGAGCCCGACATGGATGTGACACTTTGCCCCAGCACTTGATCAATATGCCTGCTATCAAAAAAACAGACAGCCCTGAAAATGGTTTTTCCCTCTTGGAAGTGGCCATTGCACTGGCCATCCTCGGGTTACTTTTAGGCACACTGGTCCAACCCTTGGGCTCTGTCTTTCAGCAGGAAAAAGTACGGCGAGCCAAAAGTGATCTGGAGACCATCCGAGAAGCCTTGATCGGCTTTAGCATTGCGCACGGTCGTCTGCCCTGCCCAGCCAGCGTGGACCCCAATGACAGCGCCAATAGCGGCGCAGAGAGCCCCGAAGGCGGCGGCGATTGTGACAAACAGCACGGCTTTGTTCCAGCCTTAACACTGGCTTTACAGGGCCCCAGGAATCAGGATGGACTGCTCTTAGACCCCTGGGGAAACCCATACCGCTACAGTGTCGACCAAAGCGATAACGGGGGCGCCGGCACCGCTGACTTTACCACGCAGGGCGATATTGCCGCGGTTGGCGCAGAGAACCTGGCGCCAAGACTCGAAGCATGCCCCACTGCAAGCAGTAGCACCACCCAGTGCACACCTAATGCAGACCGGCTGACAGACGATGGCGTACCCGTCATTATCTACTCCATGGGGCGCAACTGGGCCAATTACAGCTCAGAAGATGAGTTGGAGAATGCTGGGGAAGATGACTCCACGATGACGAATGACGCGGGCTTGTCTTATCCCATTGCCGGCGACCGTATTTTTGTTTCAAAAGGCATTCATAGTGTGGCAGGAGACCGAGAGTTTGACGATATTGTGCTCTGGCTGTCGACCTATGTGCTTTATTCACGGTTAATTACCGCAGGTACACTCCCTTAATCAATTTACGACCGGGGCCGTAATTCGATCAGCACATTACCAGGCCGGTTGAAAACGATGTGTAATGTGTAAGCATTCTGTTCCGCTAGTCGCTGAGATTGGTAGAGCCCCACACCCAATCCAGAGCTTGACCGCACAGAGTGGTGAAAGAGATTTTTTTCTGTTTCGGGTGGAATGGGGATGCCGCTGTCCCAGACACGCAGGATGGCCTGTCCCTGCTCCACACACAAAGTGACTTTAATCGCCACGTCCCGGTCCAGCTTACGTTTGTAAACAGCGTTTTCGAGCAGGTTTTCTGCAACACTATCAAACAGTTCTTTAGGCACACTGACGCCATCCAGCTCGGTACCTACCGGTTCAAATGAAATGCCCCGGTGACTGTAGCGATCCTGCAACACTTGCCACCATACCCGGGCTTGAGTTTCTGTTTTATCCCGGTGGCCCGGTGCTTTTAACTTTTCTATAGTCAACTGCATGCGGTTGCTCAACTCTGGCAACTGGCGTTTCAATAACATCAGTAATTCATCTGACTGATCAGCAGTACTGGTACTGACTATTTCTGATAAATATTGCACGGCCTGTAACAGATTTTTCATGTCGTGTGTCAGGCGTGCGCCGGTTTGATGAATCGCTTCAATCCGGGCATGCTGCTCAAGCTGCTCACTGTACAACTGGGCCTCATAAAAATGATAAACAAGATAAACAAGCAGTTTGATATGCAGCTCAAAAGCCGGCCCAATTTTTTGACTGGTGTAGACAACGACATGCAGATCCTCCTCCGCAAAGTGTGTCGCACACGCTTGCTTTATCCCCAGTTGGATGGTCTCTTTTTCACTTTCCCAAGAAACACCTGCCAGCCATTCAAGTTCGAGGAGTTTATTCAGCGCAAACTCCAAAAAGTCGGATGCAGGACCTCGCTCCATCGCTTTATCAGAAAGGCTTAATAAAAAAGCTTCAAACGGTGTACCCAAATTTAACAGGTAACGATTCCAAAGCTGCTGAAAAATGCTTGCGCCTGACTGGCTGGACCACAACCAGTTCATCAAGATAATAAGACCGGCAATAAAAAATAAGCTCTGAAACAGCGCAACCGGATAGTTCACTCCGCTGCGGTACATCCACAACGCGCTGCCTACAGCCAGTAAGGAGGCAATCAATGTGGCAGAAACACTGCGCAAGTAATCGATATGCTCTTCTTTTTCCTGAGGCTCACTAACCGGCAATGTGAAAACAAGAAGACATAACGCTAAAATTGTATAGTGAGTAAACTGGGTAAGAATGGGGTTGCCCAGTTTGGTAGCCAACAATGCTGGCATTGCTTCCAACAGTAAGATGAGAAACAGAACACCGATGGAAATCAAATTGATCCGGCGATTTTTTCTCGTTCCTGACTCTTGGCCGCCCACGAGGCCAATCAAAACTAATAACCAGACAGTGAGAACAAGCTGGCTGGGTAATATCAGTAAGGCCACACCCCCTATCAACAAGGTAACCAGACCCCGGAAACGAATATCCGTTGCCTGTTGCCATAATGGTTGCCATATTAAGAACAAACCAAAGTGCACGAGAAAAAAGGAAGCACTCGAAGTACTATGCAACCCGTAAAACACACTAAAGTGAAGTGCAATCAGCGATAGAGCCAGGAATCGGTGCCGGTGAAAGGGGCTGGTTATCCCAGCCAATAGAGTCAAGATGTTATTCAGTTTCACTCAATTTACAGTCCATTTGCAGATACAGTATAGCTCTTAGAAATGTTTATGATCCGTAATAAAGTCTGGCCCATCATTTTGCTCGCCTACAGAGAGGCATTCAGCAGCCAGTTACTTTGGGTGCTTCTACTGCTTGTACCCTTAACCCTGGGGTTGGCAGAATTATTAGGCACAATGGCCTTAACTGAAAAAACAGCCATCAAAGCTGGCTTTTCAGCAGGGCTGACACGCTGGGCCGCGCTATTCATTGCTTGCCTGTTCACGATAACGAGCATTGCCCGCGAGCGGGATAATAAGCTCAATGAACTTTTGTTTTCCCTGTCTATCAACCGGAGTACTTTTTACCTCAGCAAGTTTGCAGCTTATGGATCAATCGGACTATTGATCGGCTCAGCGCTGAGTTTGACAGTTTTACTCTATCGCCCAACAGCATCAACAGGCTTATGGATCATATCACTTTATTTCGAGCTGCTGATTATGGTCAGCTTCTCTTTGATGGTTTCCGTTGTTGTCAACAGCGTGATTGGTGCGGCAAGTGTTGTATTGGGTTTTTATTTACTCGCACGGAGTATCGAAGCATTACTTTTAATCGCAAACAGTACATTAGAATTTGAATACACCCTCGCGAATCAAATGATAACGCTCTGCCTCACAGGTATCTCCTGGCTGCTCCCCAAACTCAACCAATTTGCACAAATTGACAGCGTCCTTTCATCGCCAATGGATATTGGGAAAATACTGCACAATGCGCTCACAGCCCTCGCCTATGTGCTCCTCACCTGTTTAATGGGCTTGATCGACCTCTCCAGAAAGCGCTTATAGTGCACATGATAAAGTCCGCAAACCCAATCAAGCGTATTTCTCTCTCTCTTAAAGTAAGTTTTGTTTTAGCACTCTCATTCCAGATGATTGTGAGCCAAATGGATACACCCGTGTCGCTAACCGGGCGGACCATACCCATGCCCCCAAAATATGAACTCCTGCAGGCTCTCAGCCTAGGGAGCCCAGCCTGGCTCTCACGAGCATTAGCACTTTGGCTGCAAAGCCAAGATGTTCAACCTGGGAAAACCCTCTCATTGAATGAACTCGACTATGACACCATCAGAGCCTGGCTGGAGGTACAACTTAAACTTGACAAAAACAACCACTATCCTTTTATGGCGGCCTTGCATTATTACGGTAATGTGAGAAACCCACAAAAACTCCGGAAAATGATTGTCTTCGTCGAACAAAATTTTACTGAAAAACCAGAAGCTTACTGGCGGTGGATGGCTGAAGCAGTGATCAAAGCCAAATACCAATTAAAAGATACAGAATTTGCGTACGAGTTGGCGGTTACCTTGGCAGAAGCCACCTATGATTTGAACGTACCGAATTGGGCTCAACAAATGCATATTTTCCTCCTTGAGGAAATAGGAGAAGTGGAAGCGGCAGCACTCTTGCTGGGGGCCCTCTTAAGCAGTGGCTCCATCTCAAAAGAAGAAGAGATCCGCTTTTTACAAGACAGACTGAGACGCATGCAGGCACAAATTGATGAAAAATCGTCACATTAAGTCGTATGGCCGACACTTTTCCATAGAAATTGAGAAAAACCTCAAGGTATTCAATGAATATACTGCGGCACAATTTTTGCTCTAAGAAATTTTCAGTGTTTAAAAAGGAGGTAAGCCCTATGCGGCGCCAATCAGGCTTCACATTGGTGGAAATCGCGATTGTTCTAGTCATTATTGGCTTGATACTGGGCGGTATTTTAAAAGGTCAAGAACTTATTGACAGCGCAAGAGTACGTTCTCTTTCCAACGAGATGAGTGGCATACGAACAGCTTGGTACGCCTTCCAAGATCGCTACAACGCTTTACCGGGCGACTTTGTTAATGCAAGTACCCAAATTGATTCATCCTTGTCTAACGGTGATGCAGATGGCCGTATTGAGGCCGAAGGCAGTGAAACGACACTGATTTGGCAGCACTTATCCGTTGCCGGCTTTATTTCAGGGAACTTCACAGGCGGCACAGCCGCTGTCGACACACTCGACTGCGAAAACGGCGTTTCCTCCTGCCCGGCAAACCCATTTAACGGAGTCTATAAAATCGTTTATAGCAATGAAGGCGCTGATAACTCCGGCGACGCCAACGAGTTTTTCACAGGCGGGCAGATTCCCGTTAACATCCTGTTACAGTTAGACTTGAAGTTGGACGATGGGCTCGCGAGCGATGGTGAGCTGCGTTCTCATTCTGTGACTGACGTCAATTGTCGCTCAGAGGAAAGCTGGAACATCGCCGGGGAAAGCCAGAACTGTGCCGCCGTACTCCGCGGGTTTTAAAAACACATAGCTCACTGAATAAAAGCGCGCCGATACCAATACCACCCGGCGCGCGAGTGCAAGAATGCCAGTCTTAGACGTTCAAAACATCAATGTCAATTATGGTAAAAAACATGTCCTTCAGGGTGCCAGTTGTTGCATCCAACCCGGTGAAATTTTTGGCTTAGTCGGCGTCAATGGAGCCGGTAAAACAACGCTCTTAAAAAGTATCCTTGACTTCATTCCATTAACAAGCGGGCAAATTACTCTTTTTGGGACTCCCCACGTTTTAACGTTAGCCCGGCAAGACCTCGCTTTTCTTCCAGAACAATTCACACCACCTTCATTTCTAACGGGGACTCAGTTCCTGCAAATGATGGCACAATTTTATAGAGCACCCCCGCTTACACCGACAAACAGAACCACGATCACGCAGCAGCTCGACTTTGACGAAGCCGTCCTCGATCAGCCCATTCGCAAGTACTCCAAGGGAATGCGCCAGAAACTCGGGCTCATCAGCCTGTTTACGAGCAAAAAACCCTTACTCTTACTTGATGAGCCACTGAGCGGTCTGGACCCCAAAGCCAGAATTTTGGTTTCAAAGTATATGCAATCGCTCAATATGCAAGGCACAACCATCTTAATGAGTACCCACTTACTGAATGATGTCGAATCACTCTGCCATCACATGGGTATTTTGCATGCCGGCCAGTTCGAGATCATCGCAACGCCTGATGAATGTAAACAAAGGTATCAAGCCAACACGCTCGAACAGGCTTACTTGACGTGTATTGGAGCCACCAGCACACAACATATCTCTCCAAACTGAGAAAAACCCGCCATAGGCTGACTCAACCAAGTTGCAAATCCCTATCGTGCGCCCTAGGATAGTGGCTCTAAAACACAACACCGACACTTCGCATGCTCATTGTCATATCACCGGCTAAGAGTCTCGACTTCGAGACGCCTCCTATTACAAATCATTACACTCAACCCCGTTTTTTGGATGATTCCATGGCGCTCATCCAAGAGGCCCGGGAACTGGAACCTCAACAAATCGCATCCTTGATGAAGATCAGTGACAAGCTGGCCACACTCAACTACCAGCGCTACGCGGACTGGGCGTTACCCTTCACACCTGAAAACGCCAAACAGGCGGTACTTGCCTTTACTGGTGATGTTTACCATGGGCTGGATGCAAACAGTTTTTTACCAGAAGACTTTGATCGGGCCCAACGTGATTTGCGAATCCTTTCAGGCCTCTATGGCTTACTGCGCCCCTTGGACTTAATCCAACCGTACCGCCTGGAAATGGGCATAGCTTTTGAAAATGAACGCGGGAAAAATCTCTATAGCTTTTGGGGAGAAAAACTCACAACGTGCCTCAATGACGATATGGCCGAACAGGGAACAGACACGCTTATCAACCTGGCATCCAACGAGTATTTTAAAGCCGTGCTCACTAAAAGCCTCAAAGGTCAGGTGATCACCCCGGTATTTAAAGACGAGAGAAACGGACAATATAAAATCATCAGCTTCTTCGCAAAAAAAGCGCGGGGCATCATGAGCCGCTATATCATCCAAAAGAAAATTGACAGCCCGGAAGCGCTAAAAGATTTTGATGCGGCTGGCTACCGCTATAATGATGCCCTATCGACACCTACTGAATGGGCCTTCACCCGTCAGCAGACACAATAACGACACAGCGAGCACAACATGTATATTGATCTAGCCGACCTTTCGCCTAACCAAGTCTACTTTGCAATGATCCAATCACTCATCCCCAGACCCGTTGCCTGGGTGTTGAGCCAAAATGAAAATAATTCCTACAACCTGGCGCCTTTCTCATACTTCAATGCAGTCTGCAGCAACCCGCCAATGATCATGCTCTCAATCGGAAAAAAGCCTGATGGCAGCATTAAAGACTCGCGTGTCAATATTGAAGCACGCAAAAAATTTGTCGTACACATTCCGCATCGCGAACTCGCTCCCCAAGTCACAGCAACATCCGCCAGCTTACCGGCAGGAGAATCTGAATTAGAAAAAGAGAGCCTCAAAACCGCGCCGTTTGAAGGATTTGAGGTCCCCCGGCTTGCAGACTGCCGAATAGCATTTGCCTGTGAGTACGAGCTTACGCATGAGCTTGGCCCACAGCGACAAGGCATGATCTTGGCGACAGTCAAACACATCTTTTTAGATGACAACGTCGCCGCTCAAGACGGTAAACGATTAAAAATCAATGCCGCTGCCGTCGATCCAATTGCCCGGTTGGGGGGCAATGACTACACGACATTTGGAGAGATTCTGACGGTTCCAAGACCGAAATAGACGGTTAATGCGCGGCCGTTTTTATCTTGCCACATCGCTTGCAACGGTAAACTGTCACCAACTTTCCGGCTTTTACATCAAATTGTTGTGATTGAACAATCTCCCATTTGTGAAAACCGCTCCGGCAGAGAGATTTTCCTTTGTGCTTTTCCGCTGCTTTTGGCTTTTTAAACGGGATAACATCACCCATTACTACACCTCCAGAAAACTAAACCGCAATGACTGGAATGACCACGTTACCTGACCTGCTCTCACCAAACCTGGACATTCTCTCCGTAGGCCTTAACCCCTCGTTGAATGCTGTCAAGGCTGGCTTCTATTTTGCCACACCACAAAATCGCTTTTGGAAAGCGCTGAACGCGTCTACCCTGATCGACGAACCACTCACACCGTCGATCGAAAGTCAGCAAAAACTTTTGACCGATTACCACATTGGCTTTACAGACACCGTCAAACGTCCAACCTCACAAGGCTCAGCGTTGCGCAGTGCAGACTTTCGCACAGACTGCCCGATTCTAAAAGAAAAAATCCTGAAATATTCACCCCGTATTGTATGGTTTCATGGCAAAGTGGCTTATAAAAACTACCTAGCCGTAACAGAAAATATCAAGGATGACGTGGATTGGGGAGAGCAACCCTGGTCCATTGGTAGCGCACAGATCTTTGTAACCCCTAACCCCAGCCCGGCGAATGCCGCCTTCTCACTAGCCAACCTGATTGACTGGTACAATAAGCTGGCAGATTTTAGAAAGGCACGTAACGAAAACGAATAAGCAATGAAAAAAATCAGGCAAACCTCAGCAGTTAAAATTGGATCGGTCATTGTTGGCGGAGGCCACCCGGTGGTTGTTCAATCAATGACCAACACAGATACAGCAGATGCCGTTCGCACCGCTGTTCAATGCGCTGAACTGGCCAAAGCCGGCTCTGAGATTGTGCGCATAACGGTTAACACCGAGGAGGCAGCCCGTGCGGTCCCTTACATTCGTGAACAGCTGAATAAAATGGGCTACAACACACCGCTGGTAGGTGACTTCCATTTCAATGGCCACCGGCTCCTCAGCCAGCACCCTGATTGCGCCCAAGCACTCGACAAATACCGCATCAACCCGGGCAATGTTGGCAAGGGTAAAAAGCGCGACGAGCACTTTTCGACCATGATTGAAATCGCTTGCCGATACGACAAAGCCGTGCGTATCGGCGCCAACTGGGGCAGTATGGATCAGGAACTGCTTGCTCAGATGTTGGATGAGAACGCACGTCAGAACCAGCCTTTGCCACTGGAAGACATTAACCGGCAAGTGGTCATTCGCTCAGCACTGGAAAGCGCCCAAAGAGCTGAAGAAATCGGCTTGGGAAAAGACAGGATCATCATTTCATGCAAGATGAGCGTCGTTCAAGACCTGATTGCTGTCTACCAGCAGCTGGCCCAAACCTGTGATTATGCACTTCATCTCGGGCTGACAGAGGCCGGCATGGGTTCCAAAGGCATCGTCGCCTCAACAGCAGCGCTTGCTGTACTGCTTCAACAAGGCATTGGTGATACGATCCGCATCTCCCTGACTCCTGAGCCGGGCGGCAGCCGCACAGAAGAAGTCATCGTCGCACAAGAAATCTTGCAAACAATGGGGCTGAGATCCTTTACACCCATGGTCACCGCCTGCCCAGGATGCGGCCGCACCAACAGCACGTATTTTCAATCTCTCTCCAAAGATATTCAGGCGTACCTTCGCGATCAAATGCCTATCTGGAAAAACCAATACCCTGGTGTAGAAGAAATGAAAGTTGCTGTCATGGGATGCATCGTCAATGGCCCAGGAGAAAGCAAACACGCTGACATTGGCATTAGCCTGCCAGGTACGGGTGAGCAGCCCAACGCCCCTGTCTACATTGATGGTGAACGCAAATTAACCCTAAAAGGTGATTCCATTGCGACTGACTTTATTAAAATTATTGACGATTATATTGTCACGCGTTTTTCTGCTTAAAAGCCTCAAGCCGCGCAACACGAGCCTCCGCTAAGCGATCACCTAAGCGCTTACCCGAGAAGCCAGCGGCTGCCAACGGTGCCGGATCAACTTGCCTGATTACATCCAGCGCTGCACGAAAGTAATCGGCTTGTGGATATGGCTGATTTTCATAACCCGTCCGCCCACGCGAATCACCCTCACAAACCCTTAAGAACTGCTCAAAACGCATCGGCTTACGTAAAGCATCCAAGTGCCCCAGCGTTGTAAGCAAGGTCGACGGTTTTAATTCAAACGCGCGGTGACAATGCGTGTGGAACTTGGCCGCAAGTGCCGCCAAATCTCGGTATTCCCGAGGAGCACGGTAACGATCACACAGTGCCTGCACCAGCTTCGCACCACGTTCTTCATGGCCATGATGCCGGGGCAGTAAGGCGGAAGGCGTTGTGCCTTTACCTAAATCATGACAAAGGGCGGCAAAACGGGCCGCCGGGCTATCGGTCAGCTTTGCAGTTTGTTCCAACACCATCAGAGTATGAACACCGGTATCAATCTCTGGGTGATAATCAGCACGCTGTGGCACCCCAAAAAGCTGGTTAATTTCTGGAAACAAAACAGCCAATGCGCCACAAGCCCTGAGTATTTCAAAGAACTGGGACGGGCTCGCCTCGCTCAGAGCCCGAGCCAACTCTTGCCAAACCCGCTCAGGCGTCAAGGCATCGACTTCACCACGGTCGACCATGGTCTTCATCAACGCCATGGTTTCTTTGGCAACCTGAAAACCAAGCGGGTGATAGCGCGCAGCAAACCGGGCAACGCGTAAGATGCGTACCGGATCCTCCGCGAACGCCGATGAGACATGCCGCAACAAACGCCGCTCCAGATCCGCTTGCCCACCATAGGGGTCAATCAGTCTACCCTGCTCATCGCGCGCCATGGCGTTAATGGTTAAATCCCGCCGTCGAAGGTCCTCCTCCAATGTCACCGTGTCGGTCGCATTCACTGCAAAACCATGGTAGCCAGCGGCTGTTTTGCGTTCCGTTCTCGCAAGCGCGTATTCTTCTCGCGTTTTGGGATGAAGGAACACGGGAAAGTCCTTTCCTACAGGAAGAAATCCGCGTTTCAGGAGCGCCTCACGCGTTGTTCCAACGACAACCCAGTCTCGCTCTTTAACCGGAAGGTCAAGCAAGGCATCGCGCACCGCGCCACCCACAAGATAAATTTTCATGCCACAATTGTCGGATGAACACGCAGTTAACACAACTTTTTCGAGGCGTCATCCTCTCGGTCGGCATTACAGCCTTAAGCGGGTGCGGCACTGCCGGTTATTACACACGTATCATCCAAGGCCACTTTGACATTATCAACCGGCAACAGCCCATTGATGCCTGGCTGGAACGAACCGACATAGACGAAGATCTTCGCCACAAACTATTGTTAGTGAAGAAAGCCCGGTACTTTGCCAGTGAGGCGCTTCACCTGCCAGAGAATGACAGTTATCTCTACTACGCAGATATCGGGCGGGAGTATGTTGCCTGGAATGTGGTTGCCGTCCCAGCACTCTCGCTTACGCCAAAAACCTGGTGCTACCCCATTGCCGGCTGTGTCAGCTATCGCGGATACCACAGTCGAGAAGAAGCACAGGCATACGCAGATTCGCTCACTCAACAAGGTTATGATGTGACCATCAATGGCGCCGCCGCCTATTCAACGCTCGGCTGGTTTGATGACCCTGTACTGAACACAATGATAACCTGGCGGGATCCGGCGCTCATTGGGTTGATTTTTCACGAACTGGCGCATCAGAAGCTCTACATCAAAGACAGTTCCGCGTTTAATGAAAGCTTTGCCAGTTTTGTCCAGCGCGAAGGGGTCGCTCGGTGGTACACCGCACAAGGGGATGTCGGAGCCTTAAACCAAGAACGACAACGCTATCAGCGCCGCCGCGACTTTCTCAGTTTATTGAACGACACTCGCCAAGCACTTGAAGCGCTGTATGCTCAAGATTGGACAACCGCAGAAGCGTTAGTGGAAAAGGCGCGTCTTTTCGCCATGCTACAGGAAAAGTATCAGCATATGAAAACGAGCCAATGGCAAGGCTATTCCGGCTATGACCGGTGGTTTTCGCGGCCACTGAATAATGCCCATTTGGCTTCTGTCTCCACTTACACCCGCTATATTCCGGCTTTTCAACAGCTACTGGACCAACATGGCGGTGACTTACTGGCCTTTTATCATGAGACGGAAAAAGTCGCGGCACTCCCGAAGGACAAGCGCGAGCAAGTCTTACAAGCCTTGCTGCTTGCCCGTGATCCGACCCAATAGAACAAACAGTACACACCCGCTAGTTGAGCTCCGGTTCTCTCGAACGCTACAATGCGCTTCTTTTGCTGCAACCTAGGATGTTTACCGTTGGCTAACTCTGTCTACCTCAAAAAAGGTGAAGAAAAACGCATCCTGGCGGGCCACTTATGGGTCTTCAGCAATGAGATCGACACCGGACGGTCTCCCCTAAAAGAATTTGCACCCGGTGAATGTGTCGCTCTGCATACGCACCGCAACCGGTTTCTGGGTATGGCTTATATCAATCCCCACTCTCTGATTTGCGCTCGGATTTACGCTTATACGCGCAGACCGCTTGATCGTGCTTTATTAACTGAACGCATCTCATCGGCCTTAAAATTGAGGACATCCTTATACGCCAAGCCTTACTACCGCCTCATCAATAGCGAAGGGGACTTTTTACCTGGCCTCGTCGCTGACCGCTATGGCGAAATCCTGAGTGTTCAAATCACAACGGCCGGCATGGAGGCAGTGAAAACAGACCTGCTCGATGTCCTGCAAAACATGACGGGCGTGACCGGAATACTCCTTCAAAATGACAATACCATGCGGGCGCTAGAACAGCTGACGGCTGAGGGTGAAGAAACCCACGGCAACGTCCCTGAACAATGGTCGGTCTACGAAGGCGAGGCGCATTTTCGCATTACCCACAAACAGAGCCAAAAAACGGGCTGGTTTTATGATCAACGCGCCAACCGCGAACGTTTCAAGCACTATGTTAACAATCAGCGGGTGCTGGATGTTTGCAGTTACGCAGGCGGCTGGTCTGTCTCCGCGCTGCTGGGAGGCGCACGCGCGGTTATGGCCATTGATGCCTCTCAATCAGCCATCGACATGGCCACCGCAAATGCTCGCCTGAACGGTGTCAACGAACGCTTCGAAAGCATTTGTGGCAAGGCGTTTGATGTACTTGATCAACTATTACAGGAAAAAACACGATTCGACGTTATCGTGACTGACCCTCCAGCCTTTATTAAGCGCAAGAAAGATTTTCGGTCCGGTCTGAGGGGTTATGAAAAATTGGCACAGCAAGCCAGCCGTTTACTTACTCCCGAAGGTATTTTGGTGTCCTGTAGCTGCTCCCAGCATCTCTCTTCCAGCGCGCTGCAGCGAGTTGTTCAATCAACGGCACACGCACAAAAGCGCTTTGCACAGGTCCTTGAATACGGCCATCAGGCGCCCGATCACCCCATTCACCCAGCCATGCCCGAAACCGCCTACCTCAAAGCCATTTTTAGTCGCCTGACTGCGACCACATAACACTTAAGCTTCCCTCCTCCCTGGCGCCCACTCATGCGCCACCTTTTTGGCGCGCTGAATTCACAAAATAACAAGCAGAGCCTTTCCCGCCCGTAAAGAAAAAGAAACCACTGGCCGATAAGTGAGTTGTCAAAAGTAATACACCATGGGGAAAACATGAATCAGGTGAGCCTAAACAAACTACAAACCGGCTCTATTCTAGCTGCGGATGTCAAAGACCGGAGCGGGCGGCTGCTCTTAAAAGCAGGCTGTGAGGTTGAAGAACGCCACTTAAAAATATTTCAAACCTGGGGTATTTCGACGGTTTGCATCGCGGATGCCGAGGCAAATGACCTAGAAGACATTGACCCAGAAATCCGTGCCTTAGTCAGAGAGGAAGTAAAAAAGAATTTTAATGGCAATGACTTTAGTCACCCTGCTATCAGCATGCTCGTTGAAATCTGTGTCGACAGAGAATTAGTGCAGCAAGGGCGGGGACACGGATGAGTTACTCACTTGAAGAAATCATTGCACGAACCAGCCAGCTTGCCTCTTTGCCGAGTATATATCACGAGCTGCAATCAGCTATTGATGACCCAGACTCATCAATCGACGATATCGCGGTTATTATCAATCAGGATCCCAATACTGCGGCACGAGTACTGCGCCTGGCAAACAGCAGCCTGTATAACTTTGGTAGCGAGATTACCAGTATCAACCGTGCGGTTATGCAAGTGGGCACTAGGCAGCTTAGGGACCTTGTACTAGCGACCGCTGTCATCACGCAGTTCAGCCGGATGAAGATACAAGGTGTTGACCTCAAGAATTTTTGGGCACATAGCATTGCCTGCGGTATTACTGCCCGAAATATCGCCATTTGGCGGCGCGAGAAAAATATTGAGCAATTTTATGTCGCCGCGCTTTTCCATGACTTGGGTTTACTCATGCTTTTTCTCCAAGAGCCCGAGGCCATGCAACAGATTCTAGAAAACCATTATCAAACGGGTATCGCTGTTCATATCCTGGAACACCAGACCTTAGGTTTTGATCACTCGATGGCAGGATCTGGATTGCTGGCCCATTGGAACATCCCATTGAGTCTGACAGAACCCATTTTGTTTCACCATGACCCCGAGGCGGCTCCAGGCGATTACCAGCTCGCTGCAGCCATCCTGCATATTGCAGACCTGATTGTCATTGCCACCAAAATGGGGATCAGTGGTCAGCGTATGGTGCCAAGGCTGAATGAAAAGTCTTGGGATCTGTGTGAACTACCGGAATCGTCGCTGCCAGAAATTATTACTCAAACACAAAATCAGCACGTCGACGCGATACAAGTATTTTTAGCGGCATGATGTATGGGCCACGTTGATAGACATTCAGAGAGTAACCCCGAGCAGCACTTACCTGCCTCCAAGGAGGCTTTGCAAAGCGAAGCCACCTGGCTCGAAAAACGCGTGCATGCACTGGAAAAAGAAAACCGCTGGCACCTGATTTCACTCGACAAACTGTCAGCGGTCAGTGCTATTCATGGCGACAGCACCAAGCAAAAAGACCCGATCAACATTTTAAAGAGCGTCCTCGAAAGCATCGCGGATGCCACGGAACTGGATTCACTGGGTTTAATGATCGCTGACCGTGAAACCGGGGAGTTTGAGCTTCAGGTTTGCGAACCCCCTGAGCAATATTCAGTACTGGTCTCTGAAATTGATGCGTCCATTCGCCAGGCCGAATTTGCCTGGGCATTGAACTACCACTTACCCCATATTTTCACGTCCACGCAACCTGAATACAAAACAGTCCTAAGTGTATTTGCAACACCCAGCCAGATATACGGTATGCTCGTGGCCTCATTACCGGCGTCAAAACGTTTGACCGAGGCAATGAAAAAGCTCATTTCCGTCATTTTATTTAACGGCGCTCACGCCTACGAAAACACCGTTTTGTACCAAAAAGTTGAACAACAACGTCAAACGCTTTTTAAAAAAGTTGAGCAGAGCAATAAAGAACTAGCCTATCACACCACACATGACCTCCACACCGGGCTGTTAAACACGAAAGCCTTTTTACAGCATATACGCAACACACTCTCTATCGACACCAGCCAACAAGGCATCATCGTCTACATTGATATCGAAGGGTTCAACCGCATCAATGGCGCTTACAGCTTTCAAACCGGTCATAAGCTCCTGAAACTCATCGCCGACAGGTTGCGCGACCTGTTTGATGGCGATGCCTTAAAGAACACGATTGACTACCATCCGGAATTTACCGCAACGGCCCGTATTACAGGAGATGAGTTTGCTTTTTTCATTTCTGGTGAGTTCAATCGCAGTGATGCCATTACCCTGATGAAAAGCTGTTTGGCAACCCTCACAAAGCCGTATTCAGCAGCGATTGCCTCCGAAAAGCTGGACATCGACTTCAGCTTGGGCTCGTGCCTCATCACGGATAACACCGTCAGTGTTCGAACATTGCTCCACCGGGCCGAGATGGCTATGTACCAAGCCAAACACGACGGACGGAACAACACCGCTCTCTACTCGGCCAACACCCGGGACGTGCGCGGGCACAACAGCCTCCTGTTTGAAAAAGAGCTTAAAACTGCCTATCTGAGCAAGCAATTTTGCCTGTTTTATCAAGCAAAGGTTTCCTTAGAAACGGATCAAATCACAGGTGCAGAAGCACTGCTTCGCTGGGCGCATCCCACACGCGGAATACTCCCCCCCGGCGAATTTATTGACGCCATCGAAACATCCGGCCTGGTTAAAGAAGTCGGCGCCTGGGTCTTTCGAGAAGCCTGCAAGCAAGTTCGTAAATGGCAGCAAGCCAATCAACCTATCGTACCCATCGCGATCAATTTATCTCCCTCACAGATTGAGCCCTCATTGCCTGCACGCTTTCTTGATATTTTACGCAAAGAACAGGTCAGTGCCCGTCACTTTGAACTGGAACTGACAGAGTCATCCATGACCCGTGACGCAGAAAATGCCGTCGACGTTTTAAACCAATTGCACGAAATCGGCTTTGTAATCGCTGTGGATGACTTCGGCACTGGGTACTCATCCCTCCTGCTCCTCAAACAATTCCCTATTGATAAGCTCAAAATTGACCGCTCCTTTGTCCGGGACATATTGACCAATTCAGACGATAAAGCCATTGTCGAAGCTATCCTGGCCATGAGCCAAAGTTTAAAACTCAGTGTTGTCGCAGAGGGTATCGAAGAAATTGCGCAATACAATTTTCTGAAAACGCTAAAGTGCCACGAGGCGCAAGGGTATTACATCAGCAAACCCTGCCCCGAGCCCGAATTCCAGGCACTGCTTTTAAGCTGGAATGGAGTAACCAAAAACATCGGCTAGCCTGAGACAAGCCAGTACCCTGCCTCACTAAACCAAGGCAAATACCTTATTCCCCCTTCTGGTACTCGGGCAGAACGCTGTTAATACTGTACCAGGGAGCCTTTTGCGACACCCAGATATGGCACTTTTCTTGTGCACCAGGGTCATTATCCAGTGAACCCAAACGCAAAATAATATGTGCGGCCATCTGCCGCTTGGCATATATATGGGTACCACAGTTTGAGCAAAAATAACGTTTTTTACCTGGGGATGATTCATAGGATCGCAAACAATCACGGCCCGACAATTCAAACTCGTGTTCGTTAACAGCCGCCACACTTGAAAAAGCCGCGCCATGCGCCTTACGACACGTTTGGCAGTGGCAATGAACAATATCCCCTACCTTGCCAAGGATGCGATATGTCACGCTCCCGCAAAGACAACCACCCGTTACCATTTCTGCTCCACCTCCCTACCCACCATTGATAGTGCCTAAATCACACCCTTTTCACGCAACGTATCGAGCTCAGTCATCGACAAATCCAAAAGTTCGGCATACACAGCCGCGTTGTGTTCACCCAAGGCCGGGCCAACGTGAGAGAATCGTCCCGGTGTTTCGGACAAAGCCGGTAAAATACCGGGTAAGACAACATCACCGGCCCGTGTGTTCACCAACTGCAATAAATTCTCACGAGCGGCATATTGGGGGTCATTAAAGATATCTGCAATGCTGTGCACAGGCCCGCAAGGCACATCAAACGCTTCACACACGGCCAGTACCTGGCTTTGTGTCTGCGCCGAGGTCCACGTGCTGACAAACTCATTCATGAAATCGCGGTGCTCAATCCGTGCATGGGCTTTGGCATAGCGACGATCAGCCGCCATTTCCGGCTTATCCATTGCCGCAACCAAGCGTTCAAACATTTTGTCGCTTGAACAGGCAATCGCTACCCACTTTCCATCCTTTGTCGGATAGTGGCTGTGAGGGCAGGCAATCGCAATATCGGCCCCCATACGTTCGCGCACTTGACCGGTTTTGGCGTATGCCGGCGCGAGTTCATCCATCATCCGGAAAATAGGCTCGTACAAACCAATGTCCACAAACTGCCCGATACCGTCGTTAATCTCCCGCGCCCGTAAGGCCATCATCACACCCAAAGCACCATATACGCCAGACAGATAATCCCCCAACCCGGCAATACCGGGTGAGGCAGGCGGGCGGTCAGGGTCCCCCGTCAGGTAACTGACGCCGCTAAAAGCATGGGCGATCCGGGCAAATCCGGGCAAATCCTTGTTAGGGCCTGTCTGTCCATAAGCAGAGATCCGTAACATCACAATCCCGGGATTAATGGCCCGCAAAGTTTCATAGCCAAGCCCCCACTTTTCCAGTGTGCCAGGGCGAAAGTTTTCTGTGACAATATCGGCTTTGGCAACCATTTTTTTGAACAAGGCGACACCTTCCAGTTCGCGCAAATTAAGGGTGATGGATTTCTTGTTACGGGCTTCACTCAGCCAAAGGTAGGAATCGCCGCACGGGTCGAGGGTGCCATAATGCCGCAAGGGGTCCCCACCGTCAGGCTGCTCAATCTTGATCACTTCTGCACCAAACTCACCCAGAATGGTTGCGGCCAGCGGTGCCGCCTGGAAAGTCGCAATATCCAGAACACGAATGCCTGACAGAGGCTGTCTCAGCACCTTTTCTTGTCGCGTGTTATCTGAGGCTTTCATATCGCTCCACCCGGCATGGTAAGTTTAAGGTTTCCCCAAAATGGTGATGACGGCGGCGGCTTCTTCAAGCCCGTAAAAACCACCTCCATTTTCGGCAATGGCGAATTGTGCTCCTTCTACCTGGCGTTCACCTGCTTCCCCCCGTAACTGCAAGACCATTTCATAGATTTGCGCCAGCCCTGTTGCTCCAATCGGATGACCTTTAGACTCCAAGCCACCCGAGACATTGACAGGAATGCGCCCACCCAAACGAGTGGCTCCCGAGGCCACCAGTGGGCCACCTTCACCAATTGGGCAAAAACCCAGATTTTCTGTTTGCAGGATTTCAGCAAAGGCTGTTGCATCATGTACTTCTGCCAATGACATGTCCTCAGGGCCAACGCCCGCTTTGTCATAGGCTTTATTGGCCGCCAGACGGCACAGGTGCTTTTCATGCTCCTCAGGCTTACGATTGGAGCCACTGGCCAATACACTGGCACATACTTTTATCGCTCGGGCACGGTCAAATCGTTCCAACGCCTCGCGGTTGCAAATAACCGCCGCAGCCGAGCCGTCACTGATCGGGGCGCACATAGGTAAGGTGAGTGGCCAAGACACTTCCCTGGCTTGCATGACTTCTTCCACCGTCATGGTGTTCTGAAACTGGGACAGCGGATTCAGCGAGGAATGGTAATGATTTTTGGACGCAACCATCGCCAAGTGCTCTTGTGTTGTCCCAAAATTTTTCATGTGATAACGCGTAAGAAAGGCATAAACATCCATAAACAAGCTGCGCTGCCCCCCCTCTTCTTCGCCTCCCGGGCGAGGAAAGTCCGCGGCCAGTGCTTCCAATTGGGCATAGTTTGCTTGGGGGTTGGCCACATCCCAGGCTCCGTCAAAGACACTGAACATTTTTTCACGATCTTTGCTGTACATTTTCTCTGCACCAACCGCCAGAGCCACTTCTGACTGACCCGATGCAACGGCTTGAGCAGCAAGGTAAAGCGCTGTGCTGGCACTGGCGCAGGCATTTTCGGTGTTGACGATAGGAATCCCTTCAAAGCCCATATCGCGCAGAGCGACTTCTCCTCCCACCATTAACTGGCCTTCAAAATGGCCCTGACCTGTATTTGCAAAGTAGGCTGATTCAATATCGGCTAAACGGGCACCCGCATCGGTAATCGCTTGGCTGACTGACTCTCGCGTGAGTTGTTTAACAGACTTATCCAAGAATTTGCCGAAGGGTGTCATGCCTACGCCAACAATATAAACGTCTTCCATTGTTTTTCCCCGTATGATGTTAAGTAGCGTGCTACGGCAGTGGTGCTATTTGCCAATAGACACGATCTTCTTCATGTTTGAGCACCTGGCCCGTTGAGGCAAGGTACTGCAAATGAGACAGAATTTCCTGCTGAGCAAGCATTTTATGCAGGACGAAACGCGTCTCACGAAAAATGGTTGTCCCAAAAACTCTAGCCGCCAGATCAAAAGCGCTCAGCTTGCCCATTAAACTATTTTCTATTTTTTCCAACAAATCCCTATGATGAACTTTCAACTGCTCAATACGCTGGTCCGCTGTACGATAAACCTTGTGGTGCCCAGGCAGTACGGTTTGAATATTCAACCCCTTTAACACCTCCAAGCTTTTGAAGTAGCTTGTCAGTGGCTTACGGTCTCCATAGGGCCATAGCGCGATATTCGGCGTAATAAACTGCAGGAGGTGGTCACTCACCAAGGCCGCCCCGGTTTCAGCATCAAACAAAATAACCTGTGCATCACTGTGCCCACCCAGGATATACGCCTGAAAACGGTAAGGGCCAGCAGCAAAAATATCCCCGGCCTTAATCGGTAGTATTTTTTCTGGTAAAGGTGAAGTCAGCTGGCTCTGGACATATTGCTCGACAACTTGCTGTGCACACCACATGGGGAATGCGCG
>OBIC01000163.1_pt1 | contig 27666 bp, 23 predicted proteins | sample 1519831 | NCBI WGS metagenome assembly OBIC01 (sample SAMN03019805, study PRJEB22545) | beach sand metagenome | biome: beach; feature: sea beach; material: beach sand | place: USA: Municipal Pensacola Beach, FL | collected 2010-10-20 | depth 40-45 cm m
CCGGTGGAGGAATCCCTCCGCACCACTTCATCGACGGTGGTCACGCCATCGACTGCCAACCGGTTGCCGGCTTCGCGGATGCTGATCCCCTGGCGGCGCGCCAACCGCTCCAGCTGCTGCTCGTTGGCGCCGTCGTGAATGGCTTCGCGCAGGGCCTCGTCGATTTCGATCAGCTCGAAAATGCCGACCCGACCGCGGTAGCCGCTGTGGTGGCACTGCTCGCAGCCGGCGGCCCGATACAGTGTGACCGGTGTGTCGGCGGTCGGCTGGTCCAATGCAGCGAGGGTTGCGGCGTCCGCTTCGTAGGCTTCGGCGCAGTCGGTGCACAGGCGGCGCACCAGGCGCTGGGCCAACACCCCGTTGAGGCTGGAGGCCAACAAAAAGGGTTCGATGCCCATGTCCGCCAGGCGGGTAACGGCGCCCACTGCCGTGTTGGTGTGCAGCGTGGAGAGCACCAGGTGGCCGGTCAGACTGGACTGCACGCCGATGCGCGCGGTTTCTAGGTCACGGATTTCACCCACCATGACCACGTCTGGGTCTTGTCGCAGGATGGCCCGCAAGCCGCGGGCGAAGCTCATGTCGATGCGCGGGTTCACCGCAGTCTGGCTGATGCCGTCCAGGAAGTATTCGATGGGGTCCTCAATGGTCATGATGCTGCGGGACTGCTCGTTCAAGAGCGTGAGGGCCGTGTAGAGCGTGGTGGTCTTCCCTGACCCTGTGGGTCCTGTGACCAGCAGGATTCCATGAGGCCGGCGGATGAGCTGCTTCAACCGCGCGGTGTCGTTGGCATCGAGGCCCAGCCGGCTGAACTCGAAGCGTTCGCTGTGCTTGTCGAGCAGCCGCATGACCACCCGCTCGCCATGGCCACTGGGTAGTGTGGAAACGCGCAAATCCACCGCGCGACCAGCAACCCGCAATGAAATGCGCCCGTCTTGTGGCAAGCGCTTTTCGGCGATGTCGAGCTTGGCCATCACTTTGATCCGAGAGACCACGAGCGGCGCCAGGGCCCTTTTTGGGGCCAGCACCTCACGCAGCACGCCGTCGACCCGAAACCGCACCCGCAGGCGGTCTTCGAAGGGCTCAATGTGCACGTCCGACGCGTGCTCCTTGACAGCTTCGGTCAACACGGCATTGATGAGACGAATGATGGGGGCGTCGTCGGCGCTCTCCATCAGGTCTTCGGGCTCGGGAATCAGTTCGGCGAGGTCGGTCAGGCCCTCGTCCGCGTCGATCCCCTCCATTTCCTGCATTGCGTGGGCCGACTCGGAGTGCTGCTGCTCGCGCAGTTCGGCTTCGAACCGGCGGGCATCGACCTTGACCAGCCGGGGCCTGGAACCGAGCGTACGAAGGACCTCCGAAAGCGCCATCGGATCGGTGCTGTCAAGAAACCACAGCTCGGTGTGGTCCGCTTGCGCCTCATGCACCAATACCCCTTGCCGGCGACAGTACGCGAAGGGAATCCGCGGCCGTCTCGGGGTCGGGTCTAGGGCGTCGGTGTCGTCGGGTTCGGCGCCAGTTCTGGATTCGAGTGCGGCTGCCATGGCTTCAGGACCGGTAGGTCGGTGGTGGACTCGGACTGTTCGATCAGGCGCAATTGGTGGCCCCGGATGAGTTCATAGCTCTCCTGTGTGACCGCAGTGTTGTCCGCTGCGCTGCGCAGGATGCGTGGCCTCAGGAACACCATCAGTGTGCGTTTGGTGGTCGAGGTTTGGCGACTGCGGAACAGCCGTCCAACCGCGGGTATTCGGCTCAGGACAGGCACCCGCTGTTCGGACTCGGTGACCTGATCGTCAACGAGTCCGCCAAGGGCCACCATTTGGCCGTCATCCACCAGCACTGTGGTGTCAAGCGAGCGCTTGTTGGTGATGAGATCGGCGGCGCTTGCTGTGGTGGATGCGATGCTGGAAATTTCCTGAGCGATCTTGAGCTGGATGGTGTCGCCTTCGTTGATCTGTGGAGTGACGCGAAGGGTGAGACCGACATCCTGGCGCTCAATGGTTTGAAAGGGGTTGCTGGCGTTGTCTCCATTCTGGGTGTACGCCCCAGTGACGAACGGCACGTTCTGGCCCACCACGATTTCGGCTTCCTGGTTGTCCAGCGTCAGGATGCTGGGCGTCGATAGGATGTTGTTGTCCGCGTTGGAGTTCAGTGCCCGCATCATGAGGGCAAAGTTGTCGGTTCCAGCCAATGCGGTGAAGCCGTCCCCGATCGGCGGAATCGCGTCCGCAAGAATGCTGGTGACCACCGTGCCGATGCCGAGCCCATTGGCTGAGAAAAAGTTCGCTGCTGCTGCAGCCCCACCATCCTCATTGCCACCGAGCCCGCCCCATTGGACGCCAAGGTCGTTGGTGCGCTCGCGGGACATTTCCACGATGATCGCCTCGACAAGCACCTGGGCACGGCGAATGTCCAGTGCTGCAACCGTCGCGCGGATGCCCTCGAACTGTTCTTGGTCCCCCACCACGATCAGTGAGTTGGTTGCGTCGTCAGCCTCAATATTGATTTGGGTTTCCGGCCGCCCGCCACCACTGGCTGGCGACTGCTGCTGGGCCGTGATGAGGTTGTTGAGAATTGGGGCCAGATCGGCCGCCTTGGCGTATTGCAGGTACAGTACCTTTTGGTTCGACCTGGCTTCGATGGGGCTGTCGAGCTGCTGGATAATGGAGCGCAGGTTCAGCCGTTCAGAAGCTTCACCGCTCAGCAGCAGGCTGTTGCTGCGCTCATCGGCCACAATGTGAATTTCCTGGCCAGCCTCGGCCTTGGGAAGAATGGATTTGAGTACCTCCGCCACCTTGACTGCGCTTGCTTTCTCGAGGGTGACGATTTCAATCGAGTTGCTGATGGGCAAGTCGATGGATTCGATGATGCCCCGCAAACGGTGGATGTTGGCGGCGCTGTCAGAAAGTATCAGCACGTTTGCGGGCACATAGGCAGCCAGGTGGCCTTCCTTGGGTATCAGGGGCCTGAGCACCGGAATCAGCTTGGCCGCCGACACATGGTTGAGACGCATCACCTGGGTCACCATTCGGTCGGCACCAAGGCGCGCTGAGTAGCTCGGGATCGGCAGCTGCTTGGCGTCGATCTGCGGCACGATCTTGATGACATCGCCGGCGTCGATGGCAGTAAAACCGTGCACCTGCAAAATCGACAAAAACACGTCGTACACCGCCTCCGGAGCCAGTGGTGCTGCAGAGGTGACCGTAACCTGCCCCTTGACCCTAGGGTCGACGAGAAAATTGTATCCCGTGATTTCCGACACGGTCTTGATCACGGACTTGATGTCGGCATCCACAAGGTTGAGCCGGATGGCTTGCCCGCTTGGAGGTTCGGCGTGGACGGTGGGTGAGCCCAAACCCAGTAGGAGCAGGAGTGTCCCAAACAGCAAGGCGTGTGTGCGTTGTGGCATGCAGTGGTCAGCGGTGGTCAATCAAAGGTGAATGAAAGAGGCGGGTCGGTGGCCTGGATGTAAACGGTCCATCATACCAAGATGTATTTCACAGTTTAGTGAATGCAGCCCACCTGGCCACCGACCGGGGCGGGGGCGCACTAGGGCAGAGGCACCTCCAGGTCGAGTCGCGTGCCATTGCGCTCCAGGTCCACGCGCAGTTGCTCCTGCGTGAGTAGCCCACTCAGCAGGGCTGGGTTCTCGTCGAAATCCTCAAGGTTGAACCCGTTGACCGCGTAGATGCGGTCACCCGGTTGCAGACCGATCTGGCGCAACAGCTGGCTGCGGTTCCCAGGGCCGACTTCGGCCGCGCCGTTTGATCGGCGCACCAATCCAAATCGACCCAAGGTCCCGGTCGGGTCCTGTTGGTACTGGTCGCGGATGGCGTCGACAAACAGCCGCGGGCTGGCGACCGGCATGGCTTGCGTCGGGTCCGCGGTGCGCTCGTACAGCGGCGCGCTGTCGTCTTCCGCAAAGCGCAGTGATTCAATGCGCCCGGCCCGACGGATCAGCACCTGGTACGCCTGAATGCGGTGTACGGCCGCGTTGCCTGGCAGTTCGTCACCCGCCCGGTAGATCTGAGTGGCGCCACGGGGCTCGGCGATCAGGGCAATGGATGCATCGGCGTCGTCAGCTTCAACGATGCCCTGCAGCACCAGTTTGAGGGAGGTTTCGGGCGCATCCACGGTTTCCGGTTCGGGTATGACCCGCGCGCTGTCGGTCGGGGTGCCGAAGAGCCTGGCGCCGAGCAGCGGTTCGATGGCGCGCTCGGGTGCTGCGACGGGCTGACCCTGTTGCATCTGCGCGGAGGCAGTCGGGCGGTCCAAAGGAGGCGCGTAGAGCAGCCAAAACAGCTTCGCGGCCTGGGTCCCGGCCAGCGCGATCAGGAGCGCGATCAGCAGGTACCACAGGGTGCGAGGGGAGATGTGTCGCTGCAGCGGGGTCATGGGGGCGCGGCCTTTCGGGTTGGGGTGGCTAGGTGCCAAGTTGCATCCGCAAGGTCAACGGTGCCCGGGTGCTGGGCAAGCCCAGCAAGCGTTGCAGGGCAGGCTGCACTTGCAGCGAGAGCTGCTGCTCTGGCGTGATTGTGGCCTCGAGCAACAGTGACTCGCCATCCTGGGGACGGACTTGAACCCGCACTGTGTGATTGACTGTGGACGCTTCGGCGCGCAGTGGCGGCAACGGAAAGCGCTGCCAGTTGCGTCCATCATGGTGGCTCAGGTGACCGCCCGTCCAGCGCAGCTGCCCTTCGGCGCTGTGCAATCCGCCCTGGCGCACGGTGAACTGCACCGCTCCATCCGCGGTGAACAGCCCGTCAATGCGCGCGCCCCAGGCGCTGAGCACGCCGGTCAGCCGGGCGCCGGCGAACTGCCCTCGGGCGTGCCCGCTAAGTCCAGTGGCCCGAAGGTCCGTCAAGGTGGCCTTGAGGGCTGTGCCCTGGCCGTCCTCAAGGCGCAACTCGGCCACCGCAGCCTCGGAGCTGAACCACCCTGTGGGGTACAGCCTCCACAGCAGTCGACTGGGGATGGGGCTGGCGTCGACGATTTCTGCTTCCCCATTCCACAGGGTGCCGGTCGCTCCGACCAAGCGAAGCTGGGCCCAGGGGGCCTGTTGAACCGCCCAGGTAGCGGGGATCCGCACCAGCGCAGAGATGACAAAGGCGGCGGTGCCGATCGAGATGAACAATGCAGCGGTTGGAATGAAGCGCGTGGGCATGATCAGACAAGTAGCGGCTGGACTGCGGGTCAGCGCGTTGAGTGGATGGCCAGCGCCCATGGCCGCATTGGGCTGGTGTGTCGGTGCGTGAGTATACCGGACTCAATGAGCCGCTGGCGGCTTGCCGCGGTCTAGGTCAGAAACGAGAAAGACCGCAGCAGGTTGGCGGGCGACGCAGCTTGCTGCGGTGGGCAGTGGTAGCTTTCGGTCACCCGATCACCCTGCACGGAATCGAGGTGGACATCGAACTGCCAGAGGCGATGCAAATGGCGCAGCATCTCATCGACGCTGTCACCAAGCGGGCGGCGGTCTTGCTGGATGTGCTGCAAGGAAATGGATCGGTCGCCTTCGACGTCGACCTTGGTGATTTGGACGTTGGGTTCGTTGTGGCTGAGGTTGTATTGGCTGGCGAGTAACTCGCGCACCACCCGGTAGCCGTGTTCGTCGTGAATCGCATTGATTTCGAGTTCGGGCCGGCTGTCGTCGTCGAGCACGGAAAACAGCTTGAACTTGCGAATCAGGTTGGGTGACAGAAACTGAAGAACGAAGCTTTCATCTTTGAAATTCTCCATGGCAAAGTGCACGGTGTCGAGCCAGTCGCTGCCGGCGAATTCAGGAAACCAACGCTGGTCCTCAGGCGTGGGTGACTCACAGATTCGGCGGATGTCCTGGAACATTGCGAAGCCGAGCGCATACGGATTGATCCCGTTGTAGTAGGGCGAGTCGAACTCGGGTTGTGCCACGACATTGGTGTGTGACTGCAAAAACTCGAACATGAACCCGTCGGTGACCTGGCCGGCGTCATACAGGTGGTTGAGCAGGGTGTAGTGCCAGAACGTTGCCCACCCCTCGTTCATGACCTGAGTCTGGCGCTGGGGGTAAAAATACTGTGCCATTTTGCGCACGATTCGGACCAATTCACGCTGCCAGGGTTGCAGTAGTGGTGCATTTTTTTCAATGAAATACAGCAGATTTTCTTGCGGGGACTCTGGATACAGGTGGGTCCGTTTGGCTTGGCCGGCACCGGCAGCGCGTGGAATCGTGCGCCAGAGTTCATTGACCTGTTGTTGCAGATAGGCCTCACGCTCCACCTGACGCCTGCGTTCTTCGGACGCGGAGACGGGGGCGGGCCGCTTGTAGCGATCGACTCCATAGTTCATCAGGGCGTGACAGGAGTCGAGTACAGCTTCGACCTCAGCAACCCCGTGGCGCTGCTCACAGCGGCGCACGTAGTCCTTTGCGAACACCAGGTAATCGATAATGGATCCGGCGTCGGTCCAGGTCTTGAAAAGGTAGTTGCCCTTAAAGAACGAATTGTGCCCGAAGCATGCGTGGGCGATGACCAGTGCCTGCATGGTGATGGTGTTTTCTTCCATCAGGTAGGCGATGCAAGGGTTGGAGTTGATCACAATTTCATAGGCCAGACCCATGGCGCCACGGCGATAGCTTTGCTCCACGGCCACAAACTGCTTGCCGAACGACCAGTGGTTGTATCCAACGGGCATCCCAACAGACGCGTACGCGTCCATCATCTGTTCAGAGCTGATGATTTCGATCTGGTTGGGGTAGGTATCGAGTCGGTAGTGTTCAGCGACAAGGCCGATCTCCCGCTCGTACGCTTCGATCAGTTCAAAGGTCCAGTCTGATCCGCTGGAGATCGGTGCTCGAGTCGATTGGGTGCTCATGCGGCCTTCCTTTTGAACAGCTCACGGAATACCGGGTAGATGTCTGCCGTGTCTTGAATTTCCTGCATGGCGAATTGGTCGGATGCGCTTTCTTGGACCAACTGGTAGTGGTCCCACAGCGATTGGTGGCGCCGCGGGGTGATTTCGACATAGGTGAAGTACTGGGTAATGGGCAGCAGCTGTTGCTGCAGAATGTCCCGGCAGTTGGGGGAATCGTCGGCCCAGTTGTCGCCGTCTGATGCCTGGGCGCCGTAGATGTTCCACTCGTTTGGCGGGAAGCGCTCAAGGATGATCTGATGCATCAGGCGCAGTGCACTGGAAACAATCGTGCCGCCGGTTTCTCGCGAGTAAAAAAATTCCTGTTCATCCACCTCTTTGGCGCTGGTGTGGTGGCGGATGAAGATGATTTCGGTGCGGTCGTAGTTGCGTTGCAGGAACAGGTACAGCAGCAGAAAAAAGCGTTTTCCCATGTCTTTCATGCTTTGGTTCATTGAGCCTGATACGTCCATTAGGCAGAACATTACCGCTTTCGAACTGGGAATCGGCTGTTTGACCTGGTGGCTGTAGCGCAGGTCAAAGGTGTCAAGGTACGGGGTGCGCCTGATCTTCTCTTCAAGTTCTTCGATTTCTGCCTCCAGCTCCGCCATGGACTGACCGTCCGAGTCTGGCGCCAACAGCAGTGTTTCTCGGCGCGCATTTGCGCTGTCGAGGCGCGCGCGGGTGGGCGCCGTCATGGCGATTCGGCGCGACAATGCCGCACGCATCGACCGCACGATGTTGATCTGCGCTGGGTTGCCTTCGTTGACAACCCCAGCGCGGTGGGTTTTGAAACTGTCGGTCCCCGCCAGTTGGCGCTTCACCAGGTTGGGCAGCTCCAGGTCCTCGAACAGAAACTCCATGAACTCGTCTTTTGAGATCGAAAACATGAAGTCGTCGGAGCCTTCTCCGTCCGGGCTTCCGTCCCGGCCGCCGTCTCCGCCCCCGCCTTTGGGCCGCTCAATGCGGTCGCCGGTGACAAACTCCTTGTTCCCAGGATGAACAATGGTGCGCTGTCCTCCGCTGCCATGGAAAAACCGCGGTTCACTGATGTCTTTGCGCGGGATCGTGACCTGTTCTCCGCGGTCGATGTCGGTGATGCTGCGTTCGCTGACCGCGTCTGAAACCGCGCGGCGGATCTGCTTTCGGTAGCGTTCCACGAAGCGCTGCCGGTTTACGCTGCTGCGGTTTTTGCCATTCAGCCGTCTGTCTACGATGTAGGCCATTCACGCTCCGTCAGGTTGAGGTGCCCGGGGCTACCGAGCGCCTGGGCGCACGCTCATTGGGATTTGCGCACGCGTATGTACCAGTCAGACAGCAAACGCACTTGTTTTTCGGTGTACCCGCGGTCGACCATTCGGGTCACGAAGTCATGGTGTTTGCGTTGGTCTTCGCTGCTGCCTTTCGGGTTGAAAGAAATCACCGGCAAGAGGTCCTCGGTGTTGCTGAACATTTTTTTCTCGATGACCGAGCGCAGCTTTTCGTAGCTGGTCCATGCCGGATTGCGGCCAGCGTTGTTGGCTTTGGCCCGGAGCACGAAGTTGACCACCTCATGTCGGAAGTCCTTCGGGTTGCTGATGCCGGCGGGCTTCTCGATCTTTTCGAGCTCCTCGTTGAGCGCGCCACGGTCCAGAATTTCGCCGGTGTCGGGGTCCCGATATTCCTGATCCTGTATCCAGAAATCCGCATAAGTGACATAGCGATCGAAGATGTTCTGGCCATATTCGGAGTAGGACTCCAAGTACGCGGTCTGGATCTCCTTGCCGATGAAGTCGATGTACTCCGGGGCGAGGTATTCTTTCAAGTACCGCAAGTACTGCTCGGTGCGGTCGTCAGGAAACTGCTGTTGATCGATCTGGTCTTCGAGCACATGCATCAGGTGGACTGGGTTGGCTGCCACTTCGGTGTGGTCGAAGTTGAACACCTTTGAGAGAATTTTGAATGCGAAGCGTGTGGAGAGGCCCTCCATGCCCTCATCGACCCCCGCGATGTCGTGGTATTCCTGGTGCGACTTGGCTTTCGGGTCGACATCTTTGAGGTTCTCTCCGTCGTAGATCCGCATTTTGGAGAACACGCTGGAGTTTTCCGGCTCCTTGATGCGGGTGAGAACGCTGAACTGGGCCAGCATTTTTAACGTATCCGGCGCACATTGGGCGGTGGCAAGGGAGCTGTTCGCCAGCAGCTTTTCGTAGATTTTGATCTCCTCGGACACCCGCAGGCAGTAGGGGACCTTGACGATGTAGATTCGGTCGATGAACGCTTCGTTGTTCTTGTTGTTCCGGAAGGACTGCCACTCCGACTCGTTGGAGTGGGCCAGTACGATGCCGTCGAACGGAATCGCACTGATGCCTTCGGTGCCGTTGTAGTTCCCCTCTTGGGTCGCCGTCAGCAGAGGGTGCAGCACCTTGATGGGTGCCTTGAACATTTCGACGAACTCCAATAGACCCTGGTTGGCGTGGCAGAGCCCGCCGGAATACGAGTAGGCGTCGGGGTCGTTCTGGGCGAAGTGTTCCAGCTTGCGGATGTCGACCTTGCCGACCAGTGAGGAGATGTCCTGGTTGTTCTCGTCTCCAGGTTCGGTTTTGGCAATGGCGATCTGATCGTGAATCGAAGGGTAGATCTTGACGACGCGAAATTTGGAAATGTCGCCATTGAACTCGTGTAACCGCTTGACTGCCCAGGGAGACATGGTGCCCTTCAGGTACCGCTTAGGGATCCCGTAGTCCTCTTCGAGGATTTCAGCGTCTTCATCGGGATTGAACAGCCCGAGGGGGGACTCGTTCACCGGGGAACCCTTGATGGCATAAAAGGGAACTTGCTGCATCAGAGCTTTGAGCTTTTCCGCCAGAGATGATTTGCCACCGCCGACCGGTCCGAGCAGGTACAGAATTTGTTTCTTCTCTTCCAACCCTTGGGCGGCATGGCGAAAATACGCAACGATTTGCTCAATCGCCTCTTCCATGCCGTAAAAGTCGCTGAAAGCGGGATAGGTCTTGATGATCTTGTTGGAAAAAATGCGGCTAAGCCGAGGTTGGTTGGAGGTGTCCACTAGGGTGGGCTCTCCGATCGCCATGAGCATCCGTTCCGCCGCATTGGCGTACGCCGCCGGGTCCTTGCGGCATTGGTCCAAGTATTCCTGGAGGCTGAGTTCCTCTTCCTGGGTTTGCTCATACCGCTGTTGGTAGTGGCTGAAAATCGACATGCTTGAACCTCGACTGGACTGAACGGCGGATTGGGGTCGGTCGAATCTCCTGCTGCCCTTTGATTGCTGAGTATTCGAAGGATTTTGGTGAGGCCATTGGTCAGTGCGTTACCATGCGTCCCCTTCGAACTGTGGAGCCACATTGGGCTCTGCGCGCAGCCCGTATGACAGGCTGTCATGCAGATAGACTAAGCAACAGCTGGGCCAAAATTGATGAATTTTGTGATTTGCATCCCACTGCAAATTCGCATGGGGGGGTGGTGAGCGTTGTCTGGCATGCTTGGAGTGAGCATTCGCGGTCTGCCGGGAAGGTTGGAGGGCGGTGGCGCAGCGGGGCGGCGTCGGGTGGGTTGAACTCGGCCCCGACACGATTCGACGCGGAATTCTGGATCACGCTGGATGGTTCTTAACCAGTTGAACGCCGCCGAGCGTCATGAAAATGACACTTTTGGTCAAATTCGGCCCGTTTCGCGTGGTATGGGTGTCAACGCGTCGAGATTGACAATAATTTGCCGCTGTAAACACCCTCGGCGTGTACGCAATGAATATGGGAAGTTGAGGAGCCACTGATGTCGTCGATTCGCGTGACTGTGCTTGGAGGAGGCAGCTTTGGCACTGTCCTGGCCAACCTGTTTGCAGAAAATGGCCACAGCGTGAACCTGTGGATGCGCGATGCGGCGCGCGCCGCGGACATCGAAGTGCAACGGGAAAACCGGACGTACCTTCCAGGTGTAAAACTGCACCCGGGGTTGACCGCTTGCGCGGACCTGGGTGCCTGTTTGCCTGGTAGCGATCTGGTGATGGTCAGTGTGCCGAGCAAGGCATTCCGCAACGTTCTGCGCGCGAGTGTGTCCCACCTTCCTCCGCAAGTTCCCATGGTCAGCTCCGCGAAGGGCATTGAATCTGCGCGGTTCTTGTTGATGAGCCAAGTGATGGCCGAGGAGGTCCCAGGCTCACCGATTGGCGTACTCAGTGGACCGAACCTGGCCACGGAAATCGCCATGCGCCATCCGGCGGCATCGGTGATTGCGAGCCCCGATGAGTCCGTCCAGCTGTTGGTGCAGGAAAGCTTGGCCTCGGAACGGTTTCGAATCTACTCGGCGGAAGACATGTACGGTGTGGAGCTTGCCGGGGCGCTGAAGAACATTTACGCCATCATCACGGGCATGTCCGACGCCCTTGGCCTTGGGGCCAACACCCGAGGCATGCTGATCACCCGAAGCCTCGCAGAAATGAGCCGCTTGGCCACCACCTTGGGCGCCAATCCATTGACTTTCCTTGGTCTTGCCGGGGTGGGTGATTTGGTGGTGACCTGTACCTCTCCACTCAGTCGAAACTACCGAATAGGCAGCTTGTTGGCTCAGGGGCGATCGGTTGAGGAGGCCGAGCACGAAGTGGGGCAGGTGGCCGAGGGCGTGAACACCTTGCGGTTGGTGAAGGCCAAAGCGGACGAGCTCGGGGTGTACATGCCGTTGGTGAGCGGCTTGCACCTGGTGCTCGAAGACCCCTCCTGCATTGATGTGGTGACCCGTGGCCTGATGATGGGCACCAGCAAGCGGGACGTGGAGTTTGCGGTTCCCGGCCTGCGCGATTAGGTAGGCCCCACGCGGCGCCTTGGGCCCCGGGGACCCAACCCCCGGGGCTTCGCTTGGGGCGTGACCTAATCGCTCGCCACCTCCTCTGAGCCGGATTGGGCGCGTGAGCCCCGGGGGTCGTTGGCCGCCCGCTGGCGTGGACGTGCAGCGGGCTCTTCCTGTATTGGAGTATTGACAGGTTCGGCTGGCGCTACCGGGGCCTCTTGCTTGGGTGGTGTGGCAACCCGTTCGACTTCTACCGTTCTCGGCCGCACCCGGGGGTCGTTGCGGGCCCGCCCGGTGGATTGAGTCGCCTCTTCAGCGGGTACAGACGATGAAGGTGGGGGCGTCGCCGGAATTTCTGCGGGCTCCGCTGGGCCGGCGCCGGTGGCCTGGGCTGGCTTGTCATTGCCGGTAGCCGGTGCTTCATGCCTAGGCTTGGCCGATGCCTCAGCCAAGGTGCGCTCCGCCGTGCTTTCTCCGGAGCGGCTGGGAGGCGCATCCTTGTCGGGTTCAGGTGTGGCTACAGCGCGTTCAGCAGATTGCTCTGACCCACCGTGGCGAGGACGCATTGCATCCGCCGCGGCCTCGGAAGGCCTCTCTCTGGGCTCCTCGGCCGGCCGAGCCACTGCGTCGGCAGTCTTGGGTGCACTGTCTGCATCGGTGGCCTGACGTTGGTTGTTGCGGCTGCGCGGCTTGCGTCCTGTTGGGCGCTGTTCTGCACTTTTCTCTTTGACTGGCGGCGCTGTCGCTTTGGATTCATTGGAAGCCGGCGCTTCGGCGTTGGCGGTTGCATTCGACTCCCCCGCACCGGTGTTGCGCCCGCGGCCCCCGCGCCGACCTCTGGAACGGCGCGGCTTGCTGGCAGGGGAATCGGTGCTGTCGGGCGCGTCTGACTCCGCGTTTGTCCGTGCCCGTTGCGGGTCGGCCGTCGTGGGCTCACTTGCCGGTGGCTTCACCTTCTCGCCGCTCAGCTTCTCTGTGGGTTTGCGCTTCGCGTTGGCCGAACTGCGTGCTTCTGATGGACGGCTGGGTTTGCGCGCGCTTGCGGGTCGGTCGCCCGCCGCACGCTTGCTCCCACCATTCTTACCATTCTTGTTCGCGGTCCCTGTGGGTTGAGCGGGTGGCGGCTCCTGAATTGCCGGTTTGGCGGCGCTGGAGGCTGCCTTGGTTGATTCGGTTGGCTCAGGGGCGGCTTCAAACAGCTCGGATAGCGCTGCGGACAAACGCTTGAACAGGCCGCGCTGTTTGCCACCGACAGGCTGGGTGGCGGCAGGCTGAGCGGCCTGTGTGGGTGCGCTCCTGCGGGTGCGTGGCGCAGACACCGCAGCGCGTTCGGTCGGAGCCGTGTCCAGTTGGTCGATGATGTCGTCTTCGCTTTCTGCTTCGAGCTGCTCGCTGATCTCGTAGCTGGTTGTCTGTTCCCCCTCGCTCTGCTTGATTCGCTCCACTTCGTAGTGCGGAGTTTCCATGTGCGGGTTGGGAATGACGACGATGCGTGTTCCGCACCGGGCCTCGATTTCCGCGAGGTTTGCGCGCTTTTCATTCAACAAGAACGACGCCACAGCGACCGGCAGAATGGCGCGAACTTCCGCACTGCCAGACTTGGTGGCCTCTTCTTCGACCACTCGCATGATCGACAATGCCAACGATTTAATCCCACGGATGCTGCCCTGGCCTCCACAGCGCGGGCACATGACCATACTGCGCTCTTCAAGCGAAGGGCGCAGTCGTTGGCGCGACATTTCCATGAGCCCAAAGCGAGAGATTCGTCCGATCTGCACCCGCGCGCGGTCCGCCTGCAGGGCTTCTCGCATGCGGGACTCGACTTCACGCTGGTTCTTAAGCGGCGTCATGTCGATGAAGTCGATGACCACCAGCCCGCCCATGTCGCGCAAGCGCAGTTGGCGAGCGACTTCCTCGGCGGCTTCCAGGTTGGTGTGCAGGGCGGTTTCCTCGATGTCTGAACCTCGAGTTGCCCGCGCCGAGTTGATGTCGATGGTGACCAGCGCTTCAGTTTGATCGATCACAATGGCGCCTCCGGACGGGAGTTTGACCTCTCGTTCAAACGCAGTTTCGATCTGACTTTCGATTTGATAACGGGTGAACAGGGGCAGACTGTCGTCGTACAGCTTGATCTTCTGTTCCCACTGCGGCATTACTTGGCGCACGAAGTTGGTCGCTTGCTGGTAGGCCTCGGGGGTGTCAATCGAGACCTCGCCAATGTCTTGACGCAAGTTGTCCCGGATCGCCCGGATGATGAGGTTGCTTTCCTGGTAGATCAAAAATGGCGCGTCTCGACGCTCGCTGGCATCGGTGATTGCGCGCCACAGGTGGAGCAGATAGTCGAGGTCCCACTGCAGCTCCTCGGCCGAACGCCCGACTCCGGCCGTGCGGACGATCACACCCATTCCATCCGGGATCTCCAGCACGCTAAGTGCTTCGCGCAGTTCAGTGCGCTCGTCGCCCTCGATGCGACGGGATATCCCTCCGGCCCGGGGGTTATTGGGCATGAGCACCAGGTATCGTCCGGCGAGGCTGACGAATGTGGTCAGCGCTGCGCCCTTGGTGCCGCGTTCCTCCTTTTCGATTTGAACGATCAGCTCTTGTCCTTCGCGAATCACATCGCTGATGTTGATTCGGCCAGACAGTTCTGAAGGCTGTCGTTTGAAGTACTGATGGGCGATTTCTTTCAGCGGCAGGAAGCCGTGGCGGTCAGCCCCGAAGTTAACGAAGGCAGCCTCGAGGCTCGGCTCAACCCGTGTGACCTTGGCTTTGTAGATGTTTGCCTTTTGTTGCTCGTTGCTTCGTGTCTCAATGTCGAGGTCGTGAAGCCTTTGTCCGTCGACGATGGCGACCCGCAACTCCTCGCTGTGAGTCGCGTTGATCAACATTCTTTTCATGGATGGGTACATGTCTCTGCTCGGGCGCACAATGCGATGAGCGGAGCGCGGGACACAGCGATTCGAAGTAGAGTAAGGCGAGTACGGAGGCGCGCAAGGCGTCCGATCGGTATCCGCATTCCTCTCCGGCCAGGGGGTCGCTGGGGCGCTCAAGCACGGACTCGGTCGATGGCAACAACGGCCTCACCCACGCGGTGGATAAACCGGTGGTGGAATCGGCGAGTCTTTCCGAGCTGAGTGCGGTCACCCTTGGGGCCCGATGAAACTGGATTCGTAGCGGCCCTCCGCCCTTCTGTCTGCGTTGCAAATGAGTAAGGCAACGGGGGAGCCGGCTGTGTCCATCGCCCGCTCACTGCGGCGCGGATGGTTTGAAATTCTGTTCAGGCAGCCGGTGCGGGTCCGCACAGGTGATGGCGGCACCCACCAACGAGACAAGTGCGACGAACCGATCAAACCTTCTGTATACTGACTGATCTGAGCGCACCGATACCGATTGCGCTACGGGCCCACGGCACTCCAACGGTGACAAGCACCTGCGGTCCCTCAATCGCGTCTCTATCTACAAGTACAAGGCGGGACGGACCTGGTCGAACTGGTCAGCCGTCGCCGCGGCGCCTGAACATGAAACTATAACATCCTTGCTTTGTGGGTTCAATTGATTTCGGGGCGACATGAGAGGTACTGCATTGGCCGACTCGGTCAGCCAGGCGCGCACTGCGAAGGTGCGTGAGGACGACGCCGGGCAACGGATCGACAACTACCTAATGCGGGTGCTGCACGGAGTGCCGCGCGGGCGCGTCTATTCGATGCTGCGACGCGGAGAGGTTCGCATCAACGGTGGGCGCGCCAAACCCCATCGCCGCTTGGTGGTTGGCGATCAAGTCCGTATTCCGCCGGTCCGTGGGGCCGACGCAGCCCCGTCAGTGTCGGCCTCCAAGCGCGCGCGATCCGAAGTTGAAGCTAGCATTTGGTACGAGGACGACCACATTTTGGTGCTGGATAAACCTGCGGGAATGGCCGTGCACGGGGGCAGTGGAATTGGCCTAGGGTTGATCGAAGTCTTGCGTGGCTGTCGCCCGGCCGTTGCTCGGCTGGAATTGGTGCACCGCCTGGACCGAGACACCTCCGGAGTGCTCTTGGTTGCCAAGCGCAGGTCTGCCTTGGTGGAGCTGCACGGGCAGTTGCGCGCCGCGGCGATGTCGAAACAGTATCTGGCATTGGTGGCTGGGCGCTGGCCGACATCACTGCGGGCCGTCGAGCTGCCGCTTGAGGTCAACGAGCGGTATGGGAGCGAACGCATCGTTCGGGTCAAGGCTGGCGGAAAAGTCTCGCGCACCCATTTCTCCGTGGTGCAACGCTACGAGCGCACCACCTTGGTGCGCGCTGAGCCCGTCACAGGGCGCACCCACCAGATTCGAGTTCACGCGGCCCACTTTGGCCACCCGATTCTGGGTGATCCGAAATACGCGACGGCGCCACCTCCGATCGAACTGAAGCGCATGTTTCTGCATGCAAGCCGTTTGGGGTTCCATCACCCAGCCACTCAGCAGTGGATGGAATTTGAGGTGCCTCTCCCGGGTGCGCTGGCTGGCGTGCTCGATGCGCAGGCGGCTGATGCCAGGGCTCCAGAGGCGCCATGACTGCTCGGCGCATCGTGATTTTCGACTGGGACGGAACTCTGGCGGACTCGTTGGGGCGCATCCACGGCGCCATGGGACGGGCGGCTGAGTCGGAAGGGCTTCCCTGTCCTTCGGTTGCAGCGGTCAACGAAGTCGTTGGGCTCAGCATCCGCGAAGCGCTCGCTCTCCTGCACCCAGGGGTTGGGCCGGGTGCGGTTGAGCGTTTGCGCATTGCGTACGGTGACGCGTTCCGCGCCCTCGATGCCGAGCCTGTGCCGTTGTTTCCCGGGATTTCGGAGCTTCTCGCGGCGCTGGGTGACATCGGAGTGGCGATGGCAGTCGCCACGGGGAAGAGCCGTGCGGGTCTGCGGCGCAGCCTGGACCAAACGGCGCTGGAGACTCGATTCGAAGCGGTGCGGTGTGGTGACGAGTGTCGTTCCAAGCCGCACCCGCAGATGGTCGAGGAGTTGCTCGCGGCGATGGGAGCGGTGCCTGAGGATGCAGTTCTGGTGGGTGACAGCACGCACGACATGGCCATGGCTGCAGCTGCTGGAGTCGCAGCCATCGGGGTAAGCTATGGGGCCTGCACAGCGCAACGGCTCAGCGCCTTCAAGCCCATCGTGGTGGTGAACGATGCCGATGCGCTTGGTCACGCAATCGCTTGCTGGGTCAACCGGTAGATTGCCTTTGGCAGCCAGAGGACAAGTGGAGGTACGAGAATGGCCGACGATCGATGGCGCGAGGCGCCACCCGCTGAAGGCGCTGCGGATGATGGGCGCGCATGGCGACTGATCGAGAAACTGGTGTTGGCCAGTCAGAGCGAACAGCGCAAGGCGCGCCGCTGGGGCATTTTTTTTAAGCTGCTGACATTCGGCTATCTCTTCGCGTTGCTCGTTCTTTTTGGGGCTGGCTTGCGAGAAGCCGGTCCATTGAACCCCGCTGCGGAGCACACTGCGCTGATTGAGGTGGACGGCGTCATTGCGCATGGCGAGGCTGCAAGTGCCGATCGGGTGGTTGAGGCTCTGCGACAGGCGTTCGATAGCGAGCGCGCAGTCGGGATTTTGCTCCGCATCAACAGCCCGGGCGGCAGCCCTGTGCAGGCGGGGTACATTTACGACGAATTAATGCGACTGAAGGGCCTCCACCCGGAGCGACCTGTATATGCGGTCATCGGTGACATTGGCGCTTCCGGGGCCTACTACATCGCTGCGGCAGCGGATGCGATTTACGCCGATAAGGCAAGTCTTGTTGGGTCGATCGGGGTGATTTCGTCCAGTTTCGGCTTTGTGGAGGCAATGCGGGATGTGGGTGTGGAGCGCCGGTTGTATACCTCCGGCGAACACAAGGCCTTCCTTGATCCGTTTTCCGAAGTTGACGTAGAGGGTGCCGCGCATTGGCAGTCGGTTTTGGAGCACACCCACCTACAATTCATCGACGCAGTTCGCCGTGGCCGCCGTGGACGGCTCAAAGACAGCGAGGACGCGCAGCTGTTCAGTGGGCTCATCTGGAACGGTGAGCAGGCGTTGGAGCTGGGCCTCGTCGATGGGCTGGCGAGCCCGGGTGCGGTTGCGCGGGATGTCGTTGGAGAGGAAGAGGTGGTGGACTACACCGTTCGGCCAGCGCCGTTCGAACGTTGGGTATTGGGCCTTGCAGCGCAGATCAAAGCATCGGTCTCACCCCCGGGTGGACCGAACATGCAGCTGCGCTGATTTGACCTGGCGCTTGGCGCATTGAAAAGTTTTGACAGCCTTTGCTGGTTGCAGGCAGAATTGCGCGCTTATGTCCGTTGGGCAGGTTCCAGTCCAGGTCGATCCGTTTAGGTTGGTGCGACAAGGCCGACGCATTTGTGGCCTGGTGCCGTCCGACCGGTTCGAACGCGTGCGGGCTGCAGCGCGGTTTTGCTCCCCCGAATTTGAACTCGAGCTGGCGGGTAACACGGACGAAAGCGGCCAACCGCTGTTGACCGGGTGGGTGCGGGGCGACTTGGAGTTGCGCTGCGAGCGTTGCGGTGAAGGCATGCGGTTTGAGTTCGACGTGCCTTTGCTGCTCGCTCTGGTGGGCGACGATGCCACCGCAGCTGCCGTGGCATCACGCTACGATCCGGTGTTGGTCACTGAAGACCAGATGGCGCTTGTGGACCTGATTGAAGACGAGGTGTTGCTCGCGCTTCCTTTGGTGGCCCGGCATGCGGAGGGGCAGTGCCATGGGGCCGAAGCCTATTCTGCGGGGCCTGAGTCCAGCCCGCAAACCCAGCGACCATTTGCGAACCTTGCTGATTTGCTCGGCGAGCAGTCGCGCCGATCGAAAAACACTGGGGGCGACCCCAGCAATTAGTGCCCCGGGCCGCCAGCCGAAGGCTGCAGTCAGGGTGGAATTCATCTTTGATTGGGAGTTCAGTGCCATGGCTGTACAACAAAATCGAGGCACGCGCTCGAAGCGTGGCATGCGCCGGGCGCACGATGCCCTTGGCGGCCCCGCGCTGTCCATTGAGCCAACGACCGGTGAGTTGCACCGTCGCCATCACGTGTCCGCTGACGGCTATTACCGCGGGCGCAAGGTCGTCGCCGATAAGGATGACGAATAGTCCCCGTTTGACCCCGTGACCGCGACTCGGGTCGTCGCTGTGGACGCCATGGGCGGAGACCATGGCGTGTCCGTCACGGTGCCGGCCTCGCTGCAAGCGCTCCAACGCGATCCGACGCTTGAGGTCCTGTTGGTGGGACAGACTGCTGTCCTGCGTCCTGCGGTCACCGTCGCCCCATCCGAGTTGCAGTCACGTCTTCGCCTGGTCGAAGCCCCCGACGTGGTGGGCATGGGAGAGCGGCCATCCAGTGTGCTGCGTGCACGGCGCCGCAGCTCCTTGTGGTTGGCCCTAGAGGCCGTGCAGCAGGGCCAGGCACAGGCGTGCGTCAGCGCTGGCAATACGGGGGCCATCATGGCGCTCGGCCGGCACCTGCTGAAAACCTTTGCGGGGGTCGACCGCCCGGCCATTGTCACCCAGCTTCCCACGTCTTCTGGCCACTGCCAGATCCTTGATCTCGGGGCCAATGTGGACCTCACTTCGGACCACCTCTACCAGTTCGCAGTCATGGGCTCAGTGCTGGCCAGTGCGGTGGGGGGGGTGCAGTCCCCCACCGTGGGGCTGCTCAATATCGGTGAGGAAGCCATCAAAGGGCGCGAGCAAATCCAGGTAGCTGCTGAGCTGATGGCCCGCAGCGACTGGCTCAACTACGTTGGATACATTGAGGGCGATGGAATCTGGAGCGGCGCTGCCGACGTCGTGGTCTGTGATGGGTTCACCGGCAACGTCGCTTTGAAGGCGAGCGAAGGGCTGGCCAAATTGATTGACGAAAGGGTCGCGCTGGCGTTCAGCGCGAACTGGCGTGGTCGCGCGCTTGGTCTGCTTGCCCGGCCCGTACTGCAGTCGTTGCGTTCCCAGATCGACCCAGGTCGGTATAATGGCGCGTCTTTTTTGGGACTGCAGGGCATTGTGGTGAAGAGCCACGGCGCTTCCGGAGTGGATGCGTTCGCCCATGCAGTGAAAACCGCCGCAAAAGAAATCGAACAGAACGTGGCGGCGAGGATCAACGAGCGGCTTGAGGCGTTGCTGGTCTGATTCGGCAGGGTGCGCCGCAGGCGGCGTCCAACAACAGCTTCCGCGTCCACTCCCACCCATTGCTTTCATAGGGGTTACTCCATGCCTGGCCAACTCGCTTTCGTTTTCCCGGGGCAGGGGTCCCAGCATGTCGGCATGCTGCAGGAGCTTTGCAACGATGAAGATGGTGTGGTGCGCGATACCTTTGCCGAGGCAGCCGATGCGCTTGGGGAAGACCTCTGGCCTTTAATTGCCGAAGGTCCGGAAGCTGAACTCGGTCGCACCGAAAATACGCAGCCCGCATTGCTTGCCGCGAGCGTGGCGTTGTGGAGGGTTTGGGGTGGCGAAGGCGGGCGGCAGCCCGACTGGCTGGCTGGACACAGTCTAGGCGAATACTCTGCGCTGGTTGCCGCAAAAGCCCTGGCGTTTGATGACGCAATTCGCCTGGTTCGGGCCAGGGGGCAATTGATGCAAGAGGCGGTTCCGGCTGGTGAAGGTTTGATGGCCGCAATCCTCGGATTGGACGACGAGGTCGTGGAACGGGTGTGTGACGCGGCGGCGCAGGGACAAGTTGTGCAGGCAGCCAACTACAACGCTCCGGGCCAGGTTGTGATTGCCGGGAGCCGAGCAGCCGTGGAGCGAGCGGTCGAAGGTGCAAAGGCCGCAGGGGCCAAACGGGCACTGCCGCTTGCGGTCAGCGCCCCCTCCCACTGTTTGTTGATGCGCGGGGCCGCTGAGCGCTTGAAGTCGCTGCTTGTCGATTTGAACATTCAGCCGCCGCAGATTCCCGTGATCCACAATGTGGACGCAAGCGTGGTCTCTGATTCCGAGGGCATTCGGCAGCGTCTGGTGGACCAGTTGTTTCAACCAGTACAGTGGACCGCTTCGGTCCGACGACTGGCTGCAGAGGGGGTGTCCCATCAGATTGAGTGTGGCCCTGGAAAAGTGTTGACGGGGCTCGTGAAACGCATCGACAAGGCCATAGTTGCCTCTGCGATCAACGACCGCGAATCGATTGAGGCGGCCAAGCGGGCCACCGCCTGAGGGTCGGCGTCACTGACGGAGAAACAACCCATGCAGTTGGAAGGAAAAGTCGCCCTGGTGACCGGGGCAAGCCGCGGAATTGGCCAGGCCATCGCCGAGCAGCTCAGCACAGCGGGTGCGCGGGTCGTGGGTACCGCAACCACAGCGCAAGGGGCCGAATCCGTTGCCAAGCGTCTTGCCGAGCGTGGTGGCACCGGAATGGTGTTGAACGTCGCCAGCGGAGAATCGGTTGCGCAGGTGGTCGAAGCCGTGCAGTCGGACTTTGGGCCCGTTGCAATCCTTGTCAACAACGCTGGGATTACCCGCGACAACTTGCTGATGCGGATGAAGCCCGATGACTGGGATGCAGTCATCGACACCAACCTCACTTCTTTGTACCGAATGACCAAGGCCTGTTTGCGTGCGATGAGCAAAGCCCGCTGGGGGCGTGTGGTGAACATTGGTTCGGTCGTCGGTGCAATGGGCAATGCCGGTCAAACCAACTACGCTGCGGCCAAAGCTGGGCTCGGTGGCTTCACTCGCGCATTGGCGCGCGAGGTCGGTGGGCGGGGTGTGACCGTTAACGCAGTGGCCCCCGGATTCATCGAGACCGACATGACGCGAGCACTGGACGAGGGCCAACGAGAGCAGATGCTGGCTCAAATTCCTGCGGGTCGCTTCGGTCAACCCGCTGAAATTGCCGCCGTGGTCGCGTTTTTGTGCTCACCTGATGGCGGGTACGTCAATGGCGAGACTTTGCATGTCAATGGCGGAATGTATATGGCTTAGCCCCGAAAACTTGGGCTACAATGCCGCCCCTGAAGTTGGGTGTGCATGGTTTCTGCGTATTCAATGAGTCTGAGCGTCCTTCATTTGGTTGGCCGTTCACCTTCACCCAGCCTGCCCTATCGGCGGAATTTCACTTAATTTCTGGAGACACACAGCACGATGAGCAGCATCGAAGAGCGCGTAAAAAAGATCATTTGCGAGCAACTGGGCGTAAAGGAGGAAGAAGTCGTGAACCAGGCTTCCTTCGTCGAGGACCTGGGAGCAGACTCGCTCGATACAGTCGAGTTGGTGATGGCGCTTGAGGACGAATTTGAAACCGAAATTCCCGATGAAGACGCCGAGAACATCACCACTGTTCAAGAAGCAATCGACTACGTGGTAAACCACCAAGGTTGATCCCCCCAATTGGGGTCAACCCAGAGCAAAGAGCAAAAAGCCGTATTGAACTCAACTCATACGGCTTTTTGTTTTTCTACCGATAGAACAGGAGGCTGCCCGTGTCCAAACGTCGAGTGGTTGTAACTGGATTGGGGATGGTGACCCCGGTGGGGAACACCGTATCCACAACTTGGGAGGCCATCGTCAACGGGCAGTCCGGGGTGGGTCCGATCGAGACCTTCGACACGGAAGCCTTCGCGACCCGGTTTGGTGGGGCGGTCAAAGACCTGGTCGTGGATGACTACTTTCCGGCCAAAGAAGCCCGCAAGATGGACGTGTTCATCCAATACGGCATGGTGGCTGCCATCCAAGCCATCCGTGACGCAGGGCTGGAAGCGCAGGGCCCACGGGACCTGGATCGCGCCGGGGTAGCGATCGGTTCAGGAATCGGTGGTTTGCAAACCATTGAGTTGAACCGTGACATCGTTCGGGATAAAGGCCCGCGGCGCATCTCTCCTTTCTTCATTCCTGCAGCCATCATCAATATGGTTTCTGGGAATGTTTCGATTCGCTACGGGTACCGTGGACCCAACATTGCGGTCTCCACCGCCTGCACCACGGGCACACACAACATTGGGCTGGCCGCGCGCATGATTCAGTACGGCGACGCCGACCTGATGGTGGTGGGCGGGGCCGAGATGGCCACCACGCCTGGAGGGCTTGGAGGGTTTTCTGCAGCCAAAGCGCTGTCGACCCGCAACGATGCCCCCGCTGCGGCAAGCCGGCCTTGGGACCGCGACCGAGACGGGTTTGTCCTCAGTGATGGCGCCGGCGTATTGGTGATTGAAGCGCTTGAGCACGCGAAGGCGCGTGGAGCAAACATTTACGCCGAGTTGACCGGCTTTGGGATGAGCGCCGACGCACACCACATGACGTCGCCGCCGGAAGCCGGTGACGGGGCAGCGGCAGCCATGCGCAACGCCCTGCGCGATGCGCAGATTGATCCGGCCAACATTCAGTATGTCAACGCGCATGGGACATCGACCCCTCTGGGGGATGTGGCTGAGTCGCGTGCCATTGAGGCAGTGTTCGGGCCGGCAGCCAAGCAGGTTGCAGTAAGTTCCACAAAGTCCATGATTGGGCACCTCCTTGGGGCCGCGGGCGCGGTGGAAGCTGTGTTCTCGGTGCTTGCGATCAGAGACCAGGTGGCGCCGCCGACCATCAACCTCGACAACCCAGACCCCGCCTGCGGGCTTGACTACGTCCCCCACGAGGCGCGGTCGATGGAAATTCAGAGTGCGCTCTCGAACTCGTTTGGGTTTGGCGGCACCAACGGCTCGTTGCTCTTTACCGCGTTCCGCTGAGGGCGATGCGGGCTGAACTGCTGAGCGGCAACGCTGCGCTGGTCAACGGTGAGATCGCCAGCAGCTTGTCTTTTCGCGATCGCGGTTTGGCCTACGGCGATGGGGTCTTTGAAACCATTCGCTACCAAGGCACGCGGGCACCCTTGATCGGTTTCCACCTGGATCGCCTCGCAACTGGATTGGCCCGGCTGGGATTTCCTGAAGCGACGGTTCCGGTTGTTGCCAACGATGTGCAGCGGTTGGCCGGTGATCTGCTTCCCGACGACCAGGTCGTTCTGAAAGTCCAAGTCACCCGAGGGGCCGGTGCGCGAGGGTATGCCTGGACCACCCAATCCTCACCGACGCGGATCCTTTCGCTGTCCCTTGCGCCTGAACTCGCAGCTGGGACGCGGCTGTTGGCTGTGCGACGCTGTCGGCAGCAACTGGCGCTCCAGCCGGCCCTCGCTGGCATCAAGCACCTCAATCGCTTGGAGCAAGTGCTCGCCCGCGGTGAATGGCAAGATGAGGACATCGATGAGGGCATCCTGCTGGATACGCATGGCTGTGTGGTCGAGGCTGTAGCCAGTAACCTGTTTTGGCTCGCCGGGGGCACCGTGTATACGCCGGATTTGTCAGCGGCCGGTGTGGCTGGGGTGATGCGCCGCTTTGTCATGGAGCACTTGGGCGCAGCGTCCATCGAGGTCTGCGAGGTGCGGGTTGGCTGGGAGGCACTGCAGGCGGCCGAGGCCATTTGGTTGACCAATGCGGTGCGCGGCGTGCAGCCCGTCGGGCGCCTGTACGATGACAGTGGTACGCTTTGCTGGAAGGGCGGGGCACACCCTCGGGTGATGCAGTTGGTAGAGCAGGTTCAGTCGGTGTACAGGGCATGAGGCGGAGGCTGTCCGCACTGGTCCTGATGTTGTTGCTCGTGGGTGTGTGTTGCGCAGTGGCGTTTGGTGCCTGGGCCACTCAGGTTTTGCCCAAGTGGCAGTTTCAGCGGCCGGGGGTCCTGGAAGTCCAGACTGGCGATTCCCTGGCCGCAGTCGCGATGCGTCTTGCAGCAGACCACGGCCTAGATCACGCGCTCTACTTGCGTGGGCTGGCGTTGCTGCGTGGCGTCAGCCGTAAGATACAGGCGGGTGAATACCGAATCGAACAGGGCCTCTCCCTGGATCAACTGCTGGACCGGATGGTGCGCGGTGCAGTGGTTCAGTACCCAATCACGCTGGTTGAAGGGTGGACGTTTGCGCAGGCCGTTGCCAGGGTGCAGGCGCACCCCAAAGTCACCGCAGATGCCCTCGGCTGGTCAACGCAAGATTGGGTGCGTGCGCTGGACATCCAGGCCGACCACCCGGAAGGCTGGCTGTTCCCGGACACCTACCACCTCGCCAAGGGGACGCCCGACTGGGTTGTCCTTAAACGCGCGACCGAGCGCATGCAAGCGATATTGGCACAAGAATGGGACGCCCGACGAAAAAACTTACCGCTGTCGAGCCCTTATGAAGCCCTGATCCTTGCATCCATCATCGAAAAGGAAACCGCAGTTGCCGCCGAACGGCAGCAGATCGCCGGTGTGTTCGTGCGGCGCTTGCAGCGTGGTATGCGCTTGCAGACCGATCCCACGGTCATTTATGGCCTTGGTGCAGAGTTCGATGGGGACCTGAGGTGGCGTGACCTGCGCACTGATGGCCCATACAACACCTACCTGCGCAGTGGGCTCCCTCCGACTCCGATCGCACTGCCCGGGCGCGAGTCGGTGCACGCCGCGCTGCATCCGGGCGATGGCGATGCCCTGTATTTCGTTGCGCGGGGCGACGGTACGCATGAATTCAATGCCACCTATGCAGCCCACGAAGAGGCCGTGAAGCACCACCAACTGGGTCAACCTCGAGGAACCGGAGGCAGCAAGTGACGGCGCCAGGGCGATTGATCACCGTGGAGGGGACGGAAGGTGCAGGCAAGAGCACCAGCATCCAGGCACTTGCGGCCCATCTTCGCACGCGGGGCATCCGACTGGAGGTGACCCGGGAACCGGGGGGCACGCCACTCGCGGAAGACATCCGCAGCCTATTGCTCGCACCGAGAACCGAGTGCGTGGCACGGCAGACGGAGTTGCTGCTGATCTTTGCCGCGCGGGCGCAGCACCTGAGCGAGCGCATCCGCCCGGCCCTGGACTCGGGTACCTGGGTGCTCTGCGATCGGTTCACCGACGCCACCTTTGCCTACCAAGGCGGGGGGCGCTGCATGGACTGGGAAGAAATCGCGGGACTGGAGCGCCAAGTCCAGCAGGGCCTGCAACCGGACTTGACGCTGCTGTTGGACCTGCCTGTCGGGCTGGGCCTTGAGCGGGCCCGGCAGCGGGGCGCCTCCGATCGCTTTGAGGCTGAGCGGGCAGAGTTCTTTGAGCGTGTGCGGGCCGCGTACCTGCGCCGCGCTGCGCAGTCCAATGGCCGGATGGTTCGAATCGACGCGAGCCAGCCCGAGCCCGAGGTGGCGCGCGCGCTGATCACGCAACTGGACGAAGCAATCCGGCGCTGGGCAGGTGCCCGCAGTGCAGACTGAAGTCCCCTTCGACTGGCAGCGTGCCCGCTGGTCGCAGCTTGTCACCGCCATCGACCGCGATCGACTGCCCCACGCACTGCTGTTCGCCGGCCCTGCCGGGGTGGGAAAACAGTTGATGGCCGAAGCCTTGGTGCGGCTGCTGTTGTGCCGCGATCCGGTGGAAGGGCAGGCATGTCATCAGTGCAAAGGGTGTCGGCTTGCTGAATCGAAGGCCCACCCAGATGTCCGTTTTCTCAGCCCGGAACAAGCTGGCGGGGCGATTCGTGTTGAGCAAGTTCGCGAACTGACCGAGTTTCTGCAAGGCTCGGCGCAGTTGGCCGGCCGCAAGGCGGCGGTCGTTTCACCAGCGGACGCGCTCAACACCAATGCTGCCAACGCGTTGCTAAAGTGCATTGAAGAACCGGCGCCGGAGCGCTGGGTAATCCTTGTCTCGGCACGTGTGGGCGCATTGCCTCTGACCATACTCAGTCGCTGCCAGCGTGTCATGGTGACGCCACCATCTGCCGAGCAGGCGCGGGCCTTCGTGCGGGCTGAAGTGCAAGCGGGAGATGACCTGGACCTTGCGCTTGAACTCGGTGACGCGCCGCTCCATGTCCTCGAGCTGATTCAGAGCGGGCGCATCGGCCACTACCGCGCCTGGCGCAAGGTGCTCGCCCGTTGCGCCATTGGGCAGGCCGATCCCCTAGAGGTCGCGGCATTTGAGCCTGCAGTCCCGCTCGTCGATCTTGTGGCCTGGTGGTTGAGGCTCAATTCCGCTGCCGTGCGTGCCGCTGTACGTGCAGACTCGCAGACCCGAGGGATATCCAGGCGACCGCTCGGGGATCCCCGCGTCCTTCTCGAGCACCGGGACGCGCTTGAGGCTGCTCACCGCTGGCTCACCCGCCATGGGCGACCCAATCGCAGCATGCTGCTGCACAAATTGGCGCTGCACTGGCGGGAGGCCTTCGCGTCAACCGCTTAGGCCAGACCTGCTACACTCAGCCGGTAGGGAGCTGGCTCGTTCCAGGTTGTTCATTCGACGGATTATTCCACAGGACTGCGCACCCATGAGACCTCGCCACGGCGCGGGACACGGCATTTTGTCGCTCACCATCAAAGACAAAGCAGTGCTGTTCGCCGCCTACATGCCTTTCGTTAAAAACGGGGGGTTGTTCATTCCGACCACCAAAACCTACCGCCTTAACGACGAGGTGTTCATGCTTCTGAACCTTATGGAAGAGCCGGAAAAAATCCCGGTTGCAGGAAAAGTCGTATGGGTCACGCCGGCGGGTGCCCAGGGCAACCGGGCCGCGGGAATTGGCGTGCAGTTCAGTGCCCAAGACGATACGGCTCGACGCAAGATCGAAACCTACCTTGCAGGCTCGCTGGATTCAGACCGCCCCAACCACACCATGTAGTCCGTTGGATCGAAGCGTTTCGGCCTTGTTGATCGACTCCCATTGTCACCTGCACCGCCTTGCGGGAGCGGGCAATCCCGATGCCTTAGAGGCCTATGTGGCACGCGCCTTGGCGGCTGGGGTGGCCGGGATGCTCGGGGTGGCGGTGGACCTGTCGGACGTGCCGGAGTTGCTTCGAATCGCTGCTTCCTACCCCGGCCACGTCTGGGTTAGCGCGGGATGCCATCCAGTGGACGTGGTGGAACGTGGGGCGGTTTCGTACGATAAACTGCTCAGTTGGGCCGCGTTGCCCGAGGTCGTGGCCGTCGGTGAAACTGGCCTCGACTTCCACCACGCCCCGCAACACCCGCAACTGCAGCGGGACGCGTTTCGCGCTCATCTCCGAGAGCGCACAGCGCA
>OBIC01000164.1_pt1 | contig 27565 bp, 17 predicted proteins | sample 1519831 | NCBI WGS metagenome assembly OBIC01 (sample SAMN03019805, study PRJEB22545) | beach sand metagenome | biome: beach; feature: sea beach; material: beach sand | place: USA: Municipal Pensacola Beach, FL | collected 2010-10-20 | depth 40-45 cm m
ACAATATTTTGAACGTAATTATTCTGTTCAGGTAAATTCTAAATCACATAAAACAGATCTTATGCAAGTCATCAATATTCGACTCAAAAAAGACGAAACAATGTCAATTAAAGTACAAATATTACAAGAAGTTCCAGTATTCATATTGATGAGAGCTTTAGGCATTGAGACTGATGCAGACATTATTAAATACTGTGTATATGATGAAAAGGATCTTGATATGATTAATTTGATCAGAATATCACTAGAAAATTCTAAACATGAAAAAGATAATATTAAAATTATTACTAAAGACGATGCGATAAATTATTTAATAAGCAAAATTAAAGTCACTAAAAAATATAGTGAAACCGATAAAGATATTAGACAAAAAGAAAAAAGAATGCATCTCATTCAACTATTAAGAGAAAACTTTTTGCCACATATTAATGGAACTTTAACTGATAAGGCGTTTTATCTTGGTTATATGATTAATAGACTGCTTCAATGTAAACTTGGTCGTATTCCTAAAGATAATCGTGATTCTTATATTAACAAAAGGATTGATTTACCTGGACAAAAGATATTTGAATTGTTCAAACAATTTTATAAGAAAATGCTAAATGAATGCAATAAATTTTTCAAAAAGAGAAATCCAGATGATAATAATCCATTGAATATAATTAATCAGATAAAACCTAATATTATTGAACAAGGTCTTAAAACTGCATTACTAACAGGCGCATTTGGTAAACAAAAAGGTGTTGCTCAAATGGTTCCTCGTTTAACATATATTCAAACGCTAGCATCTTTGAGAAGAGTTGTATCTCCAACTATGGATGCCTCAACCAATAAATTAACATCACCCAGACACTTGCATCCAACTGTTATAAGTGACATTTGTTTCATTGAGACAAGTGAAGGACCAAAAGTAGGTTTAGTGAAGAATTTATCACTTATTGGTAATATTACTGTGGTTCGAATTTCTCAACTAGATGTTTTAAGAAGTATTATTATTGATAAAGTTATGAATATTCAAGATATACCTATTAATGAAATTGGGAAGTACACAAGAGTTTTACTTAATGGAGAAATTATTGGATTAACAAAATCACCTAGACAATTATATAATGAGCTCAAAGAAATGAAATATAATGGTTCAATTGATAGATTTACAGGTATTGCTCATGATATCAGATCTGAGATTGAATGCAAAGATTTGAGAATTAACTGTGACACTGGAAGATTGTGTCATCCCACTATTAGGGTTGAAAATAATGAGATCTTATTATCTAAAGACATGATAGACTTGATCAGTATGGATGATAAGGAGACAGCTACAAAGATCACATCATTTAATCAATTTATGTTGAAATTTCCTGGTGTTATTGAATTTATTGATAATGATGAAAAATATAATGCAATGTTGGCCATGTTACCATCAGATGTGGAAGAAATGAGAATTAGAATGACAGAATCTGTTAAAATGGTTGAAAAATTAACTGATGAAGATTTTAAGAATATCGCCAATAGGTATGATAATTTAACATATACTAAATATACTCATTGTGAAATTCATCCATCTCTTCTAATTGGTGTTGTGGTTGCCAATTCACCATTCTTACAATGTAATCAGGCACCTAGAAATATTTTCCAATATTCTCAGGCCCGACAGGCTATGGGTATTTATGCCACAAATTGGAGAGACAGAATTGATATTGCCTATGTACTTTATCATACACAAAGACCGCTTATCACAACCAGATTAATGAAATATGTCAATTCAGACAGATTACCTGCAGGAGAAAATTGTATTGTGGCAATTGCTTGTTATGGTGGTTATAATATGGAAGATTCTAACTTTATGAGTCGTGATGCTGTTGATGCTGGATTATTCCGTTCAACATCTCTAAAATATTACAAAACCACTATACAAAAGAATCAAGCAACATCACAAGATGATATTTTCACTAAACCTGATCGTTCACAGGTTGCAGGAATGAGACATGGAACATATGACAAACTTAATGAGTTTGGTTATGCTCCAGAAGAAACTGTGCTTGAGAATGGTGATATTTTAATCGGAAAGATCTCTCCAATCCAACCTGTTGGAACTAGTAACAAGATATTCAAAGATAGTAGTGAATATTACAAATCCAATATACCTGGTGTTGTTGATAAAGTCTATACGAATATTATCAATAATGAGGGTTATGAAATGAGAAAAGTTCGAGTTAGAAGTGAACGAGTACCAATTGTTGGAGATAAATTTTGCATTACTGAATCTGCTGATGTACTAACTACAGAAGGATGGGTGAATATTACCAATATTACAAAAAAACATAAAATTGCTACATTGGTAGATGATAAATATTTAGAATATGTTAATCCAATAGATGTATATTCTTGGAATTATAAAGGGAAAATGTATAAATTAAGATCACAACAGGTTGATTTAGATTGTACTATAGATCATGAACTTTATATTAAACCAAGATCATTGGATAAATTTAAACTTACACCAGCATCAGATGTATTTGGTAAAAGAGTTAGATTTAAGAAATGGGTAGAGAATAATAATCAAGATGTAAGTATGATTAATATAAGTAAAACAAGACAGGTTAAAATGGATGATTTATTGGACTTATTAGGAATATTTATATCAGATGGATGTGTAACATCAAATGAACTACATATTGCTGGGGAAAAGGAAAGGAAAATAAATCATATTTATGACATATGTCGTAAATTAAATATTAAGGTATATTCAGATAAAATTAAAGATAGTCATCTTAATAATTTAGGTATGGGGGCAAGACATATAGTCAGAGATAAAGATTTTGTTAAATTTTTCAAAGACTATAGTACTGGCGCTCTGAATAAATTTTTACCTGATTTTGTTTGGAACATCAGTCAAAGACAATCCAGAATATTATTAGAAAGTTTGATTTCTGGCGATGGATCTCATAATAAACAAGGATCGGTGAATTATTATACTTCATCTAAAAGATTGGCAGATGATGTAATGAGATTAGCGATACATTGTGGATGGAGTGGTTCAATAAAAAAAATAAGATCAAAAGGATCTTCATATGAAATAACAAGTGTACATACTGGTAGAATAAGTAAGGGAATTATTAATGCAGATACATTATCAGTGAGAATTGTTAAATCTAAAAATGAACCTCAAATTAATCATGGTCATACACATGAACAAAATGGTCAATCAGAAGAAATATATAATTTTAATGGACCTGTTTATTGTTTAGAAGTACCATCTCATGTATTTATGATCAGACAAAATAATAAAAATGTATTAATAGGTAATTGTTCGCGCCATGGACAAAAAGGAACAAACGGTATTCAATTAACTGCTTCTGATATGATGTTTTCGGCCAATGGATTAAGACCAGATATTATTCTTAATACCAATGCCTTCCCTAAACGTATGACAACAGGTCAGCTTGTTGAATGTCTTGTGGGGAAAGTGGCGGCTTTGGAAGGTCAAGAAATAGATGCAACTGCATTTAATGAATTTGATATTGATGATATCAAAGAAAGACTCAAATCATACGGTTATGAAGAAAATGGTTACGAATACATGTACAACGGAATGACTGGTCGGAAAATGAAAAATATGATTTTTATTGGTCCAACTTACTACCAAAGATTGAAACACATGGTCGCAGATAAAATCCATTGTTTAACTATGGATCATGATGTTCTAACTTATAATGGGTGGAAAACATTTGACAAAATTACAATGGATGATAAAATAGCAACATTAAAAGATAATAAGCTAGTTTATGAAAAACCGATAAAATTATTATATTATCCAGACTTCAAAGGAAAATTATATAATATAAAAACTCAACAAATAGATTTAAGTGTAACAGATAATCACAGGATGTGGGTTGCAGAAAATGATACATATAATTTAATTGAAGCCCGTGATATATTTGGTAAATCGGTGTCATATAAAAAGAATGCTATTTGGCAAAGTGATAATTACATGGAAGATATTAATAATTTAACTAATTTTGAACATGGATTAGATGATAGAGTGTGGAAATTAAGCTCAATTAAAGGTAAGGTATTGCTTGAAAAAATTACAAATGGTGCCAACATTTATTGTACAGCTTCTTCTAAACTTGCAGATGATTTAATGAGATTATGTTTACATGTAGGATATTCTGCAAATATTAATAAAGACAATGATAAGTTAGTAGTTGAAATTAATAAAATGGATAATCATCCAATAGTTAACAAAGAAACGATTCAAATTGAAGAATTTGTTGATTATGAAGGTGCAGTATTCTGTTTACAAGTTCCATCAGAAGTCTTTTATGTTAGAAGAAATGGTAAATCAGTGTGGACAGGAAATTCGCGCGCATACGGACCACAAACTATATTAACAAGGCGAGAAAGTTGCCTTTGTATATGTTAAATCACATATACAAGTCATCTATAAATATTTAGATGGCGACATATTCAAATTGCGGGGATATCCATAATAAATCTAATACTAAATTGTGTTCCAAAAAAACATAATGGCCTTGATAAGAACAAGGAAGTAGTAAAAATTTAGAAGCTAGGACAATCCGCAGCCAAAATCCTGCTATTTAAGTAGGATAAGGTTCAGAGACTTGATGGATATGGGTCTATATAATATAGGCTTAAGGTAAAGTCCATTCCCATTTGAAAAAATGCTATGATGTAGTAATCATAGGGATTATGATCTTAGAATGAAATATCTAAGTGAATCTGGTATAAAAGAACCTCCAGAAGGCAGATCAAATGGTCTGAGTAGACATAAAAGTGTCTGCTAGTCGTTTTATGGACGGCGACATATCCAAATTGCTGGAACCTCCCGAAAGATGAAATTATTTAAAGACAATATTATTAAATATATATAATGAATAATGAAATATGGAAATCTGTCCATATTGATAAATTTAGCTCATTTTATCAAGTTTCAAATTTAGGAAATGTAATGGGGAAAATGAAAAAAAATTTAAAGCAACATATGAGATGTGGATACAAGGCAATCTACATGGAGAATTATGAAAACAAATGTTCAATGACTATTGCTGTGCATATCTTAGTTGCAAATGCATTCATTCCTAAATCATCAAATGATATTAAATATATAATAAATCATAAAGATGGTAATAAAATGAATAATCATTTTAATAATCTTGAATGGGTCACTTATAGTCAAAATGTTAACCATGCTATTGATATTGGACTTAAAAAATCTTACACTAGAAAAGTTAAAGTGTTTAAAGATGATAAGTTAGTCAAAATTTATGATTCAATAACTCAGGCATCTAAAGATTTAGGAGTTAGGGACAATCGTATATCACAAGTATGTAAGAAAAAACGTAAGACACACAAAGGTTACTATTTTGAATATGTTGATGAAAACCCAAATGAACACGACTCGTTTATTCTTCAAGATTATTTGAAAGTAAAAGATTTTCCTAATTATTATGTTTCAAAAGATGGGAAAATTTATAGTATGATTTCTAAGAAATTTATCAAAACTAGATATGATGGTAGTGGATATGAAAGAACAACCTTGTATAATAGGAAAATTAAAAAAGATGTATTAGTACACAGAATTGTAGCAGAGCTTTATATCCCAAATATTGAAAATAAACCGATTGTAAACCACAAAGATGGTAATAAAAAAAATAATAATTTTATGAATTTAGAATGGGTGGATGCATCAGAAAATATGAAACACTATAATAATCATCTAAAAACTTTATTACCAAATTAATTTAAAAAATTAATGGCTTTGGGGAAACTCAAAGAGATGGTAAAAAAATAAAGTAAAGGGACAATCAGCAGCCAAAATCCTATAAGGATAAGGTTCAGAGACTAAATGGATATGGGCAAAAATGTTTTGCTTAAGATATAGCCCAGTCCCACCTGTAAAGGTGTTATAATGTAGAATATTACGGTACCATAAATTACTTGTAATATGCAATATTATAAAGACAATGATTCTAAAAGGAAATGTTTAGATGAGTCTGGTGTAAACGCAAGAGAGGGTGGCCTTCGATTCGGTGAGATTGAATTATTTCCAGTCTCAGTAAACATAAAAGTGTTTGCTAGTCGAAGAATTCTTATCAGAATTGTCTCGCTACGCTTGGCGCTAAAGCGCAATAAAGTATAAAAACCTTATTTGCAAGCTTTGCTTGCCAAACGAAGTGAGACTTTCGAAGAAAGTTCGGCAACATATCCAAATTGCTGGAAAATCCTGTAGCTTTTATTACAAAGTTAATTTAGAAATAAATTAATGGACTTAGGGAAACTTGAGTAGACTGTGATAATATGAAAGATTAAAGGACAATCAGCATCCAAGCCTCTATTTTAATTTTAGAGGAAGGTTCAGAGACTAGATGGATATGGGCTGTTTTAAAAAATGGCTTAAGGTATAGTCCAAGCCCATCTGTGAAGATGTTATAGCCAAGTAATTCACTTTGTAAAAAAAGTATATATACAAAGCTATAATCGCGATATTGATTCAACAAAAAGTGTATCAAGCGAGGTATAACTGGGAACGTGATTCGCAAATTGCGCACGGGGCGGCCAAATTCCTCAAAGAGCGCCTCTTAGAAACGGCCGACTTATATACTTGTTATGTTTGTAACAGTTGTGGGTTGTTTGCTCAAAGAATGATTAGGAAGGACAACAAGCCATATCCCACTAAAAAGGATATTTATTACTGCCCGGCTTGCAGAAACTTTACTGATATCAGTAAAATTAGGATTCCTTATGCATTCAAATTGATGATTCAAGAGCTGTTGGCAATGAATATTTGCCCAAGAATTAGAACTAAAAAAGGGGCTCATGAATAAATGTGAAAAATTGAAAAATAAACAATCAATACTTTTTTTTATTTAAAATCAATCTATTAAATCTTCTTAGATTGAATAAATGTCGGAGTTAGGATCATTAAAAAAAGATTTAACCAGTGTTTGCAAACAACCTGGTGAATTTGATTATCTGAAAAATCTAATGAAAACAGGGAGTAGGAGAGAAGTTGAAGATTTTCTTAAAGTTATATCCTCACCAAGATATATTTCAGAAAGAATTTTAAAACATTATGATTCCAATACACTACAAGAAGAAACCATAATTATGAATTATAAACAAAATGATGAAAGAGACAGAGTTAGACTTGCTTGGACCTTGTTATATTTTTGGGGATACATCGATGAAATAAAATATCAAGAAACGGCATCAAAAAGTGATATCATTACACTTATTTTATCTGGTATTGGATCAGAAGATGCACAATTAACTATACTTGATTTATTAAAATGATATCTATCCTATTTTTATTTAAAAAGTTCTGGAACTATTAACAAACTTATTTTTCTTTCTTGGAGATTGTTCCATATAAAATTATTATATATATAAGTGAGATTATGTTTATTTTGTAAAAAAATAGATCTAAATATATTTTAAGTAATGGTTGACCGTGCCGAAATAACCAGGATAAATAATATGACCTTTCATGAATTGCGTAATGAATTGGCTTATTGTGGAAATAACAAAGTTAAAGAGGATTTAATTAGACACATCATGTATCAAAGATATAAGAAACATCTTGAAACTAAAAATAAAATGGAACAAATAAAGTTTCAAAAAAAACAAAAATATCTTGAAAAATTAAAGAGGCAACAAGAAAGAGAAATAAAAAAAAAATTATCTATGGAAAAGAAAAGAGAAAGAAAGGTCCATCAACAAGAAGAAAAAGAAGATGATAATCTTTCATTCGAGAGTTCTGATTTCCAAGAAACTAATAGAATTATTGTACCTTCAAATGGATTTGATGATTTTGAAACCAATGAAGTTTTTGATAAAAGAGATATAACTGAGTATGATCGTGACATTACAAACAATAATTTAGTTAATCGACTTAACAATGATATTGATATTAGAAATAGTAGAAATAGAAATAAAAGAGTACCGAATAAAATAGATTTTGTTCCACCATATGCAAATAATTCTGGAGATAATTATGCATCTTTTGACAGCATTTTAACATCATCAAAAAAAGATTTTAGTAATGTTAAATTAAAAAAAAAATAAATTAAACTACAATTCTATAACGTGCAGCATAGCCAGTTGTTTCTGATGGCTGGATGACTCTAACAATATCTCCTTTTTTTAAATTATAATATCTCGCCATAGGATCAGTTACAAATAATTTAGGTATGTTTCTTTTTTTACATTGAAACATTTCACAAAAATTTTTAAAATCATCTGTTTCCTTTTCAAGAAGTTCATAACGTGGTGCCAATACACTATCAATTAAATTTATCATTAATTCACTTTCAAGAAATAATTCTGTTTTAGGAAAGCTGCTTGTTACAAACTGCCCAGCCTTAGAATTAATATCTTTTACTACAACTATTTTAGGAACATTTTTATATTTAGTTAGAAATTCTGTAATTACTGATTGTTTACTTATTGATGTAATTTTAACGGAAAATATTCTAATAATCATTTTTGTATCATTGCCATCCCTATAATTAGGTAAGATGTCAAGTTGATAGGAATTATCTTCTGATGTTGCACTAGTTAATTTTTCTATATTTTCTTTTATTTTTTTATTATCAAGAAGATTTCTTTCTGTCAGCATTTTAACAATATTTGTCAAAACAGTTTTTCTTATATCATCACTATTTTTTTCTAATTGAAATAATTTTAATGAGTTCATAAATATACTATATTATATATATTTATGTATATTTCTTTAATTTTTCAAATTTTTTTTAATTTATTCTAACAAATCTCTTTCTAATATTCTTTGGTCCAGGGTTTAGATTTAATTCAACCTGAGATTCACTGTTTTGTAAACTATTCGGCAAACTATTTTCTGAATCACTTTCAATACCACCTCCTGAAAATCCTTCTAATTCTGGTAAATCAGATAAACTTTCACTTGAATCTGTTTGATTTTTCTGTGATTTCATAATTAGACTTAGCATATTGGGATCAGTTGATAATTCTTGTATAACATTAAATGAATTACCACTATTTAATTTGCTGTCAAGGGATTTTATAAATGAATTAATTGTACCTTCATCATTTGACTGTAATGCATCTGTATTAATATTTCCACCCCCACTATATTCAGAGAAAATTTGTGATGTTTCTGTAATGTCGTTATTCTTTTTTGATAACTGACTCAGTAAAAATTTGCTAAACATATCGTGAGTTTTATTTGAATCATGTGATGTTTCTTCATTAGATTGTAGAAGTTCTTGAATAATGTCAGAGTCTTTTGAATTAATATCTCCACCAGTTTGTTTCAATGACACATCAACAAGGTCTTTATATAATCCGAATAGTTTCAAGTCAGTCTTAACTTTGTTTCTAAGTTCATCATCTTGTATATTATCAACATCAAAATCATATTGCCTGTAGGTGTTCACTATATAAGCAACAGAAATAGGATCACGATCAATATAAATATTATTATTACTATCAGAAAAACAATATTTATTTGATTCACCTTCAATTATTAATTTTGTTAAGAGTGATTCAGGAAATTGATCAAGTGATTCTCCTTTTATCATAAATTTTCTGTCATCAGCATATAGTGTATAAAGTGTTTCTCTATAACTCATAATATATATACTTATATATGAAATACTTTTTTAAGTTGTTTTTAATATATAATATTATATTATGAAGATCTATATAATCTTAATAATTCTAATAATTGTTTTAATACTTTTATATTATGAACGAGTTGAATATTTTGAAAATGATAAAAAGAAAATTGATATTAGCCTTATAACGGATTTTTATAAAAATTTAACTGTAATCTCTTCAAAAAAAAGAACAATTGTAATCTATGACCAATATTATTTGACTAATATATTTGGATGTGATCAAGATTGTCAAGATATATTAAATATTATTGTTTTTTCGAGAGATGTTAATTTTATAAAATTAAAATGTAAAGGTAGTTTTAATATTGGATGTTATAGAACAGAGATTTTAAAGATGATTCAATTTTGTAAAATGATTAAAGAAAAAGATATTGTAATTATGTCAACTAAAGGATTTCCATTTAAAATATTTAGTAATGTTTACGATAAGATTGGTCAACAAGGAATTAAAACCATAAATGATCTTGGGGCACAAACAAAAATATTTAGAAGAGATGATAATTACTTACTAATCATATCTAAATTAAAAGATATTTATTATGAATTTATATCACCTGAACCAATTTATTTTCCATATTTTAGTGTAGTTGAAAAAAAGTGTAAAATAAATCCAGGAAATATAGCATATCCAAAAGATTATGTGATATTTAATGACAAATCTTATGGTATTGACAAAGTCTTAAAATGTGCGATAGAAGCTCATATTAGAAAATATAATAAATTTGGAATTTATAGGGATTATTGTATTCCTATGTCAGACGAAGAATATGAAAAAAAATACAGTATTATGGCAGATGCTTCTAATTGTGTATCTTATGGTGGTGAAATCAGCGGGCAAATAGATCATAATGAAGATAGCGTTGCCGGATATTCAGTTGATAAAATCTATGAATATAAAAGAATATTAGATAATAAAGATAAAGGGGTTATATTTTTTGAGTTGGAAAATTTTGGTGGAAGGAATTTTATTTTAAATGAAGGTGAATATAATAGTTTAGATTTTAATAGACAAAAAATTGGTTCTATTTACGTGCCTCATAATTTTTATGTTTTTATTATCTTTGGTAAAAAGATTGTGCCTTTCTATGGCCCATTTAAAGTTAATTTAATTAATTTTACCAAAAAATATTTTGATAATATCGATACCATCGTAATTCAAAAACATTTTAAAGGTAATGTAGTTATGTGCGGAACATTTGATGATAAAAAGATTTGTGTTACCTATGGAAAAGGAACACATATGCTTCATCCTCGATTATTCATTAGATACCTAAGTGCAAATTTAGGCAGTCATAAAATGTTAGAATTACATGGAAATATTGTCCAAACAGATTTAATTCAAGACTTTATTAAAGAAAGAGATGGTCAAAAAGTACAAATAGAATATCCAAGAATTGTTAGAAGTATAAGAATTAAATAAAAATTGATAAAAGAATAATATATTAAAGGATAATTAATATATTATCTCATTAATGACTCTTGTATTATTAGAATCACCTGGTAAAATCAAAAAGATAGAAAGTATATTAGGTAAAGGATATGAGGCTAAGGCTTCTGTAGGTCATATTATGGACCTTGATCCAAAAAAGATGTCTATTGATATAGAAAATAACTTTGAACCAGAATACATAATTAATTTTGATAAAACAAAAGTTGTCAGTAATTTAAAAAGTGCAGCTAAAAAAGCTAATAGAATATTGATAGCTACTGATGAAGATCGAGAAGGAGAAATGATTGCATGGTCGATTGCACATGTTCTTAAGATTAAAAAACCTGAAAGAATAACTTTTAACTCTATTACAAAAACAGAATTACAGAAAGCTATTCAAAATCCTAGAAATATAAATATGAATATGGTTGATGCTCAAAAAGCCAGGAGAATTTTAGATCGAATCGTTGGGTATAAATTATCACCATTACTTGACAGGCATATTAATCAAAAAAATTTGTCTGCTGGTAGGGTTCAATCAGTTGTTGCAAGATTAATTATAGATAGAGAAAATGAAATTAAAAAATTTATGTCAAATGAGGATGTTAACTCTTATTTTAAGTTTAAAGGATCATTTATTTCTAATGGAAAAACTTTTATATCATCCTTATTTGATCTGGAGGCAAAACAAAAAGATGGATCGTTTAAAGGGAATATGAGTAAAATAGAAGATGAAGACGATGCTAGAAATTTTTTAAATAAATGTATGAAATCTAAATTTGTGGTTGAGAATGTGTTTGATAAAAAAAGGTCACAAGGTCCATCTCCCCCTTTTACAACATCAACCTTACAACAAGAGGCAAATAGAAAATTAGGGTTTTCTGGAAAGAGAACTATGACAGCTGCCCAAAGACTTTATGAAGCTGGATTGATCACTTATATGAGAACAGATTCAGTCAATTTATCTGAAGAAGCCTTAGATAATATAAAAAAATATGTTACAGATACTTATGGTAATGATTATTATAGGAAAGTTGAATATAAAGCAAAAACAAAGAATACACAAGAAGCTCATGAAGCAGTTAGACCAACAGATGTTTTCACTACAGAAGCGTCGGGAGGTAAAATTGGTAATGATGAAAAGAAATTATATTCTTTGATTTGGAAAAGATCTGTAGCCTCACAAATGAAACCTGCAGAATTCAATGTAACCTCCATTCAAATTTCTATTAGTAAAGATGATAAACATTTTTTCATGACTAATATTGAGAATCTAACTTTTCCAGGATATCTAGCAGTTTATAATATTAATAATTTAGAAGATAATGAAGATGACAATGAAAATGAAAATGATGATGAGAATAAAAACAAGAATATTAAAATACCAAAAGTTGGATCCGAGGTCAAACCACAAAATATTAGTGGTAAACAAGAGTATCAAAAACCTCCAGGAAGATACAATCAAGCATCTCTAATTGACAAATTGGATCCAAAAAATTTAAATATTGGACGTCCAGCAACCTATGTGACCATTATTGAAAAAATATTAGAACGCCAGTATATTAAAGTTGGTGATGTAGAAGGTTGTGAGAAAGAATCTTTACAGTTATCATGGGACTCGCCGAATGATGAAATTGATGAAGAAACTAAGATTGTGGTTTTGGGTAAAGAAAAGAATAAATATATTCCTACACATTTGGGTATTTTAGTGACTAATTTCTTAATTATGAATTTTCCTAAAATCATGGATTATAAATTCACTGCACATATGGAGGATAAATTAGATGATATTGCTAATGGTAATTTAGTTTGGCATAAGGTTTTAAAAGAATTTTATGATGAATTTAATCCATTGGTTATTAAAATTGCTGGTCAAAAATCAGAAATTGATGAGAAACACACTCGTCTATTAGGAATAAATAAAGATGGACATGAAATTTATGCCACCATTGCTAAATATGGTCCAGTTGTCAAATTAATGAATAAAAGTAAACCTACATATGCACCAATCAAAGAACCTTTAAAATTAGAAGACATAACCTTAAGCGAGGCGATGGAATTATTTGAATATCCTAAAGAAATAGGTAAATATGAAAAGAAAAAGGTTCTATTGAATAGGGGCCAATATGGATATTATATTACTTGGGATAAATTCAGACATTCAGTTGAAAATGAGGATATCAGTTTAGAAGATGCAGTTGAACTTATAAAATCAAAACAAAAAAAGTCTTTAGCATTTTTCAATAAAGATACCAAAACATATTCTGTATTTGATGGTCCTTATGGGAAATATATTGCTGTAGTTGATACAAAAACAAAGAAACAATTTAATGTAGCCTTACCTCAAAATGAAGATATAGATGAATTAACATTAGACCGAGTAATTGAGATTATATCTAAAAAATTCAATAATCCCAATATAAAAAGTAAAGATCAAAAGAGCACAGGAAATGTTAAGGGTAAAAAAAAGAAAGATAATAAAAAAAAATTATCAACAAGCAAAGTGATAAAAAAGGCAAAGAAAAAGAATATAGATATTGTTTAAAAAATTGATTTATTTATACCATATAAAGTTATATAATATGTTTATTTATATTATAGAGAGATGAGTGATAGAATTAAACTTAGTCTAGAATCTTCAGGTGATTTTGGTGGAACAAAATTAAATAAAGAGACAAATGAGATAGATACCAACAATAATGATTTAACTTTTATTCAAAACTGCCTACCAGAAAAAGACACAAACATTGAATCAAATGATAAAAAACAAAGTGAAATCACAAAAAATGTAAATACTTGTAATTTGGAAGGTTGTAATAAAAAATTATCTTTGATAGAAAAAACAATGAAATGTAAATGTGATGGTGTATATTGTGGAAAACATAAACATGCTAATAAACATAATTGTAATTTTGATTATATTAAAGATGGGAAAAAGAAATTAGAGGAATCATTAGTTAAAATTGAAGGAAATAAAATACAAAAAATTTAATGTTCCAATTCCCTAATATACCATCTTTCTTTTTTACCATTAGGCAATGGTCTTTCAAGAATCAAAGGTATGACATTATTTTTTAGTTCTAATTCAGCAATTTCTTTAGAAGACAAACCTTTAATATTTTTAATCATTGGTTTTGCTCCTAATGCCAATTGTTGAGTACGATCTCCAAGTAATCGAACTCTTTCGTATTTTAATAAGATCGGTTTTGTTACTCTCTTATCTTTTGGTACTATATTTTTATCTTGTTTTTCATCTTCATCGTCGTCAAAAACAAATTCAACATCTACTTCATCTTCTTCATCTTCTGCAAAATTATAAATACATTTTTCATTATAATCTTCATCTTTACTTTCTTGATCTTCATTATCATCATATTCTTTATCTGATGAAATTTCTTTATCTTCGTCGTCAATTTCATTTTCATTATCACTTAAGGTATCGGATTCTTCAGTTTCCACTTCCAAATTATCCAAGTTTTCATCATCACCTTTTTTTAAATTAGAAAGTTCAAAATCATCACTTTCTTCTTCAATTTTAACATTCTTCAATGATTTTTTTTTCTTTTTCGAATTATCTTGACCACCATCTACAATCACAACATTTTTCTTACTTTTTGTAGATTTAATTTTCTTGGGCATTATACTATTATATATATATTCTTTTATGTTTTTTATTTTTAAAATCAAATTTTTTAATAAATAAATAAACTTAAAAACTGGTGTCACATGCATGGCAAATATATTTAACACGATGTGTATTATTCATACGAAAGAATGATGCCTCTCTTTTATTAAGATCAGTGTGTGATTCACATTTAGAATTTGGACATTTATATTTTCTTGTTTTGGGTAAGATATCACTATATTTCATGGTTTTAATATCTTCTGTTTTATAACTTTGAGATATATCGCTTGAAACTTTGCTAAAAATAAGTGTACCTGGTTTCATTTTTTCTGAATAACCACAATTCTTGCATATGAAATAAGCCATATCTGTAATTTTTTGATCAAATGGTAAATTTTTTTTATCTAAAGGTAATAAGTCTAAAAATTTGTTATATACGAATTCTTTATTTTGTGTTTTTAGTTTTTTATATTCACTGTTTTTTATAAGATCATTTAGAGAAATTTCTTTCAAAATATTATCATCTAGTTCTTCTTTAGCTAATATTTTTTTTATTATTTCATCTATATCAGCTCCACCTTTACTTTGTGTCGAGGAAGTTGATATATTTTCAGAGCTTTCAGAAATTATTTTTTTGTTACTGCCACCTTTTAAATCTTCTGAACCTTTTTCAATATCGAAAACTGTATCACATTTAGGACAAAAATACATTGTATTATACTATTTATATTTATAGTATATTTTTATATATTAATTCAAAATCAATTTTTTTATAAAATAAATCTTTAAGTATTTTTTTGGAATATTATAATTTGTACAAATTTTTACTAGTCAAATAGGTCTATAGATGGTCTGATTATTGACAAAAAAATTGATATTTTAATTATAATAAATTAATTTTCATATAAAAATAAAATATTTAAACTTTACATAGATTCTATCAATTATATGTCAGAAGATGGAAATATAAAAAGACAATCAGCACCCACATATTTTGATGCTAAACGACGTTTTGAATCATTTTTGAAGGAATACAAAGTTGAAGGTCAGGGTGTCCCCTACACACATACAGCATATGGACCACCTTGGGGTAAATTTAATATTCCTAATGACAAAATGGATAAATTTCTAAAAATTTACTATGATGCTCTTCAAGCAAGAGTTCCTTTACATATAACAGAAAAACCAAAAAAAGTAGGACAATTATTATTGGATATTGATTTTAATTTTGATAAAAAGAAAGAAATTTCTCAATTTGATAATGATAATAATAGTCGATATTATAAATTAGACGATATTCAATATATAATTGCACATATGAATCATATTATTAGAAAATATTATAACTGGAATTCAAAAGTTTTAACTGCATTTGTATTTGAAAAAGAAACCGCGACAGTTAAAAGAAATAAAGAAACCGGTGCAACAATTTATAAAGATGGATTTCATATTGTATATCCTTTTTTAGCAGTCAGTGAAGGTATGCGATATTTGATAATACATGAATTGAAAAAAAAAATTAAAAATACAAATGGATTTAGACATATACCATTTACAAACTCATTAAATGATGTTTTTGATATGAGTGTTATTAAAAATAATGGTTGGATGATGTATGGATCCAGAAAACACGATGGACCTTGGTATACTCTAACACATGTATTTAAATGTACATTAGATGAAGAAGATAAAGGTCATTATAATATTAAGGATTTACTTCAAATATTGAGTAATAGAAAATTTTCTGATAATGATGAAGTTAAATTTAAATCAGTTATTGATAGTGATGAATTACAAAATACCGTAAATCAAATCTTATCAAAATATGGTGTTTTGAAAGACAATAAAAATAATAATAATAATAATAATAATAAAAAAGAATATGTTAATAACAATTTTATTGATGAAGATAGCGATGAAGACAATAGTAGTAATGAGGATGATGATGACGATGATGATGATGAGGGTATTGATGAAATTGAAAGTATTCGACATGAAATATTAGAAAGACGTAGAGAACAAAATAGAAAAGATGCTATCAAAAATAAAAAAGCTGAAGGAAAACTAGCTAAAAAACTAGTTGCAATACTGTCAAAAGAAAGAGCCATAAATTATCATGATTGGATACGTGTTGGATGGGCTTTATATAATATTAATACCAATCTTCTTGAAACATTTAAAAATTTTTCAAAGAAGGCTGGTAAGAAATACAATGAAAAATCATGTGAAAAAGTTTGGGAGAAATGTAGAAATGACGGTGGGTTTACAATCGCATCATTGAGACATTGGGCTCGCCAAGATAATCCTGAAAAATATTCAGAACTATTAACAGAAAATGTTAACGAATTAATTGTCGAAGCTGAATCAGGAACAGAATATGATGTTGCTAAGGTTGTTCACGAACTTTACAGAGAATTATATAAATGTACTTCTATTAAACACGACACATGGTATGAATTCCAAGGACATAGATGGGTTAATGTTGAAGGTGGTTACACATTAAGTACTAAATTATCAGAAGATATTACAAAAGAATTTGCAATCTTAAATACAGTTTGTATGCAACAATATTCATCAAGAACTGGAAGTGATAAAGATTCATTCATAAAACGCTCAACCAATATCCTTAAAATTATGACCAATTTGAAAAAGAGTGGTTTTAAAGATAGGGTTATCAAAGAATGTAAAGGTATGTTCTATGATAGTACATTTGAAGAAAAATTAGATAGTAATAAAACTTTAATTGGATTTGATAATGGTGTTTATGATCTTGAAAGCAGAAAATTCCGACCAGGATGTCCAGATGATATGTTATCATTGACAGTTGGTTATGATTATGAAAATTATAGCATGGATCATGAATATGTTGTAGGAATTCAAGACTTTTTCTCAAAGGTTCAACGTGAGACGGACATGCGAGATTATATCTTAACATTAATGGCAAGTTACCTAGATGGTTATACAAAGGATGAAAAATTTATATTGTGGACTGGCTCTGGGTGTCATGCAGCTGGTACTCAAATTATGATGTTTGACGGGTCATTAAAAAAAGTAGAAGATGTCATGCCGGGTGATTTACTCATGGGTGATGATTATACATCTAGAAAAGTAAAACATCTTTATAGAGGAAAAGATAAAATGTATAGAATTAATCAAAAAGAACATAATTCTTATGTTGTCAATGGAGACCATCGTTTAGCTTTAAGATTCCAAGGTGAAACTGAACTATATTATGAAGTTCCAAGACGTAGATATGTTGTTACATGGTATTCATTTGATGATTTGATGGCTATTAAGAAAAATCACAGATACTTTTCCATTGATGAATTAGAAAAGGCCAATGTATTTTTCAAAGAAATAGAAAGAGATGAAAATGTTCTTAAAAAAGATCATATATTGGTTGTCCCAGTAAATCTTTATCTAAAATTAAATAATAGCATCCAAGAAAAATTATTTGGTTATAAATCAATTACTAAGGATAAATATAATTGTTATCCTATTAATATTCAGGCAGAAGGAGTTGATGATTATTATGGTTTTGAATTGACTGATAATCAAAGATACTTAATGCACGATAGAACGGTTACTTGTAATAGTAATGGTAAATCTAAAACTGTAGAATTGTTCCAAATGGCATTTGGTGAATATTGTGGTGTTTTGCCTGTAACATTCTTAACTCAAAAGAGAAGTGGTGCCGGTGCAGCAACACCAGAACTTGCACAACAAAGAGGTCGTCGTTTTGTTGTTTTCCAAGAACCAGAAAATAATGATAAAATTCAAGTTGGTTATATGAAAGAATTAACTGGTGGTGATTGGGTATATGCAAGACCTTTGTTCAAAGATCCGATTAGATTTAAACCACAATTCAAACTATTACTTACATGTAATAGACTTCCACAAATTCCATCAACTGATGGTGGTACATGGAGACGTTTAAGAGTATCTCCTTGGGAAAGTGAATTCGTTGATGATCCCAAACAACCACATCAGTTTGCAAAAGATTATGATATCTTGGAAAAATTAGAACTTTGGAAGAAAGCGTTCTTATGGCTTCTTCTTCATAAATATTATCCAATCTATAAAGAACAAGGGCTCAAAGAACCGGCTAAGGTAACTGAATTTACCAGAAAATATAAGAAACAATCTGATATGTTCTTTGAATTCATTGACTCTACACTTTCAATGACAAAAGATAATAAAGACATTGAAAGATGGGATGTCTTGTATGCCGCCTTTAAAACTTGGTATAGTGAATCATATTCTGGTAAATGTCCATTCGCAAGGAAAGATCTGACAGAATATTGTATGAATAATAATTATAAGGTTGATAAGACTTATCTATATGGGGTTGCATTTAAGAGTGAGGAAACCACAAGTAATAATACTAAACAGGCACTCGATGAATAATTTATTTATTTAGGTTAGTATATCATAATATTTTTATTTTCTACTAATCTTATATGTCGAATATAAGATTAGTAACTCAACTGGTAAAATTAGTATTAAATTCAGAAAGGGACCAAAATTTACTGGCAGATGCCTGCCAAGTGACCCGTGAAATAGGTCTAGATCCAAATACACCCAGATGGATGTTTGAATATTTGCCTGATAATATTATAAAAGAAGAAAGCTATATAAGAAGTGTTGATGATATTCCTTACCTAATAGAAATAATTCAAAGGGATGGGACTTCTACAATATTTCTTTGGAGATGGGCTTTATTAGAATTTGATGATGGGATTTATACCTATGGTTGGAAGACCGTATAAAATTGAATTTGGGAAGCATTGAAGGGTCCTTTCTTATCACACCCAAGTATTCTTCCGGACCCCTTCTCGAAATGAGCCAGGAACTCTCCCCCGGAGTTGGTTGTACCCTTGTTTCAAGGCTCAATCCACCTAAGAAACATCTTGATGGGTCAGATGAAGATGTGGAATTGCACTTTGAAGATCCTAGGACAATCATCCATGGAGTTGATCCGAAAGGCCATCGTTACATCTCTTGGCCCAACGGAAAGAAGGAAGTGCTGAAACCAGACGGTTCTCGAACTGTCATCAGGCCTTCTGGTTGTAGCTTCACAGTTCGTCTTGGCACCAATGCTTAACCCTTATTTACCATAAGGGTCAAAAAATTGATTTTCTGGATCCAGTTGTAGAATAATATTAGGAAAAATTGAAATTTAAAGTCATTGAAAGATCCATTAAGTCGGAGATGGAGTATTTACCTTGATCCTTCTTTTCTTGTTTTGATTGTGAAATGTGTCGGATCTGTCGCTGCTTTCCCTGTCAGCTTCCCATCCAGGTGCCTGTGATTCCCAGCCAGGTGCAGGGTCAACCTGTGGCTTATGTCCTTCACGGACAACCAGTGGCCGCAGTAGATATGGGCAATGGATCCACTTTCTTGATGACCGCCAGTCCACAGGTGGTTTACCACAACCGTGTGGTACAATGCAGTGTCTGCCACTGCTCAAACGGACACTACACTTGGTGTCCTCGTGTGAGTGCAGCCGGTTCAAGTCAGTTGAACCACCGCAGCCCTTCTTCTGCTCCTGCTGGGAGTTCGGCAGCACCTAGCTTCGCCGGGTGCTCGAATCCCCCATGCACACCATCTCAGCGGTGCTGGAACCACAAGTGAATGACAAAAAAAGAATTACACAAATTCTTTTTTTGTCATAAAATTTGATTCCCTAAAATTATATAAAATATCCCCTAATTATATAGGCTATAAGCATGGCTGGTATTATTGAGACTGCCTTAATTGGTTCCAAAGTGGCTATCTTAGCCAGCACTGTTGGAACGGATATCCTGATCAAAACTGTAACTAATACAACATCCTCGATTGTATCCATGACAGGTTACCTAATGACAAGTTCTCAACCTGGGATTAATGAAATAGTTAGTACTTTAAAAAAAATAGATCTAGAATTTACTGTGGGGATCATTGAAGAGTTAGTTAAAGAACAAGAAGGGAAAGATCTAGAAGATTCTGTGAAGAAAGCAATGTTAGGTGTGAATGAAACCTTAAGTCTAATTCATCAAGAATTAGATTCTATGAAACAAGCTATTGAATACCATAACACTAAATATTTTAGTGGATGGAGAAGCTTTTCATGGACAGGTAATATAAATAATATCAAGGATCATAATGAAATTCTTAAAAACAGATACACCATCTTATTTGATCTCCTAAAAATTAAAGGTCATAAATAAAAAGCTAATTATTTTTCTTTATTATAATATATGACTCATATATTATTATATAATAATGCAAATGAGATATTGGAATTTGTAAAGGAGGAAGATGCTCTAAATAATTTATATTTTGGGAAATCAAAACTTCCAACTGAAGAAGATATTAGAAAATATATGAAACATGGGGGTGATAAGGAAATTTTAAAATATATTAAAGAACGTGAGCCTGAAAAAATTATTAAAAAGATAAAAAAAAAATTATCATCCATTGACTATTTTATACCGCTTTATGATATATATACCAAAAATTTATATTTGATTAACAGAGAAAATGTTTATAAAAGAGTTGTTTATGATTATTATAGATTTCCAGATAAGCGATTTGTCAAATATCTTGAGAAAAGAAAAAAGGAACTTGAAAAAAAAATAAAAAGTGATATGAATAATAAAGTTGAAATGAAAAATTTAGGTGAATTTAAAAAAGATCAAACAATTCATTATGACATTGAACATAAAAAAATTAGAGAGAAAGAAGAACTAAGTAAACTTGAATTGATGTTGGAATTTTTATCATCATTTGATTTAGACATCCTCCAAGATACTTATGTAAAGGTTTTTTATTTTTCATCAAATGAAGTTGGTAAAAATATTACTGTTTGTACAAAACCATCTTTTTTACCTCATTTTAAACATATTAATCCGTATTATACCAGAGCTGAGTTAATTAATCTGGCATTAAATATGGAAATAATCAAAGAAAGTAATTTATATTATGATCAAGAGAAGCTTATGGAACTTTGTGATCAGGTTAAAATCAATGATATATCAGCAAAAACAATTATGAAACATCAAAAGCATATTATTGATAATAATAAAATTGGGATTATACAATATTATTCACTGCAAGGTAGTTATTTTATGAATGAATATATGAGGGGATTTGCTCCATATGATTATAAAAATGAACTTTTAGAAAGAGAAATTAGATCTATGTGGGAATTAATTAATACTGCACCAGAATTTGACAAATCTTATACTTTATATAGATTTATACATGATGATTCTTATTTGAAACATCTAAAAATAGGTGAAGAATTTGTGGATCCAAGTTTTATAAGTACCACAAGAGATCCATTTTATCGTGCAGATACATATAAATTTGGTTTTATTCTAATTAAAATTAAAATACCTGGAAAGACTCAAGGAGTAGGTTTATGTATAGAATCCTATTCTCATTTCCCAAAAGAACAAGAAATTATATTACCCCCAAAATCTATTTTAAAACTAGAGAAGAAAGATGAAAATGCAGTATACTATCATACAGATGCAATGTTTAAATCAAAAGTATTAACTAGATATGAATTTAGTTATCAAGGTAAGGAAGAAATCTCATTTATAGACAGACCAATATTACAAGACAAAGGCGATATTGTTGATTTTCTTAAATTAGAAGAAATAAAATCAATCACAGTATATGAAAAAATTAGATTTTTCGTTGATGAATATGTAAATGATATATATCAATTTAAAACTAAAATTGGAGATAATGTTTATGATTTAATTGTTGAATGGTATGATAGTACATCTGCCTATAAAGAGTTTTATGCATCAACTACAAATAATGGATTTTCTATTTATACTATATTGAATAATTATATAGCATTTTTTATAGAGTTAGGTGAGGAAAGTAATGAAACATATATGTATGTGAACTACTATTTCAGATACGCTTCTACTAATCCTAAAAAAGAAATTAAAGATATCGATTTTGTAAATTTTTTATCAAAGTTGGCATATTATTTTGGAATCAGAAATGTGACTTTGTTTGCGGAATACTATTCATGTGATCTAGAGAGGGAAATGGCAAGTAAAAATGATATTGAAATATATAGAGGTGGTAATTATTGTGTTGATTTCTATAGATATTTTAAAGATAAAAGAAGGAGATTTCAAAATAAAGAATTAAGAATGGATTCAACAGAGATAAAAACTCAATTTAGTTATTATGAATTAGATAGAATGAAGGAAATAGATCCAATCAAAATTTTAAGAAAAGAAGATAGAGATGAATTATACCAAATCTATGTAAAAACTTATCAAACATTTTTCAGTAAAGAAAAGTATAATTTAGCAGACTTCTATATATGGATGGTAGAAAATCAGTGTATTAATTTGAAATTCTTAGTTGAGAAAATACATAGAATATTTAACTACAATAATCCATTTGAAAATGATTATTATATATTGGATGCAATTGGTTACCTTTATAATCAAGGAATAATTTCAGAGTATCCATCATTTAAAAAAAGTAAGAAACATAAAGGAATAACTGACGGAGATGCTCCAAAAAATGAATATAGACTTGATCTTTATAGAAGGAATAAAACCAAATCATTCAGAAGAAATTTTTAATTTTTATTATTAATGTAAAATCTAATGATTACCAATAAGAAAATTAAAAGAATTAATATACAGGCGATTACTGCAAAATCCAGTTTATAGCTTTCTTTAGATGATTTTTCTCCATCAAAATTTTCTAAAACAAGATTATTAAGGTAAGCATTTTTACAATCATCAATACATAGAACCCTTCTACCTTTTCTTTCTGCATAGGAATGCCCAAATCCAAGGTCAGGTCTATATACATCCATCATAAAGCTGGAGGGGAAGTCTGCATTTTTATAATCAACCTGATTCAATGGGGTTACATCTTGACGAATTATACCTTCAATTGTATTTTTCCTTTTTGTTATATACCAAGGATTATCGGGTTCAACTAAAATTACATTTTTTCCACTTTCAGTCTTCCAATGATCAACAGATTCTTGATTTGTTTGATAGATAACTTCATTATAGTCATTTGTAAACCATTTTTGGGATATATTATCTTGACAATCTGTAACACTCAATCCATCATCTGATGATGTGAGGCATTTATGTTGATCTAATGAAATATATTTATTTCTGTATGGGTACCATTTTTGATTTAATTGATTGTTACATTTTTGTAAATTAATAGATTTCCCATCAACATTATCAACTCCAATACATTTATCATTCATTTTTAATTCTCCTTGAATGGTATAGCTGATTCTAGAATTATTGTCCTTGCTTGAATTAGTAAATAAACTATTAGTGTCATCCGTAGATAAATATTCGGCATTCTTATTTGAAGCAATAGTTATAACTGATGGATTAGTCAGAAACATTGTTCGATTTATGGTATATTTATTAATTCCAATATGTGACAGTAAGTTAAATTCATTCATACTAGTATTTTTCCCTACCATTTGAGTTTGTTTATTGTAATTTACCAAATATTTCTCATTAATCACTTTAATTTTTCTGGTTGACGGTTTATCCACAGATGCAACTAGACCAACCGCTTTATATCCCGCTGGTGGAATTGGGTTCCAAATAAAAGTATCGTGATAATTATCAAGTTTGACATAATCAACCGGATAGGCAGACAATGGGGATGATATATTGGCTAAAATTATTTTCATTTCCTTTGGTAAAGTTTTTGAAGGAAACCATATGTCACCAAGAGGTGCGAATTGTCTTGGATTAATACTATGCATGTACAATGCGTGTAATATTCTTTCACCCAATAAAGTCCATATATTATCATATTTTGAAATATTTGTTACTTGATTTAATAATAAATATGGTTGAGTAGTATGAATTAATATAAAGGGTAATCTGTTATTAGCATCTAGGTCTTTTGGTAGTTTATTTCCAAAAATATCACTTATAACAATATAATTCATTTATATATATTAAAAAGATTTTAATTAGGAAGAAACCTATCTCTCTAAATAAAAGTTAAAAAAAATTGAAATTTGAAATGATTGATGGATCTAGTTCATTTATAGTCGATTTATCATCTTCCTCGCTACCCTCTTCTCTCTCTTAATAATGCCTGGCCCAATTGAAGCTAGTTCATCAGGCTCTGGCTCTAGTTCGTCTACAGGAACCTCAATAGGCGGTATTTATACCGATCTATTACAAAGCTCTAATACTAGTTCGGGCTCTAACTATTATTCTAACTAATCTTAGGAAAGATGGGATGTTGGATTAGATCTTTTATCTTGGCTCTTTCCTGAGGATTGTATTGGAATATTTTACTTAAAAACATTTTTATTTCTAGCCTACGGGGTTCTTCTATCCCCTTTTCTTGTAATCGTAATTCTAGAGAATCATAAAAGTAGTGGAAATCTACTTTGGTAATTCCTTTTAATAATCCATTTTTCTTGAAAAAATTATTCTTATTTACCGAAGAGTTAATTATGGACTCGGGAATTTTACCAAATAGACAAACCATATCATATATGTGTTGTCTACTTGTATTTAAACCATCACTCTTTTGAGGATCAAATAAAACCTGACCAGTTAATAGTTCATAAAATAAACATCCAACCGACCAAAGATCACAACGTTCATCAAAATCATATCCAAGTATAATTTCAGGAGCACGATAATGTCTTGTTTGAATATCAAAGTTTGAATAATTTAATTTTCTACAAAGACCAAAATCAGAAAGTTTAGTTACAATATTGTTAATGTATATATCATTAAACATTTCTATTTTTTCAATGTCTTTTACATCTGAATAAGTATATTTATCATATTTTTCTTCAATTTCATCAAATGATATACTTTTAACAGCTTTTTTTAGATTATTTTTCTTTTCTGTTATACGATTATCTTTACCTTTTTTCTTTTTTTGAAGAATTTTTTGTATCTCATTATTATTTTCAAATTTCTCTATAATTTCTTTATCTTTATTATTTGTTCCTACAAATAAAATATTCTCTGGTTTTATATCGGTGTGAAGAATATTATGATTTTGATTAATTACATTCATTGCAGTTAATAGTTGAAAGGTAATTTTGATTACTATTTCAACAGGTAATCCTTTTGAATATTTACCTACTCTAACAATATCATAAACTGATCCAGCCATAAGTTCAAATACCATGCAAATATATTTTTCATCTTCTTCTCTATCATAATGAATAAACGAATCTAATACACTGTTAATATATTCGCATTTTGATTTACTTATTTTTTTTAAAAGTTCAACTTCTTCAATACCATCATCGAAATCTTCTGGATTTTGTATTTTAATTGCAATATATTTTTTTAAATTCATATCTAAAGATAACCATACTGTTGAACATGCTCCAGAACCAATTTTATGGATTAATAAATATCTATTATTTAATGTTTCTCCTAAAAAAATATCTACCATCTCTTCACTTGATGTTGAAGAATAAGAAGAATCATCACTTTTATAACTCATCAATATATATCCTTACATAACTAAATCTTTATGTACCATTATTTTGCTATGAAAAATTGAAAAATATATTTAATAAAGGAATAGTGAAATATTTAAAATATAATGGCAGAAGACGAGCTTTTGAATATTTTTGAAGAAGACAGAACTAAATTATCTAGTTTTCTTCAAAAAGATTTTAGATATAATTATTTAAAGGATCTTTTATTACAAATTGAGAAAGATAAAGGATCTCCATATATTAAAAAGTTATTTTTAGGTAGAGTTGGATTAGAACATAATAAACAACAGGCCATTTATGAGCTCCCAACTATGGAATTAATCCTTACAATAAAATATATTTGTGAATATTTAAACATTAAAGAAATAGAAGAAATTGCTGCTGGTATGGGATTATTATCTGCAATGCTAAAATTTCAATTGGGAGATAATTATAATGTTAATGCAACTGATGGTAAAAGATGGATTGAAACCTCAATGTCTAATAAATATTATCCAATGACTGTAAAGTTATTTTTAAACTATTGTTTAGATCAATCAATCAATTTTGATGATAAATTAGTAATCATTTCTTGGTTACCATTAAATGACATAACTGATTTTCTTAATTTAATTAAAGATAAAAGACCAAAAAATTTAATAATCATTGGAAATATGACTGATCAAGATTTATATTCATTATTAATACAAAAATTAAATAATCATAATTATAAAAAAGTTGGTATACCCGTCAAACAAATTTGTTACAAAGATAATTTTTATAATGATTATTCTAGATCTTCAATGTTATTTGCATCAAATGATCCAGATTTTAATATGGAAAATTTTTTACTAAATCTTAAATTAAATTGTGAACCATGTTTAAAACAGAAACAAAATTATAATGATAAAGAAGTTATCGCAGATATTATTGTAGAAAAATTTCATGCATATCCCTTTTTAATAGAAAAACTTTATAAAGGAGAAACTGAATTTAAAGATTTAGTAACCAGCTTATGTTATTGTATTAAGAAAAAAATAAAAATACCAGAATATTTAAAAGATTTTTCTGATTATCAATTTTGGTTTGATAGAATTAAAGATTTAAAAATGCCTCTTCATATCAAAGATTATGAAAAGTTTTCTAGATATAAAAAAGTAATTAATGAATTGAATAATGAAAATGGATTGGAGGATCTTAAAAATAAAAATATATTACCAAATTGGATTAATGACCGCACTAATGCCGATCAATTTTTATGGTTAGATTATTCAACTGAAAATAAAAAATGGAAATCAGGCTATCAAAATTTTAGACTTGAATTTGGGATTGTTTACTCGATGATTCGTCTAAATCCT